>WBZO01003517.1_pt1 | contig 18169 bp, 14 predicted proteins | sample 5204261 | NCBI WGS metagenome assembly WBZO01 (sample SAMN12412400, study PRJNA552823) | activated sludge metagenome | isolation source: activated sludge from anammox sidestream of wastewater treatment plant... | place: USA: North Carolina | collected 2017-09
CCGCGCATGCGGCAACGCGTACCGCTTGCCCGGGTGTCCGGCGCTCAGCAGGAACTGACCCATCGAAGCTGCGAGGCCCATCGCCACGGTGGCGACGTCATTGCTGACGTACTGCATCGTGTCGTAGATAGCCATCCCCGCGGTAACGGAACCACCGGGACTGTTGATGTAGAGGTAGATGTCGGTATCGGGGTCTTCGGCTGCCAGCAGCAGAATCTGCGCGCAGATGAGGTTGGAGTTCGAGTCCTCCACCGCAGAACCGAGGAAGATGATTCGTTCTTCCAGTAGTCGTTGGTAGACGGCTTGGTCGTGGCCAAACCCTGCAGGTGCAGCACCACGGGCTGCCACGAGATCGGAAGTCATGTTGTGATTCGCACCCTTCATCGAAGACGGTCTAGCGACCCTAACGCGTAAGGGTGCCAGGAACGTCCCGCGGGGAGCGTGTGTTCGCCAACAGGTGAACGACGGGCTGAGACCGAGGCGGATGATCCCTACTATCAAAGCGTGGAATCGCAGGTGCGGGTAACAAACAGACAAGGTGAGGCGCTCGCGGCGACGTGGCGCGCGGCTGCGGGGTCAGGCGGGGCAGCCACTCCGGCCGTGCTGTTGTGTCAAGGACTGTCAGGGACGAGGAACCTCGTCCTCCCTGAGGTGGCCGAAGTGCTCGCGGCAGTCGGCATCTCGACCCTGCGCTTCGACTACTCCGGGTGCGGCGAAAGCGAAGGCGCGCGCGGCTGGATTGATCCGAACAAGCGAGTCGAGGACGCCCGTCACGCGTTTTCGTGGCTTGCCACCCAACCGGGGGTTGATCCAACGCGCATCGGCGTCTATGGACACAGTTACGGCGGGCCCGTCGCCATGAGCGTTGCGGCGGCCGAGCCAACGGTTCGCGCCGTCGTCACGGTATCGAGTCCGGGTTCGGGTGCGGAATTGCTGAGAGCGGCGAGGCCGTCATGGGATTGGGTCGCGTTGCGGCACCGGGTTGAGTCGGAGCGTGCAGCGATCGCTCGGGGGTTGCCCCCGAGCGTCGTGCCGGTGGACACCATCTTTCCGTTCAGCCCGACCTTCCGTGAGGCCTACGAGAAGCTCAAAGCGTCGCAGGGTGGAACATCGGCGATGCCAGGCACGGGTGGGTTGGGAAAGACCGAGTTCTACCTGGCGAGCGTGGACTTGATGTGCAGCCAGCGTTTGGAGCCGGTGGCGTCACGTCTGTCGCATTGCGCGACGTTGCTGATCAGTGGGTCCGACGATGACACCGCACCGATCGAGATTCTGCAGCCGGTCTTCGACGCCATCTCAGGGCCGAAGCGTTGGCACGTCGTACCGGGAGCCGACCACAACGCGCTCGACACCGACCCTGGCCTGGCAAAGGCGTTGGGTCGTGTCGCGGATTGGTTCACCACCGAGTTCGCGCGCTGGTAGGCCGCCCCGGAGCCGTGGCTCCCGCGAAAAGGGCTAGGCCGATCTACTTGTTCTTGGTGTCCGCCTCAGCTGCTTCCTCGGCTTCAATCTCTTCCTCAATGGCTTCCTCGACAACCTCTTCGACGGCCTCTTCAACCGCCTCGATGACCGCCTCGATTTCGGCAGCCTCCTCTAGGGCTTCTTCGATGATTTCCTCTTCGATCTCTTCTTCGAGTTCGTCGATCAATTCTTCTTCGACGGCTTCATCGAGTGCCGATAGGTTGACTTCATTGCCGGACTCGTCTGTCACGGCGGCTTTTTGCAGCACGAGTGCCAGTGCCTTGCCACGGCGAACATCGGCCACCGCCATCTGCACCTGACCGGCCTGGACCAGTGCCTCGGCAAACTGGTCCGGAGTCATGCCGTAACGCGGCGCCTGGGTGACGAGCCACTGGCTGAGCTCGGCCTGGCCGACAGACAGTTCCTCGGCGTCGGCAATCTTGTCGAGGATGAACTGAGTCTTAATGGACTTCTTCGTGTTCTCCTCCACCTCCGCCTTGTGCTCATCGTCACCGTGGCCGTCCTGGAAGTGCTCGTCGGTCTGGGCTGCCACCAGTGATTCCGGAATTGGCATTTCGACGACGTCCAGCAGGTGGTCGAGGACCTTCTCGCGAGCGGCCATTCCCTGCTCAACGAGCGCCATACGCTCAACCTTCGTGCGCAGGTCCGCCTTGAGTTCATCGAGGGTGTCGAATTCACTCGCGAGCTGAGCAAACTCATCGTCGGCGTCGGGCAGCGAACGCTCACGCACGCCCTTGACCTCGACTGTCAGCGCGATGTCCTTGCCCGCGTATTCACCCTCTTCCGGGGTGAAGCTGAACGTGGCTGATTCACCTTCGGACAGCCCGCGAATCGCTTCGTCTGCGCCGGAAACCATGCCTGCGGAACCGACTTCGTAGGACAGCGCGGTCGCGCTGTATTCCTCAAGGTGCTCACCGTCAAGGATGCCTTCAACATCGAGTAGCACAACGTCCTCGTCGGCCGCAGCGCGCTCAACGGGGACCGCCGTGCCGAACCGCTTACGCAGAGCGTCGAGTTGCTCGTCGACCTTCTCCTCCTCAACCTTCGCATCGTCAACGGTGACGGCGATCCCGGTGTAGTCAGGAAGATCGAATTCTGGGCGGACGTCGACCTCAGCGGTGAACACGAACTTGTCGCCGTCTTCGATCTGCGTAATGTCCACCTCGGGCTGACCGACTGCCACCACGGCGTTCTCGGTGATCGCGTCTTCGTAGGCCTTCGGCAGGACCTCGTTGATGGCCTCTTCCAGCACCGCGCCACGACCGACTCGTTGGTCGATGATCGCCGACGGCACTTTGCCTTTGCGGAAACCAGGGATGTTCACCTGCGACGCGATGCGCTTATAGGCGCTGGCAATGTTGTCGCCCATGTCGTCGAAGGAGACCTCAACGGTGAGCTTCACGCGGGTGGGCGAAAGAGTTTCGACCGAACTGTTCACAGATATTTCCCTGGTGTTGTGGCGCGATGCCGGTGTTCCGGTGTGCGACCGATGAGCAAATCCTTGCGTTGATAGTGCGTCGACTCCCATGCATCAACACGGTTGCGACTCGTCGGGGCGGGGAGACTCGAACTCCCGATCTCCTGCTCCCAAAGCAGGCGCGCTAGCCACTACGCTACGCCCCGCAGCTTTTGGCCCCGGTTAGTCTAACGATGAGCATCGGCCGTGTGACCGGCCCCGGTCACCTAACGAACTAGCTGGAGGTTCGCAAGCAATGGTCTGTCCGAAGTGCCAAGCGGAGATGCGCAGTTACGAGCGCAACGGAATCAACGTCGATCAGTGCAGCGAATGCCGTGGGATCTTCCTGGATCGCGGCGAACTCGAACACTTGATCAATGCCGAAAACTCGTGGGCCGCCGCCCCGGCCCAACAACCACAAACACGTCCGCCACAGCAGACGTACGACAGTTACCGCCCAGACAATTACAGCTACAACCCCAAGTACGACAAGAAACGCAAGAAGCGCAACTTCCTCGAAGAGTTGTTCGACTAGACACATTCCGTTGCGACCCGGATGTGTAGAGTGTGGGCGCGTTCAGGCCGCAACTGCGGGCCTGCGGGTGTAGCTCAATGGTAGAGCCCCAGCCTTCCAAGCTGGCCATGCCGGTTCGATCCCGGTCACCCGCTCCACGTGAAACGACCTCGGGGTGTCCCCCGGGGTCGTTTTGCTTGGTCACGTTGATTGCCCGGGTGACCGTCACCGTCGTCAGGTCTTGCGTGTTCCCAAGAAGCATGGTCGCGGCGGCGGTCGCATCCTCTACCGCGAGTTACTTGACCGACTAGAACAGCGTGGCTATCGAGTAGCCGTCGGCCGGATTGCAGTCCCCAACCAGCCGAGTGTGAGGCTGCACGAGGCGTTGGGATTCGAACATGTCGGCACCCTCAGGTCGATTGGCTGGAAGAACGGCTCATGGCACGACGTCACCATGATGCAGAAAGTGCTGGGGGACGTATCCGTCTCACCACAAACGATCGGCGACTAGGCCGAACCTTCCCACCTAAGGTTGTTCGTTCTCAACTTCCACGCTGGCCGTAGCGCCGAGAGCGAGCAGCGACCGCAAGCTAAGAACAGCAACGGACTCGGAGCTCCTGCCCGAGCCTGTTGCTGTTGGTCTTCAGTAGGCGAGGGGGACGGAGCAGTCACCATCTGGAATCAACTGACCATTCGTGCCGACCGTGTTCTTACAGTGCGCGTTGGCGGGTGACGTTCCGGTGGTGTCCACTCCGGCGAAGTTGACGTTGGTGAGGACCGCACCGGCGAACCAGGAGCCGCCGAGCTTTGCGCCAGCGATCTGTGCGCCCGTCAGGTCCGCGTTGAGGAAGTTGACCTGTTCGAGCGTGGAACCGTTGAAGTCAACACGGCTGATGTTGGCGTGCTCGAAGTTGACACCGGTCAGATCCCTTCCTGCGAAACTATGTCCAGCCAGATCATCACCAGCGAACCAAGTGCCCACAACGGTCGCTCCGTCGAAGTTGGTCCGCGGCGTCACGGTGGAGTTCAACAGGTGCGCACGGGTCAGATTGGCGTTCTGGAAGTCTGTACCACTCACATTCGCCCCGTGAAAGTTGACGTCGGTTAGGTCCTGCCCTGACAGGTTCTGGTTCGTCATGTCGACACCGACGAACCAAGCACCCTGCAGCTTGGCGTCGGTGAAGACGGCCGATGCAGTGCCCTTGGCATCCATCACGCTGGCGTGGTCGAGGTTCGCCCCAGTGAAGTCCGCGCCCGCCAGGTCCGCTCCTTGGAGGTTCGCCCCCGACAGGTTGGTTCCTTTCAGGTTGGCATCACGAAGGTTCACACCCACGAGGTACCGGCCTGACAGATCCAAACCCGCGAGGTCGGCGTGAGCCAACTGGGTATTGGGCTGGTAGTTCTCCGTCACGTTAACCGTGACCCGTTGCGACCAAGCTGATGCGGGGTTCTGCCCGACGGTGAATCGGAGCGTGTTGTCGCCGTGGTTGACAAACATGACGGGGATCGACACATCGATCGTTCCGTCCGGATCGCTTTCGGCGAGCTTGCCGCCCATGTCCACCCATTTGCCCGACGAATCCAGGACTTGGGCGTTGACCCAGAGTTTGCCTTCGGGGAACCCGCTGAGCTGAGCCTTCACGTCGACGGGCGTACCCGGGTCGACCGTTGTGGGATACCCGACGATCGTTATTGACGGCGCTGATTGTTGGGTCGCTCCGAGTTTGGACTTGACCGCAGGTACCGACCCAGCGGCCGTTGGTGCTGGTGCAGCTGATGTTGGTGCAGCCGGAGCTGGGGCTGGGGTTTCCGGGGAGGCTGAGGTGGTGGCGGGCGTCGGCGTGGCGGCCTGCGCTGCGACTGGCAGTACCAGCGGCGCGGCAATCAACCCAGCGGCGGCCAACCCTGTTGCGAGACGACGACGATTCGTGTCCACGGTGTGCTCCTGATGTTGCTGGTGAGTGAGACACCTAAGTGATGCCCTGCAGCGGGCCAGGTAAACATATGTGTATAAATAGTGGATTCTGTCTCAAGCCCATCACGCATCTCGTAGCTACGCGGTTGCCGAGCTCAGCAGAATGCTCGTCTCGCTGTCGCGGATACCTTCGATTCCACGAATGATGCCCAGCACCGCGTCAAACGTGCCGAGGCTGTCGCAGATAATCTCGGCCACCAGATCCCACTGACCGTTCGTTGTATGAAGCGCTCCGATCTCGGGGATTCCGCGGAGTCCGCGGATGACCTCGTCGGTGCTTCGGCCTTCAACGGCGATGAGCATGATCGCGCGCACGGAATTCGGGTCACTCACATCGCGAACTCGCACCGAGAATCCGATGATGACGCCGCTCTCGACGAGCCTGTCGATCCGGCTGTTCACGGTTGCCCGGGTCACACCCAGCCGCTCAGCGAGGTTCACGACGGACTCGCGCCCGTTCGCCCTCAGCAACGCGATGAGCCTGCGGTCTAGGTCGTCAACTGCACCTGCCATGGGCGAAGTGTATAGCTGGACTGGCCAGAACGCGCAATTCCTATACGAATTGATGCGCGTTGCTCATTGCTGCTGTACGTGACCACTCCCTACCCTGAGTGATATCGCACCAACACCGAGGGGAGATGTCATGGTCCGGTTCGTTGATGTTGCTCATATGAGGGATTGGGTTTCCGCTACCGGTGTGCCGGACATCGTCCGTGGCATGGCCTCCTACCTCGAACACGACTTCCGTCGCTGGGCGGAATTCGAGAAGGCACCACGGCTGGCAAGTCATTCGACCGTTGGCGTGATCGAACTGATGCCCACGTGCGATGGCCGCAGCTACGCATTCAAGTACGTCAACGGCCATCCTGGCAACCCTGCCCTTGGGCTTCAGACAGTGACGGCGTTCGGCGTCCTCGCAGACGTCGAAAGCGGATACCCCGTCATGTGGTCAGAGATGACAATCCTGACCGCGCTGCGAACGGCAACCACATCAGCAGTCGCAGCCCGGGTACTCGCCCGCACTGACTCCACCACGATGGCGCTGATCGGCACCGGAAGCCAGGCGGAGTTCCAGTCAATCGCATTCCGCGAACTCGTAGGCATCCGCTCATTGCGGATTTGGGACACCGACCCGGCGGCCCTCGACAAGTTCGAGCGCAACGCGGCTTCGCTCGGCTTCGACATCTACCGCGCGTCAAGCGCAAGAGACGCGGTGACCGGTGCTGACATCATCACCACGTGCACCGCGGACAAGGCGCTCGCGACGGTCTTGACTGAGGACATGATCACCGACGGCATCCACATCAATGCGATCGGCGGGGACTGCCCCGGTAAGACCGAACTGGACGCGTCGATCCTGCATCGGGCGAATGTCTTCATCGAGTTTGAAGAGCAGACACGCATTGAGGGCGAGATTCAGCAGCTTCATGCCGAACATCCGGTGACGGAACTCTGGCAGGTACTGACCGGCGAAGCCCCCGGCCGGATCAGCCGGAAACAGATCACGGTGTTTGACTCAGTCGGCTTCGCGATTGAAGACTTCTCGGCCCTGCGCTTCGTCGACGATGCCGTCCGCGGAACGCGATTCTGTACGGAGGTCGACGTCATCGCCGATCCCGGCGATCCAAAGGACCTGTTCGGTCTCGTCAGCACCGGAGCGCACGTTCCGCTGGGCGTTGGGTGAGATGGATGTCCGCTCAGGCCCCAAATTCGGTCGTGCTCGTTCGGCCGCACCACTTCGGGCCGAATCCGCAGACAAACACCGATAACGCCTTCCAAACCTGGCATCGAGTCAGCGGTGCTGAGGCCGATGTCGCGAAAGCCGCGTATGACGCGTGCACCCAGGTGGGGCACCGTCTTGAAGAGGCGGGCGTCGACGTCCATATCTTCGATGACATCGGCACAGACCGCCCGGACAGCGTGTTCGTCAACAACTGGTTCTCAACCCATGCGGGCGGACGAATTGCGGTGTATCCGATGTATGCGGAGAACCGTCGCAATGAACGCCGCACGGACATCATCGAGTTCCTCAAGAAGCACTACCGCGTACAGGAGGTCATCGACTTTTCCGGCCTTGAACAGGACGGGATCTTCCTGGAGGGCACAGGAACCATGGTGCTTGATCATGTCGCGCGAATCGCCTACACCGCAAAGTCACGGCGTGCCGACCCGCTGGTGCTCGAGCGGTTTTGCACGCAGTTCGGCTATGAACCGGTCCTGTTCGATGCTGTCGATCAGGACGGAACTCCGATCTATCACACCAACATCCTGATGTGTATCGGCACAAGCATCGCGCTCGTCGGGCTCGACGCCATCGTCGAGCCAACTCGACGTCGCGACGTCGTGGACCGTCTGCAAGAGAGCGGACGCCAGGTCATTCCCTTGACACACGCACAGCTAGCAGAGTTCGCAGGGAACGCAATCGAACTTCGCCGACGTGTTGGGAGCCGCCTGCTTGCGATGTCGACAAGGGCCGCAGCCAGCCTGACTCCAACGCAGGTCGCGGCGATTGAAGAGTCGTGCGAACTCCTCCCGCTCGACGTCGGCCCGATCGAGCTTGCCGGAGGTTCTGTGCGATGCATGATCGCTGGCATCCATTTGGACCGTCGGCCCCCAGCATCCCTGCCCAAGGCACGAGAGAATGGCAGCGCCGCCCGGCTTGCCGTCGCCTGAGCGGTAAGCCCGAAAGGACCAAAGTGGCCGGGACCCTGCTCGCTGAGTCAATCGACGATCCGTTTGCGCGGCTCGACGATGATCAGCGTGAGCGTGCACAAGCGTCAACCGCGCTCGTAGGACAGTGGCTGACTGATGCATCGAAGGCCGATCCCGCAAGATCCGCGAAGCTGCTCGCTGAGGTATTGCGCGACCCCAAAGGACTAGCCTTCACCGTCGGTTTTGTTGACGGAGTGATTCGGCCCGAGGACGTACGAGTTGCCGCGCGAGCTCTTGCTCGGGTGGCCCCACAGGTGCCGAAGTTCCTGCCGTGGTGGATGCGCGCGGGGGTGCGTACCGGCGGCGTTGTTGCCCCCGTCATGCCGGGAGTTGTCGTTCCGGTCGCGCGGCGCGTGCTGCGTCGAATGGTTGGGCACCTGATCATCGATGCAACTCCGAAGCAGCTTGGTCGCAGCATCGCCCGATTGCGAGGCGACGACGTTCGTCTCAATGTGAACCTCCTCGGTGAAGCCGTCCTCGGTAAGAGCGAAGCATCGCGCCGCTTGGGGGGAACTGAGGAACTGCTGCGCCGCAACGACATCGACTACGTATCGATCAAAGTGTCGTCAACCGTTGCACCCCACAGCCCGTGGGCGTTCGATGCGGCGGTTGACGACATCGTTGAAAAGCTGACACCGCTCTTTCGGATAGCGGCAGGCGCCGCCAGCCCGAAGTTCGTGAACCTCGACATGGAGGAGTATCGCGACCTTGACCTGACAGTCGCCGTCTTCACCCGGCTCCTTGACCAGCCGGAGTTTCTGCAGCTTTCGGCTGGCATCGTATTGCAGGCATACCTACCGGATGCATTGGGCGCGATGATTCGACTGCAGGAATGGTCCAAGCAACGGCGAGCGCGCGGTGGGGCGGACATCAAGGTACGGGTTGTCAAGGGAGCCAACCTGCCAATGGAGATCGTTGAGGCGAAGCTGCACGGCTGGCCGCTTGCGACGTGGAATTCAAAGCTGGAATCGGACACAAACTACAAAAGAGTCCTGAACTACGCGCTCGTACCCAAACGACTGGCGAATGTTCGCGTGGGCATCGCCGGACACAATCTGTTTGACATCGCATGGTCGTGGGTGCTTGCCGACGAGCGCGGCATCACCACTGGGATTGAGTACGAGATGCTGCTCGGAATGGCCGAAGGACAGGCCGCAGCCGTTCGTCGAACTGTCGGCGGTCTTCGCCTCTACACACCAGTCGTTTCTCCGAATCACTTCGATACTGCAATCGCCTACCTGATCCGCCGACTGGAGGAAGGTGCCTCGTCGGACAACTTCATGTCTGCCGTATTTGACCTGGCGGACAACGAGGAACTGTTCGAAAGAGAACGGGACAGATTCGTCGCGTCGCTCGCCGACGTGGATGATGACGTGCCGACGCCCCATCGAGTCACCAACCGCTTCGCCGCAGTGGGCGTGCCGACGCCAGGTCATTTTGAGAACTGTCCCGACACCGACCCGTCTGTCGTCGGCAATCGCACCTGGGGTGACAACGTCGTCGCGGGCGCGGCAGATTCTCTAGTCGGCCTCGAGACGATTGAGGCAGCGAGTGTGCCGGATGCCGCAGCGTTGCACGACGTGGTCACAGCAGCCTCCGCGGGTGGTCGCACGTGGGGCGAGCGCCCCGCCGCAGATCGGGCCGCGATTCTGCGCGATGCGGGCGCGGCCCTGGAGGCGAATCGTGCCCGGCTGATCGACGTCGCGATGTCCGAAACCGGAAAGACCATCGACCAAGCCGACCCAGAGGTATCCGAGGCGATCGACTTCGCCTACTACTACGCCGACTCAGCCGAGCAAGTCGAAACCATCGAGGGAGCTACGTTCATTCCCGATGCACTGACGGTCGTCACTCCCCCATGGAACTTTCCCATCGCGATTCCGGCTGGTTCGACACTGGCGGCGCTGGCCGCTGGATCTGGTGCGATCTTGAAACCCGCACCACAGGCTCGCCGTTGCGGCGCGGTACTCGCGGAGGTCCTGTGGGCCGCGGGCATTCCGCGGCATGCGCTGACGCTACTGCAGATAGATGACGACGGCCTGGGGTCGCAATTGATCGCCGATTCGCGTGTTGACCGGGTAATCCTGACGGGTTCCTACGAGACGGCGGAGTTGTTCCGATCGTTCCGCCCGGGTCTGCCGTTGCTGGCGGAAACGAGTGGCAAGAATGCCATCATCGTTACGCCGAGCGCCGACTTTGACCTGGCGGTCAAAGACATAGCCGCTTCGGCTTTCGGGCATGCTGGCCAGAAATGTTCGGCTGCATCGCTGGTCGTCCTCGTGGGTTCAGTCGCTCAGTCCGAACGCTTCCGCAATCAACTGATTGACGCCATCACCTCGCTGAAGGTTGGATCTGAGTTCGACCCAGCCACCCAGCTGAATCGGCTGGTCGACGCGCCTGCTGGCAAGCTGCTGCGCGGACTGACAACGCTGGGTCCAGGGGAATCCTGGTTGGTGGAGCCTCGTCAGGTCGGTACCGATCCCCGGCTGTGGTCGCCCGGGGTTCGGGAGGGAATCCGGCGCGGTTCCGAGTACCACCTCACTGAGTACTTCGGCCCGATCCTCGGCATCATGACAGCCACCGATCTAGCCGATGCCATCGACATCGTCAATGACATTGAGTATGGGCTGACGAGCGGGATTCATTCGCTGGATGAGGGTGAACTGGTCACGTGGCTGGCCCGAATCGAAGCTGGCAACCTATACGTGAACCGCGGTGTCACTGGCGCGATTGTTCGACGGCAACCGTTCGGCGGCTGGAAGAAGTCGTCTGTTGGCGCTGGCGCAAAGGCCGGCGGGCCAAACTACCTGCTGGGACTCGGCAAATGGAGGTCAGCCGAATCGGCACCCCGCGAGGTTGTTGTCAGTCGGCGGGTTCGTGCACTCATCGACGCCGCCAGTCCGGTACTCAGCGAAGCCGAGAACAACTGGCTGGACCGCTGCGTACGCAGCGACGCAGGTGCCTGGCACGACGTGTTCAACCGCGCGGAAGACGTCTGCGGCCTCGTGGTCGAGCGCAACGTCCTTCGCTACCTGCCCGTCCCCGGCGCAGTGACTGTTCGGTTGAGCAAGGATGGCACCGCGGCGCAGCTGGTACGAGTCGCTGCCGCGGCGCTCGCCGCTGGCAATTCCCCGACTGTCTCCTCGGAGATCGACCTGCCGAGCACTGTCGTAGAGGCGCTTGAGGCGGCAGGAGTGGCCGTCGCCACAGAGGAACCGGCGGTCTGGCGCCGTCGCCTGGCAGATCCATCGTTGCACCGGGTCCGGTCGATCGGGACCTCGGCCGCACAGGTCAGTATCGACGCAGCGGGTCGGCCCGATCTCGCGGTCTGGGGGTCCGAGGTCACCGAGGCCGGTCGCATCGAAATGCTTCCGTTCCAGCGCGAGCAAGCGGTGAGCATCACGGCCCATCGATTCGGTACGCCCAGCGACCTCGCGAATGGACTGAGACTGGCACTCGAGTGACCCGGCGATTACTCGGTCCACCGTACTGAGGACGATGAGCACATGGACACGCGGCAGATTAAGATCAGTTGCGAGTTCGTTCAGCTGACGGAAGCCGCGACGCCGATCGTGATGCAGATCCGACCCCGTCAGGAATCCCCGGTGGCTCTGCTCGAAGAGGTCTGGACGACAGACCCCGACGTGGCTACCCATGCTTACTCGGACCTATACGGGAACCCGTGCCTACGGCTGACCCTGCCACCTGGTCGCTCGATCTTCTCCTACCGTGCGATCGCCGAGGTCCCCGACGCGGCTGAGGACGTGGACACCTCCGCCCCCCAACTGTCGGCTGATCAACTGCCGGACGAGGCCCTGATCTACACGCTGCCGAGCCGTTTCTGCCTGCCCGAAATGCTGACGATCGAAGCAATGGACCGATTTGGCGCGTCTCCGCCTGGCTACCAGCGCGTTCAAGAGATCCTCGACTACGTCTGGGAACATGTGCAGTTCCAGTACGGCAGCACCACATCGACGACCACCGCGCACGAGGTCAATATTTCGGGCTTCGGCGTCTGTCGCGACTTCGCCCACCTGGCGATCACCTTCTGTCGAGCCCTCGATATTCCGGCGCGCTACGTGTTCGGCTACCTGCCCGAAATCGACATGGTGCCGGTGGCAGATCCCATGGACTTCGCTGCTTGGATTGAAGTCTGGCTAGGTGACCGCTGGTGGACGTTTGATCCCCGCAACAACGAGCAACGCAAGGGTCGGATCTTGATCGGACGGGGCCGTGACGCATCGGATGTCGCAATGGTGACAGCGTTCGGTTCGCCAATCCTCGAATCGATGACGGTTGACGCGCGGGAAGTTACGACACAGCTTCCGGATCCTCCACGCTGACGTCCTCTGGCTCGGTGCGCCAACTGGGCTTGCGGAATATCCAGAACACGAATGGCATGGCGATGAAGGCAGCCGTCCCAAAGAAGAGAACGGCCACGTACAACCAGGTCGACATCGCTCCGGCTTCGTCGGTTGGCTGGAACGACACCAGGATGCCGAACAGACACACGAGCAGCCCGAGTCCCACGACAACCGCGAGACCCACCCTCTTCCCAGGTATGCGGTACGGACGCGGGGTCGAGGCATGCGAGCGACGAAGCTTGACAAGCGCTGCAAACATGATCAAGTACATGACCAAGACCATGTTGGTCTGGATCAGTGCAAACATGAACCACGCGTTCTGGACTGAGCCCAGGAACAGATAGCCGAGTGACAGCACCGAACTCAAAATGCCCTGAATGATGATGATGTTCACCGGCATCCGCTTGGAATTTTCCTTCTGCAACACCGGCGGCAGGTTGCCACCTTCGCGCCCGGCAACCACCAGGCCACGGGACGGCCCGTTAATGATCTGGATCAGTGTGGCCGCAAATCCGGTTACGAAGATGACGCCGAAGATCGGCATCATCCAGCTGACATTGAGGGTGTTGAACATTGACTGCGCTGCCTGCAGGACGCCGGTCACCAGATTGATGTCGCCGCTGGGAACCACCGCTGCGATCCCGAGGATGTAGGGCAGCAGGAACACCAGGCACAACATGACCGTGATGAAGTTCGCGCGCGGGATTGTGCGCCCGGGATCGCGGACATCCGCGGCGTGAATTGCAGCGATCTCGATTCCGGAGAACATCAGCAATGATCCTGAGATGAACGCAAGGTTGCCTGAGCTGAAGCCCGAGCCAAGGGCGCTCCAACTCACCTCCATTGCGGGCGGATTCCCCTGAATCAGATAGACGCTCGCCATCACGATGATGGCCACAGAAGGGATCACAGTGCCGGCGAGGACGCCGTACCAGGCGAACTTCGCAGTCGCGCGCATTCCACGCAGTGCGAATGCGACACCAAGCCACGTCACCAAGATCACCACTGCGACGATGAACATCGTGTTTGATCCCAGTGCCGGATCAATCAAGAAGGCTGTCTGGATGATCAACGACCCCATGATGGACGGCCACGCCACCACGAAGTTCGCCCATTCCAGCCAAATGATCATGAATCCGGCGCCTTCACCGAACGCCAGTCGAGTCCACACGTAGATGCCGCCGGTACGCGGCCAGGCAGTACCCATCTCGCTCGAGGCCAGTGCCGTCGGCGTGAGGAAGAAGAAGATCGCCATGAACACGACAAGGACTGCGCCGAGCCCAAAGGTCGCCAACTGAGGCGCGGCATTCGCGTTCGCCAAGAAGGCAAACGTCAGAGCCGCCAGGCTCCAGACGCCAAATATCTTCTTCTGCTTCTTCGCCATACTTTCCATGGCACTTCCAGCCCGCTCGGCACACTTGCTCTAGAGCCAGTGAGGATAGGCCCAAACTCGCAGCGTTGCGCGCGGGGAAACCTGCGCGCAACATCCAGCCGGGCCCGAACTGGACCCGGCTGGATGTTTGGCCGTGCATTCAATCGTTAGACCGTGACGTTGCGGTCCACGGATGGGGCATCGGCATCAATCATTGCATCGGTGATTGGCGCCGACTTGAAACCTTTGAACGTCAGGTAGACACCAAGCGACAGCTCCCAGAAGAAGATCAGGATAGTCGCGATTCCCGACCACACCGACATCTGCGAGTAGACACCGAACAGCACAGCGATTCCAGATGCCAGAAAGATCGGCGCTCCGATGAGTCCCATCAACGGAATCGCGCGGGGCACCAAGCGGGACTTGTACAACAAGTACCCAAGCAGAAGTGCGTTAACACCTGGCATGAGGCCGGGTCCCAGCAAGAAGGTCCAGTCATGCATCGCGACCAGCGCGTTGCCAGTAGTGACGAGCGAATCCGCACTCGATCCGGGTGCGCCGGCCACCTGCTGGCGCAGCGTCACAATCGACAGGAGACTGACAATCCCGACGATAATGATTCCGCCTTCAATCACTCGTGAGGTAACCAAGCCAAGCGCGGCGCCTCGGTTCTGCCGTTTGACTACTGGATACAGGGCTACTGCAGTACCGATACCGGCCAGCGCCGTGATGAACTCAAGCAGGCCACCCAAGAGCACACCGGAATCGCTGCCCGCACCGAGGATGTAGTCGGAGTTGTCCAGCACCGGCGCATACAGGGCAAGCGCCGGAATCGACGCCACGAACGTGATCAGGTACAACACGCCTGCAACGAGTGCAGTCTTCCTCAATGAGGTCATCGGGACTCTCTTCTTTCTGATGGACTGTGGTTCTGCGGTTTGAACGGTTGTTGTCATGACTTTCTCCTTCTGTGAATTGATGGGCTAGCGGGGATCGATGGCGGAATCGGGCTGATCGGGTTCGACCTGAGTGACCGATATCAGCGACAGGCCCACATCGCGCAGTTTCTGCAGCAGGCCGTGCAGCGCGGACTGATCGGGGACCGGACCGCGGATGACGGTGGTGCCATCGCTCTCGTTGGTCAGGCGCAGTCCGTCAAACCAGGCAGCCCATCGAGGATCGAGGTGCCCCCCGAGCCGGATTTCGTACCAGGTAGGCCTGTGGTGCTTGCCGGTTGCTGTTTCGCTCATGATCGAAAGCTAGGAGCAAAGGTGATGAGCGAGCATCACCACTTGTGGTGATTGAGGTGGTGATGTCGACTTAGCCGTTTCGTGACAGCAGATCGAGTTCCTGGCCGCGGCGCACCGCCGCCCGACGGCTTTTCACCCCGAGCTTGGTATAGATGTTCTTGGTGTGAGTGCGCATTGTGTTCAGCGAAACGAACAGTTCGCGGGCAATATCCGGGCCGTCCAACTCAGTACCAAGCAGTCGAAGTACGTCCAGCTCGCGTTCGCTTAGAGGCTCGATCAAGCCCTGTTGGGTCGGGACGCTGTTCTCGGTCTGGTTGATGGCTGCCAGCAGCCGCTGAACGTAGCGGGGAGCGATCCCCTGTTTCGACGCCGCACTCTGCTTGCTGACAGCCCTGAGCAGGGATGCCATCGGCGGACCTTCATCCACGAAGATCCGAAAGTAGCCCTCGGGCTCAGCCAGTATCAGGGCTCGGTGCAGTGAGGCGAGCGCAACACTCACGTCTCCACCCGCTTGGCATGCAAGCGCTTCGAGGATCAGGATCTCGATCACGCGACCTGTGCGCTCGCCCTCATACGCGGCAACGAGCAGCCGATTCAGGAGTTGAGTCGCGTCGGCACGAGGCCGCTCGGCGCGTTCAGTCGCGGATTGGGCCAAGAGCACTCTGGCCAACGTGATGTGCTCGAACTCGCGTAGGTAGCTGAGTTCGTCACTGGCGCGGAGATCCTGCTCACGTGCCCAGCTGAGAGCCTCACCCAACTCCCCCTGCGCAATCAATACCCTCGCCCTCACCGCTGAGACTGGCCGCACATTGGGGAAGAAGTCACCCGCATATCGGCGCTCGGCCTCGTCGAGCAGTTCGAGCGCTGCGCCCAGATCTCCTTCAGCCTCGCGGACGCGGGCCATCGCGACGCACCAGCGGTATCGGTTCTGCGCCAACCCAACGTGCTCGCCCAGTTCCTGACTCGTCAGTAACCGTTGGATTGCGAGGTCGAGTTCATTGCGTTCGAGGTGGAGTTCGGCCATCCCCACATGCATGTCAGCGGTTCCCCGGAGAACCGGACCTGCCTGCTCAGACGCAATCTGCAATGCCTGCTCGTAGGTCCGCATCGCGTCACGGAGACGACCCTGGGTAATCCGGATATCCGCCAGCGCGATCGAGACTCCGAAGGTGTCGGCAACGTGCCCGGCTCGGTACAACCCGTCCAGAGACTGCGACCACGCATAGTGTGCCGCCTCAAGGTCACCGCTGCCCCAGGACGTGATCCCCAATAGCCCAGCCGCAGCAGCGCGACCGAGGTAGTCGTCTTCAACCAGGAACTCAAGCGCCCGCGAGGCGTGGGTAACGGCGACGGGCGCGTCGCCGCCAACCATCGCAAGCGCGGCGCGATAGACCTCGATCATGCCCGGGATGCGGCGAAATTCCGCGGCATCCAGAACGACCATCTCTGCAGCGGCCTCTGGTGTCGCGTCGAGCCACCGCTGTGCGTCTGCCAATCGACGCTCGACTCCGTCAACCTCTGCGCCCGCCATCAATGCCCCGACGAAGCCAATGCTTAGCACGGGCCGCACACGAATAACTTCGTCGGGAAGTGCCCTAAGCCAGCCGAGCAGCACCGCTTCCTGCCTGGCCTTGCCCAAAGCCGGAATCGCCCCTTCGATCAGGTCCGCGGCTCGTTGGAAGTCCTGCGCAGCCAGCGCATGGCGGATCGCCTCGGACGGCTCGCCGTTTCGCTCGTACCAGGTACTCGCTCGAAGGTGCAGATTGGGAAGGTCGTCGAGTTGCTCGTCCAGCAGGTGCGCCTGCAAGACGTCGGCGAAGAGTTGGTGGTAGCGGTACCACTGGCGCCGGTCATCCAGCGGGACCAGGAACAGATTCCCGCGCTCCAGCTCGGCAAGGCTTGCCTTGCCACCGTCCTGACCGGTGACAGCGTCGCACAGCGGGCCACTGAGCCGCTGCAGGATGGAGGTTTGCAGGAGGAAGCGCCGGATGTGTTCGGGCTGACGCGCCAAGACCTCCTCAGCCAGGTAGTCGACGATGTACCGGTCGTCCCCGGCGAAGCCAGCGATGAATCCTGCAACATCGTCTCGCCCCTGCATCGAGAGTGCCGCCAATTGAAGTGCGGCGATCCACCCTTCGGTGCGCCCCTCCAGCGCAGCAACATCCTCCACCGTTAGCGCCAGTCCCATCACCCCGTTGAGGTATGCCGCTGCTTCGCCTGGCGTGAAGCGAAGATCGGCGGCGCGCACCTCGACAAGCTCGCCACGGCCTCGTAACCGCGCAAGCGGCAACGCCGGGTCGGCACGGCTTGCGATCACGAGGCGTATCTGCGGCGGTAAGTGCTCCAGCAGGAAGGTCAATCCGTCGTGAATGTCGCGCGCGTCGATGACGTGGTAGTCGTCGAGCACCAGCACCACATCATCCGAGACGCTGCCTAGGTCGTTGAGCAGGGTGGCAAGGATCTCTTCGATCGGCACTTGGGGCGACTGCAGCAGTGAGAGTGCACTCGCGCCGACCTCGGGTGCTGCCGTCCTCAGAGCGCCGACCAGGTACGTCCAGAACAACGCCGGATCGTTATCGCGCTGGTCGAGCGTTAGCCACGCAACGGAGCGTCCATCGGCCGTAGCGGCTGCCGTCCACTCCGCCAACAGTGTCGTCTTGCCGAACCCAGCGGGAGCTGACACGAGCGTCAACGCCGATTCAGCTGCGGGGCTCAAACGCTCGCTGAGTCTCGGACGCGCAACCAGACCGCGTCGCCGCCTGGGGATGTGGAGCTTGGTCTCGAGCATCGGACCGGGCATGACCACATGAATCACGGTACGCCGACTCCAGCGTGAATGTCCGGATACCACGTGACGCCCGTTGGACCAATGGCCGGTGATGGGTCGTACTGTCGCGGTCAGAGGGTGAACGACTGCGTGGCGACGCGTTCGTTCGCACTCGCGAGAGCTGCGCTCAGCGTCCTTGCCCAATCGGACAACGACGTATCAGGCAGGAAGTTGGCAATCACCGTCTTGTTGGCCTCGCGTCCCATTTCCTCAGCTC
>WBZO01003521.1_pt1 | contig 18151 bp, 19 predicted proteins | sample 5204261 | NCBI WGS metagenome assembly WBZO01 (sample SAMN12412400, study PRJNA552823) | activated sludge metagenome | isolation source: activated sludge from anammox sidestream of wastewater treatment plant... | place: USA: North Carolina | collected 2017-09
TCGTAAGATACTTTCCTATACAACTGCGTTATTTTTTAATTACCAACTTGTTAAAGATCAGTTTACTCAGCTTGAGTTACTTATTCAAGCTTAAAAAAGCGAGGACTCAGGTAGAAATATCATTTAGTACTGGTTTATTTTCCAAATAGGCAAAGGATATATTTTGTGCGGAAAAAACGGCTGCTTGCGTGCAATCTCTTGCGGCTGTTTTTAAAATAGGAGTGTGATCGAACCAATCAATTACCTTCTGGTTTTTTACTGTATCAAATTCAGTTATGTCACCAAGTTTAGCCGCGACTGTGTCCAGATTGGAAAACCTTAATAACTCGCAATATAATGGTTCACGAATACCTACTTTATTTAGAACCCTCATTGAAAGAATTTCTGCTGGTGAGCCAACTGCAATTATTCTCCCAGCAGCCATAACAATAATACGGTCAGGCTCAATTTCAAGACATTCTTCCAAACGATGCTCTGCTATCAGAATAGTTTTACCGTATTCATTATTAAGTTTTTTGATTAAATCAGTTATTTTCACTGCTGAGGCAGGATCCAAATTGGCAAGTGGCTCATCAAACAATAATATTTGTGGTGATGATGCCAAAACACCCGCAAGAGAAACTCTTTGTTTTTGTCCACCAGATAACTCGTACGGGCTATTATCGATACATTCAAGCATATCAACTTGGATAAGACTCCTTGTAACAGTATCTAACATATTGCTACTATGTACACCCTCATTTTCAAGACTAAAAGCAACGTCCTCACCAACGCTTAGCCCAATAAACTGGCTATCCATATCCTGCAAAATAGTTCCAACACCCTTGCTTCTCGTAAAAATACTTTTTTGAAGAGCATCATTACCACCTATTTGCAGCTCACCAGTAGTTACTCCATAACTTGCAAATGGAATGACTCCATTTATCGCATGAAGTAGTGTACTTTTACCCGAACCGCTTCTTCCCAGTATCAGAATCTTTTCCCCGGCTTGGATTTCAAGATTAATATTTTTCAAACTAGGATTTTCCAGATTATGATAGCGGAAACTAAAATCCGTAAATTGGATGACTATTTTTTCATTCATCACTCTTCAACTTTCAGCCTTGAATATCTATTATTCGTCTTAATAAATCCAAATATAACTGGTAGGGCAAGAAAAATAAACACTAAAGAATTGGTTATAAAAATAACTGCAATCTGGAAAAACACCTTCCGTGGTGGCTCATTCATTATAATAATATCACTAATTCCAGCAAATGTATAACCAGCAAGAAACCCGCATACAGCTGCAACAGTAAGGAAGATCAGATGGGTTTTTGAATATAAGCCGTAACGGACATTAAACCCGGGGAAAAGGTAAACTAGTCCACAAAATAAACCAAATATACCGGAAGCCATTTCCCATGTCCACCAAATGCCCCAGCCAGCAAGTAAATCTGTTAGCATATTACCAAGAAACCCACCTAAAAAACCGACCACAGGACCAAAATACACCGAAAAAAGACTAAGAATAATAATGGAGGGTCTTAGCTGAACATTTGGTCCAACCGGAATTCCAATTAACCCGACAACTCCATATAAAGCTGCCACAATACTTATTGTAACAATAGTCTTGGTACTAAAATCAAAAATGGATGGCTTCACATCACTAACCTTGTTATAGATTTAACACATCATTTTACTGTATTTCAAAGTACCCCCTAAAGGATCTGAAAGAAGAGATTTATCTTAAACCATTTATGCCAGCGGTAAATAATGAATATCACAGCAGTGCTTATGCTAAAATAATGGCAACTTTTTATGCGTATTTCTGAGGAACTAAATGATAGATAAGGATGGATACCGTCCCAACGTAGGCATCATCTTACTAAATAAGCACAATTTAGTATTTTGGGGTCGGCGTAAAGGTGAATATTCATGGCAGTTTCCTCAAGGCGGTCTAGCTGAAAATGAAACTCTTGATGAGTGCATGTACCGGGAACTGAACGAAGAATTAGGACTTTTACAACAACACGTTAGCATCATAGATCGAACTAATGATTGGTTATATTATGACGTTCCAGGCAGTTGGTCAAAGCAAAACTCTAATTATCGTGGTCAAAAACAAATTTGGTATTTACTGGATTTTCTTGGTTCTGATCACCATATTAATGTTCGTAGCCACCATGAACCTGAATTTGATGCATGGCGCTGGATTCCATACTGGGAGCCGATTGATTTTGTAGTAAAATTCAAACAGGACGTATATCGTAAGGCATTAAATTATTTTGCCCCTATAATAAAAAATAAATCTAATGAACAGTAATTTTCTTAATATCTTACATAATAAACCTGCAACTTACACGCCCTTATGGTTAATGCGCCAAGCTGGTCGTTATCTGCCAGAGTATCGTCAAACACGAGCTAAAGCAGGAAGCTTTTTAAGCTTATGCAAAAACCCTGACTTAGCAACAGAAGTTACCCTTCAACCAATAAGACGCTTTAATCTTGATGCTTCAATTATGTTTAGCGATATTCTTGTTGTTCCTGAAGCAATGGGTTTGAATCTTTACTTCACAGAAGGTGAAGGACCAAAATTTGATAATCCAATAAATAGTCATGCTGACATACTTAATCTTAAAACCATAAATTCTGCACATGATTTAGACTATGTAATGCAAACGATTAAAAACCTAAAACAGGAACTACCGAAGAATATTCCCCTTATTGGTTTTAGTGGATCTCCATGGACACTTGCATGTTACATGCTAGAAGGTGGAGCAAGCAAAAATTACGAAAAAATAAAGGCTTTCCTATATCAGTCTCCAGATACTTTGCATCTGCTCCTTAGCAAAATTGCCGTTGCAGTAGCTGACTATCTAGTTGAACAGATCAAATCTGGTGTTGATTGTATAATGCTTTTTGATAGCTGGGGTGGTGTACTTAGTGAAACTACATTTAAAGAGTTTTCGTTAAAATACCTAGATATGGTAATTAAGCAAATTCATTCTCTTGGTTTCTCTGACACCCCAATTATTTCTTTCACCAAAGGTGGCGGAAACTGGATTGAGCTTATTGATCAGATAGACTGTAGTGCGATTGGTGTTGACTGGACAATAAATCTGGCAAAAGCAAGAAAAAGCACACAGAAAATATTACAAGGCAATTTGGATCCGGTGTTATTGTCAGTAGCAGATAGTGAAACCATTATAAAAGAGACAAAGAAAATACTGGATAGCTATTACGTGGCAAATAACAATAGCTACGATCGCCTGATTTTCAATCTTGGGCATGGGATATTACCAAGTGCTAAGCCAGACAATGTAGCTACTCTTATTGATACAGTACACAGTTATACCCAGCGTTAATTAAACTAAGGAATTTATATGAATAAACAATTATCAAAAATTTTGCCCATAGCAATGCTTTTAAGTTTAAGTTCTTGTGCAGTAAATGCACCTGTGGTTGGCAGCGGTAAGGTCAGCTATGGCGATAGCAACGCAGTTGAAACTGTAAATACAGACTTTGGTTCTACTGATTTGAATATGGTAGCTAGCCAAATGGCGACAGCTTTGATAACTTCAGGCAAGATTAACCAATGTAAAACATATACTGTGTCTAAAGTTCGCAATAAAACAGATCAATATATCGATACTGAAAATATTACTCAAAGCATTGTTAATAACCTATCTAACTCAGCACAGGTTAAAAGCCAGTACGTTTTATCATCTCAGGAAATGCAGAGTCAGGTTGATGAGCTAGATCGTCAAAATCAATCCGGATTATATGATCAAGGTACCACGGCAAAAACAGGTAAAATGCAAGGTGCTCAATGCCGCCTTGATGGTTATGTAAGTAATATTACCAAAGACAATGGTCAAGTAAAAGATGTTTTCTATGTTTTTAATATGAAACTGATTGATGTACAACAAGGTACACAATTATGGAGTAATGAAAAACAAATCCGTAAAGACATGACAAAGTAACCTCTTGGAATTATCATGAAGAAGATAATATTTACTGCAAGCATCCTCGTTTCAATACATTGCTTCGCAGCTACGCTTGCAGTTCCAAATCTTCAGGTATCTTCTTCTGCATATAAAAATAATTTTATAAACCCAGGTAAGCCTGACTCAATCGACCCTGCAACTCAAACTGAACTTAAACAGCAAATAAGTACCTTTTCAGCACAAGTACGCGGTAAAATTATTCAAAGTAAACATTTTAACGTAATCGATTCAAATAATAACCAACTAAAAACTGAGTCCCCTAACTCTAATACAATCGGAAAACCTGATTATATTCTTACTGGAGTTGTTGCGGCAATTGATACCAATGAGGAAACCAGAGAATTGAGCAATACCAATATGTATTCGATTATATATTCAATTGATATTGCAGTAGATTATAAACTAGTTAGAACAAAAGATAATCATATAATAGCATCCTTTACTGCTGCTGGTCATGGCGGAGATGTTAAGCTAACTTCAAATAAAAATCAGAAGGTTTCACATAACACACCTAAATTAATTCAACAAGCAGGCGATGATCTCGCAACAGAAGTTAATAACCAGCTAACTCTCCAGCTTGACAATGGTAAAATTGTTCGCGATTATCAGGAAGCAGCTCCAAATACCAATGAAGTCAAAGTTTACTCTGATCAGGAATCATGAATTTAACATATCTAGCACAAGACTGGAACTCTCTTGATGATTACTGGAAAGATTTTCTCTATAGCAATTGTCGCAATATAATTCTGGAAATTGATCAGCAATTAACCTTAATATCAAAAAATTCCATAATATACCCACCTAAAAGCAAAATTTTTTATGCCTTATCAGGGTTAGATCCAGCAACGATCAAAGTAGTCATCATAGGACAAGATCCTTACCATGGGGAAAATCAGGCAAATGGGCTTGCTTTTGCTGTAAATCACGGCACTAGCCTCCCTCCATCCCTAAGAAATATCTTTAAAGAGCTCATTTTAGAGTTTAATCCAATTTTAACTAAGCTGGATGCTTCTTTACTTGAAAGTTGGAAATCTCAGGGGGTGTTATTATTAAATAGCACACTGACAGTTATAAAAGACAAAGCAAATTCACTGGCAAAAATAGGCTGGCAAACTGTAACTGATAAAATCATACAAGAAATTAGCACTTCTGGTAAAAATTGTGTTTTTATCTTATGGGGAAATTATGCCCGCAATAAGAAATCTCTGATTGATTCTACAAAACACCTTGTTCTTGAAGGTGTACATCCTTCTCCCTTATCAGCAAATCGTGGTTTTTTTGGCTGTAATCACTTTAAACTTGCCAATGAGTATTTTGTGAACAACAAGCTGACTCCAATAAATTGGCTTAATAATACCCTATAAATCTACTAAATTATTCTCACCACTCATTTCTGCTTATGTTACAATAATTTTACGTATCTTATCTGGTAATCTTATGAAACTATTAAAATTTATAATATTTATGCTATTCTTACTACCCATTTTGGCTGAAGCCAAACCAGAAACACCTCAAACCGTAACTTTTGGTGTTTATCCCATGAGTATTTATGAACTTGACCAATTTAACAATTCTTTTGGAATCAGCTTTTATGCATGGTGGAGAACTAAAGACAAAAACTATAAACCAGATACAAGCATCGAGATAGTAAATGCAAGAACTTATACGCATAAATTTGGTGGAAGCGGGAAAACAGCTAATGGTGATTACTACACTTTTGTACATTACTACGCAAAAATACACTATGATTGGAATCTGAAATATTTTCCTTTTGGGCATCAATATTTACAGGTTAGGCTTGAAGACTTTGAAGATACTGATCATATTGTTTTTGATCCTGATTTCAAAGATTCACGATTACATTCCGAATTTGAATTGCCAGGCTGGAAGATATTAAGTATGTCGGTTAAAAAAAGTACTACTACTTATGATACTAACTTTGGTAATGTCGATGCACCTAAAGGCTTATTTGACCGAATCACAATGACTATAGAAATAAAACGTGAAGGTATGCGTGTATTCATTAGTTATTTTATTGGCTTTTTTATGGCAGGTTTTTTGGCACACATTCTTTATTTAATGAATACCTTTCCTTTTCCAGCAAGGGCAACCATTTTTGCTGGTGGTATATTTTCATTTATCGGGAATAAATACACTATTGACCAAAAATTACCACTAACTACTGATTTTACATTGGCAGATTCCATTCAGGCAGCGACATTTGTGGTTTTATTCTTATCGGTAATTATTTCAATACTAACTGAACTACTCAATATTACACCACAGCAAAAACATAGATTTTCTTATACTACTGGAATTATTTCGTTTGCCTGCTATATTATTTATATCGCTATAAACACCTATATTGCTGTAATTTCGTGAAAAATTTATGATAAACCAAAGCGCAAATCTAAACGCAACCATTGGAGTATTTTTTGATAGCTTTGCTAAAATAGCAGTAAGTATTGCCGTTTTAACTGGTGTTATTAATTTACCACAAGATATTATTAACCATAATATTCTTCCTGGGTTATGTTTTAGTCTTTTTTTATTGAATTTTGCCTACTTTTGGCAGGCAAGAAACCTTGCCAGAAACACAAATAGAGAGGTAACTGCATTACCAAGTGGTTTACAGGCAAGCTGTGTTTTTGTCTGGCTTTTTGCTATCATGCTACCTATAGCTAGTAAAACGGGTAATCCACTACTTGCTTATAAAGTTGCCTTATTCGCAAATCTAATCAATGCGATTATTTTTATAATCGTTGGAATATTACTAATTAAATTCCTCAAATATATCCCTGCTCCTGCACTTTTTAGCGGACTAGCTGGTTCTGCTTTTACCTGGCTTGCTATTAATAATCTCCCTACTCTTTTTGAGCATCCATTATCTGGTTTATTACCACTATTGATTATTCTAGTTATCAGTATATCGCGTATAAAAATTAATATCCCCATTATAATGTTTGGAGTATTGTTAGGTACAATAATTGCTTTTGTAAGTAGAGAATTTCAATGGGTTAATCCAGATATTCATAGTTATCAAATTTATACTCCAAAATTTATCTGGCTTGATTTATCCTCACCAGTATTAGAGCATTGTTATTCATATCTACCGCTAATAATTGCCTTTGCAATCATTGATGCTGTGAGTGCAATTCAGATCCTTGAAGAGTCAAAACTTAGTAATGATCATTTTAATCCATATTCTGCAATTCTAACTAGTGGAGTAATTAGTGGTTTCTCAAGTATAATCGGCAATCCTTTTGCTATGGCATTATTTTTTGGTCATTATTCATGGAAACAGCAGGGTGCAGATCACAAATTTTCTTTATATAATGGAATTATTTATCTAATATTAGGTTCAACTGGACTTAGTATATTGCTTATTAGTCTGATACCAGAATGGGTGACTTTACCAGTTTTAATAGTTATTGGAATTACTACTACAGCTGTAAGCTTTGAAGCATTAAAAAAAAGAGAATATATTTTACTAATTATTGGTATCATCCCAATCCTTACTGAACTTATATATAATAAGCTTGAGTTATTTTCGGCAGAAAACCATATAACTAATTTCATGCAACTTGACGGTGTAAATGGATTATTTGTATTAGCTAAAGGTTCGATTTTATTTAGTCTTCTTTTAACTAGCATCTTTTACTTCATAATGTATAGAAAATGGTTTCAAGCAGCTTCTGGATTTATTATCTTAATAACATTAAGCGGATTTGGTCTCATTCATTCACAGACACCAAAAATTCAATTTGTTAGACATATAAATCTAACCTATTTAATTTGTGCCATTATTTGCATAATAGCAGGATTTTTAGCCGGAAAAATAATTAAAAATGAATCTGAAATTTAAGCTACTAGTTGAAAATAGCTCATTAAACTCTAACAATTATCAGACAATTCAATCAGAATATTTAAAAGAAACTCTCGGAGCTTATTTTAAATTACCAAGAACTATAAATAAACCCTTTATATTTAGCTGTTTTGCGCTCTCTGTGGATGGCAAACTCTGCTATCCAGATATAAAAACAGGCTATGCTATTGCTGCCAACAATTCAAGTGCAACAAAAGAAGAGCGTTATGCTGACTATTGGAATTTATTACTTGGTAGAAGCATAAGTGATGCAGTAATAATTGGAACAAATAGTTTAATTAATGAAAACTGTAAATTTACAGCAAATATTGATAATGAAGAACTGGTTACATTTAGAAATCAGCTAGGCAAACCGACCATACTACTACATATTCTCATAACTCGAGACATCGATAATTTTAATATTGACGATGAAATTATTTATAAAAACCTAGATATTCCTCTGCTAATTTATTCAGCAAAAAAACCTATAAAACCCTATAATATCCCAGTTATATCAATTAATGATTTAAACGATAAAACAATCCGACAGATTATTTATGATAATGGCAAATTTAATTTCAGAGTATTTTTTGATAAATTATTCATGCTTGGTATAAAAACCATCCTTAATGAATCGCCTTTTCTACATCACAAATTACAAGAGACTAAACTACTTAATGAAGCTTGGTTAAATACCTCCGGTATTTACATTGGTGGATCAATAAATAGTCTTGGCATGCAAAATCAATCTTTTAGTAGCATTACCCATCCACATTATACAATTCTGACGCTTCACACTATTGCCAATAATTTTCTTTATACACGTTATCAAATTACTTATTAATAATGATCCTAAATAATTCACCAATTTCCCAATTTGAATATAAAAATCGTACTTTTTTTGTAAAACGTGACGATCTGCTTGATAAAAATTTCAATGGAAATAAGGCGAGAAAACTAGCTTGTTATTTAGAACATGATTTCCAAGAGATAGACACAATTATAAGTTACGGGGGAAATCAGTCAAATCTTATGTATTCTCTTTCCTGCCTAGCAAAATTAAAAAATTGGCAGTTTATTTATTATACGCGCTCTTTATCCAAAACTGTAAAAAATAATAAATATAGTAATCTAGAATTAAGTATTAAAAATGGGATGCAGCTTATAGAATTAGGTAATGAATACAGCCAATTTACCAGTAACCTAACCACCACCCCCAACCAGCTAATAATTCATCAAGGAGCGCTTCAAAAAGAGGCTGAATACGGTATAAAACAACTAGCAGCGGAAATAAATACTTGGGCTGAATTAAACCACTTGGAAAACATAAATGTATTTTTACCTTCCGGGACCGGAACTACTGCTTTTTTCTTACAAAAATATCTTGATAAACATAAAGTGATTACAACCAACTGTGTAGGCAGTCGTGATTATCTTATAGAGCAAATGAATTCAATTAATTGTAATAATTCACAGCTCCCCTTTATATTTGATAACCAACAATACCGTTTTGCTACACCATACAAAGAACTTCTGAATTTAATTCTGGAAATAAATAAAGTTAGCCAGATTGAATTTGATTTAATTTACGATCCAGTTGGTTGGAAGATTTTACTGGAAAATTTAAAAACAATTAAAGGAACTATTTTGTATCTTCATTGTGGCGGGCTAACTGGCAATTATTCAATGCTACAAAGATATAATTACCTCAATAATAAATCTGCCACTTCTTAAAAAGCCAAAGTAGCAGATTCCAAATTTAGATAAACCTATACTATTTTTTCTTATAAAAAGAGAAAAACTCAAGATTTTTACTAAAAATTTCTTGTTGACTAGCTTTTAGTTTATTCATTAATTTCATATTCAAGTCATACAGACTTGCCGGATCTTTTAGAGAGCCTAGTTGTAACAAATATTCATTTAAATGAGAATTCGTTGAATGTAGATTTTCTAGGAACAAATTTGCAAGCTTATTACTCATTGAGGTCAGCTGGTCAAGAACTTCATTCAACTTTGGAACTGAATTTAATAAATCTTGATTAATTTTAAATTCAGGAAACTTATTAGTTAGTGTAGTAGCCGCTGTTGGTTGTTCTTTCTCCGCTGATTTGGCAGAAGTTGAAATTTTTGCTGTACTTGCCACCGGGCTAGGTTTCTTAGGTGCAGTTGTTTTTTTAGGAGTTGGTTTCGTTTCAGTTGCAACCACTGGTTTATTTACAACAGCTGCTTTTGCAGGGTTTGGATTTGCTGATTTTTCAACAGGTTGCTTAGTATCGGCAACTTTCTGTTTTTCAGCCGTAACTGATTGACGCAACGAAGCCCCAATTTTTCTTTTTGTAGCCATCATATTTCTCCAAAATATTACAATGTTACACTAGATTATATAATAATTATCCAGTTTAATGTAACTAGTTTAATGTATCGACAATTTCACCAACAAGTGCTTTTATTTCTTCCCGTGCTTTCTGATTATCCAAATCAAGAACCGTACCACCCAAAGCAGCAGACTGGCGATAAGCAGTACGCTGATAAATATCAGTAGTCATTTTAGGAAAGTCAAATTCTTCAATTAAACTTAACGCCTCTTTTGAAATACTGGCATTTGTCTGACACATATTTGCTACAAGTCTTGCTTGTAATTTTTCATTAATCTCACTTACATTTGAAATCAAATTCTGGATACCAATTGCAGCCCAAAGATCAGTTGGACTAGGAACAATTGGAACCAATGCCAAATCAGCAATTAATAATGCTGATGAAGTAAATTTATTATCAATTGCAGGCGGACAATCTACCACTATATAATCATAGTCATCAATATATTTTTTTATTTCTCTATTTACTTTATCATTTACAGCAGCAAGGCTCATAACTGCTGCCGGAAATGGCTTTTCATCACTACTACTTGCCGCCCATCTACTAGCACTACCTTGTGGATCACCATCAATAAGTAAGGTCTTTTTATGTAAACCTAATACACCAGCTACATTCATAGCCAAAGTTGTTTTCCCACAACCACCCTTCTGGTTAGTAACAATAATTATTTTCGCACTCATTTTTCCCAATCTCTAGTAAGATAAATATTAAATTTTCAATTAACCTTCGTAATAAGTAGGCGCAACAACAATATCCCGAATACAAATATTATGTGGTTGCAAATAAATAAATTTAACTATATTAACAAAATCACTTACATTAATAGTATCGATATCACCACGTAATTTTGTTAGCATCGGTGTATCAACTAATGCTGGTGAAATATTTACTACCCGAATATTAAATTTAGCATTCTGTACACGCAAAGAGTCGCTTATACTCTTGACATAAGCTTTGGTTGCTGCATAAACAGTAGTATTAGGTCGTGGGTAACGATCAGCCAGAGAGCTGAGGTTTAATATAGTACCTTTTTTATTTACCCGCATAACAGGTAATACAGCTTCAATCATATTGGTAAGACCAATTGTATTTACTGTTATCATTTGTTGATTCTTATCATGATCTATATCTAAAAAATCACCAGAATAAGCAACACCAGCTCCATTAATTAAACCTTCAATCATATATTTGCTAGAAATTTCATTTACTAATATATTTATTTCACTAGTATTTAATACATCAATTTGTTTAACTATTAGTTGATCACACTGTAATAGCTTTAACGAATCAATGTTTCTACCTAATGCAAATACATATAAATCATCTATCATCAAAAACTGCTTAACACATTCAAACCCAATACCACTTGTTGCACCAGTTATTATAATTGCTTTTTTCATACCCATCTTTTAATGTTTCATATGAAACACTGTACTTTCTCTTTTAATAAAATCAACCTATTTAAATTAAATCTCTAACTACAATATCATATATCCGTTGAGAAGCACCCTGATATTTATCAATAAAAAGCTTACAATTAGCTTGCATTTGATAATAAAAACCACTATCTTCCAACAGATTATTTATAGTACTTTTCAAATTTTCAACACTATCTAATTGAATCGCACATCCAGAACTTAGTGAATCTTTTGCTATTTTACTAAAGTTATACATTGATTTACCAAATATCACTGGTTTATCCATAAAAAATGCTTCTAATGGATTTTGTCCACCGAAATTATTTATACTTCCACCAACAATAACTAACTCGCTAACTGAATAATAAGCTAGCATTTCCCCCATACTATCACCAATTATAATTTTAACATCTTTTGTTATGGGTTTATTCTGTGATCTCTTAATATATCTAATCCCTCTTTTTTCAAGTAGTTGAGCCAAAAGGGAAAATCTTTCTGGATGTCTAGGAATTATAAGATACACAACATCAAGGCTCAAATCAATATTATTTAAAATAAGCTCTTCTTCACCATCACGAGTTGAAGCAAAACAAATTATTTTTCTATTATCAATAATTTCTTTAAGCGCTTTTTGGATTGGTAAGAAATTTTCAGGTAATTCCAAATCAAATTTAGTATTGCCAGTAATAGTTAAATTCCCATCATAACCAAGATTTTTAAAATTATTTAAAGTATTTTCTTCCTGACATAAAATACCTTTAAATCTATTAATTACTGGCATCAATAAATATTTAAACCGATTATAACCTTTATATGATCTATCTGATAGACGAGCATTTGCAAGATAAAGAGGTATATTAAAACTTTTACTTTGCCAAATTAAATTTGGCCAAATTTCAGTCTCCATAATAATACCAACCGTAGGCTTAAATGTTTTATAGAACGCCCTAACCGAGAAATATAAATCGTACGGAATGTAATGTACAATTGCATTAGGGAAAAGATTTTTTGCTGTTTTCCTACCCGTTGGAGTCATGTTTGTAATTAGTATCTGATATTCTGGAAAATTATTGGATAACATTTTTATCAATTTTATAGTAGCTCTAGTTTCGCCAACTGAAACCGCATGAATCCAGATTATTTTACTTGATGGAGATTTAAGATTTATACCAAATCTTTCATTCCAATTCAGAAGATAATCTGGATTTTTTTTTCCACGATATTTTAAATATAAAGGTAACAAAGGAGTTATTAAATAAAAAAGAAATGAATAAATAAAAATCATTCATCTTCTTTCTTTTTATTTTGACTATTAATAAAATCCATCATCATATTTAAAGGGTTTATTTGTTGTAAAGCTTTGGTGGAGCCTGCTATTGATTTGATTGACTCAAGCTGTTTAACATACTGTTGTAAATAATTTATTATATTATTTGCAAATTCAATCTGCTTGTCACATTCTTCTATGCACTTATCAGGTGAGGTAAATATTTCATTATTATTAAACATAAATTACTCCAAACAAAATACAAGAATTATAATAAAGGATTATAATAATTTATTAAGTTGAATATAATTGATTATTTCATCGGCAGACACTTTTATTTTTTTTCCACCAAAATTAAATGAATGATTATATTCAAATATTCCTACATAAGATGGATCGCTATCTTGATATATAGCCAAAGTTGGCTTTCCTAACAAATTAGCTAAATGAGTGAACCCTGTATCAACACCAATAACAAGTTTAACCTTATTAATTAAATCAGCTAATAATGAAAACTCCATTTTATCAACTATCTTAATGCGACTATTATTCACTAATGATTTAAATGTATTAGTAAATATTTCTTCTTCATTATTACTATAGGTTAAATATATATCATTATCCGAATTTTCCAAAACATACTCTGCTAATATTTTCCAATTATCAATATCCCATTTTTTAGATTTTTTGGATGTTCCATGCAAAAATAAAATACCATTAGTAGATAAATCAATTCCACAATCCTGATAATCAATAGGCAAGTCAATTTGATTATAATCTATATCTAAATTAAAAACCTTAGCAATTAAGCCTCTTAGCCTGATAACTGCAATATTATTTTGGTTAACCGTATATTTATAATCATAAAGCATGCTAGCTAAAGGCTCACGTGCTGAATTTCTATCAAGCCCGTATAACTTACCATCAAACAAGAATTTAGCAATGAATGCGGACTTAATTAGCCCCTGTGTATCAATTATATAATCATATTCTTTATTAGTTAAGCTTTTTTTATAAGCTAATAAATTAAAAAGCCAGGTTAATTTATTTTTCTTCCATTTCCTTAAAGGAATTGGTAATACATTATTAACTAAAGGCGATAGTTCAACTATTTTTACAAATGATTCATCAACACACCAGTCAATATTACTATTCGGAAATTTTTTCTTTATATCAGGTAATACTGTTAATGTATGGAATATGTCACCAATTGAAGAAAGTCTAATAATAAGAATATTTATTTGTTGTTTCATTAAAGTTATTCACAATCAGTTGTTAATAAAATATAAAACCTATGTTGATAATTTTAAGTTATTAACAATTTTATTTTTTTGTATTTTTTTATACACATTTATATGCTAATTAATACATGAATTACCATCATGTTATTTTTATACTTAAAAATCTGATTTATTTATAAAAATATAGCTTATTAACATAGAAGTAGCCTAATATTAATAATAATAAAGTATATAATTAATAAAATTAGTTAATATATTATAACATTAAATCTTTAATATTAGAAGCTCTTAACTAATGATAAAATAACATCTTATTTTTAATTGGAATCATTATGGCTAAAGAAGGTAAATATACAATACAAAAAGTAACATATATTAAACAATGGACAGATCATTTATTTAGTTTTAGAATTACTCGAGACGAATCATTTAAATTTATTCCTGGACAATTTGCTAGGTTAGGAGTAAAAAAAGAAGATGATACTATTGTATGGAGACCCTATTCTATAGTTTCAGCTGATTACGATGAAGAACTTGAGTTTTATTCTATTGTAGTTCCGGATGGTGAGTTTACCCAAAGATTAAAAGACATTAAAATAAATGATGATATTTATATTGATAAAACAAATTATGGTTTATTAACTACAGATCGATTCGAAAATGGAAAAGATTTATGGTTTTTATCTACTGGTACTGGGTTAGCTCCATTTATTTCAATAATGTATGATTTTAATGTGTGGGAGCAATATGATAATATTATCTTAGTACATTGTACTAGATTATCTGAAGAACTTACTTATCAAGATACTATTAATGAATTTTTTACTCATGAGTATTATGGTGATCTGGTAAAAGATAAATTGAAATATGTGAAAATTACTACTAGAGAAAAAAATGAAGCAGATTTACATGGTAGAATTACTGATCTTATTACTAACAAGGAACTAGAGAATTTTGTAGGTATTCCATTTACTGTTGAAAATAGTAGAGTTATGATTTGTGGTAACCCGCAAATGGTTGATGACACACGAAGATTACTTGCTGAAAGAGGGTTAACTATATCTAGACGAGGAAACCCTGGTAATATGGCTGTAGAAAATTATTGGTAAAGATACCGTTTAGGTATCTTTTTTTGTTTCATGTGAAACATTAATGGGTAATATGCAAGAATATCATTTAATAATAGAAAGCCTGAAAGAAGTTTATAGTGGTAAAAATTTAAAGGAAGTAATTTTTAAATATAATGATAATAAGTATCGGAATAAAATAAAAAACCATTGTTATCAGATATTGAAAAATTATTACTCAATTAAATTTATAATGAATGAATTATTGAAAAAAACTCCAAATGAAGATGTAGAGTTGATTTTGCAAATAGGTTTATATGAGCTTGGTTATTCAGTTAAACCTATCTATGCAGTAGTTAATGATCTAGTTAATTTAACAAAAAAATATAATCCTAAATATAAAAATTTAGTTAATGCAGTTCTTCAAAATTATTTGCGAAAAAAAGAATTATTTCTCCAAAAGATAGAAGAAAATAAAAAAAATACAAATTTATCTAGTTGGTTAATTGATCAGATTAAAGAGAACTATCCAGAAAGACATGAACAGATATTTACTGCATTTAACACCGAGCCAAAAACTACATTAAGGTTAAATAAGCGAAAAATAAATCTAGAAGATTATGTTCAAATATTAAAAGAAAATAAAATTGAATATCAGATTAACAATGATATTATTATTTTAGATAAAGAAACTAGTATAGCAAGTATTCCATTTTTCACAGATGGTTATGTAAGTATCCAAGATTCAGCTGCACAATATCTATTGGATATCTTAGCTAGATATTCAATACAGCCAAAAAAAGTATTGGATGCGTGTGCTGCACCAGGTGGAAAAACCTGTTTATTGCTGGAAAATTATGAAGTTGATTTAACTGCGCTTGATAATTCAATAAATAGATTGGATAGAATAAAAGAAAATTTGAATCGGTTAGATTTAAATTGTGAGTGTATATTAGCTGATGCAGCTAGTAAAAATTGGTGGAATAAGAAAAAGTATGATTTTATTTTAGCTGATGTTCCATGTTCTGCTATAGGAACAATTAAAAAAAACCCTGACATTAGAATAAATAGGTTAAAAACAGATATTCCTAAATTTGTTGAATTACAGCGGAAAATTGTAGTTAATTTATTTGATATGCTTGAAACTGATGGTTATATGCTTTATGTAACATGTTCAATTTTAAAAGATGAAAATGAAGATAATGTTAAATGGTTTAGTAAAAATATAGTTGGATTTGAATTAATTACTGATATACAAATTCTGCCAGATTTATATAATGATGGTTTGTATTATGCTTTGATAAGAAAATCATCTAAATAGGTATTTATTTTATGAAAAATATTAATATTGGTTTTTTGTTAGTTTTAGCAATTTTAATAATATTTAGCTATTTTTATGTTACTGTATATTCTAAATATGATGTGATTTTATATTTAAATGATTATAAAGAGATAATTCAGTTAAATCATATTATAGAGGTATTATTAGTCTTAACTATTAGTTTTTTTGTCTATAAGATATTTTTTAGATCAAATGTTTTTGGCTCCAAGATTACAAAGAAAATATTTATATTATTGTCATTGATGGTGATTATCCCTTCATTGATAAATATAAAAATTGCCAACTATTTTATTGATAATACAGTTAATCGGTTATTTAACCCGCAGATAGAAGAATTGTTTAATAATAGTTTTAATATTGCAGAAGAAAGTATAAAATATTTTTCAAAAGAATTAAAGAAAAAAACTACCATTGCAACTGAATACTTAAAAATTATTGATCAAAGTGATAATAACTTTAATCTTGAAAAGATTAAAAATATAATTGACGTTAATAATCTTAGGATTTATGATATAAGTGGCAAATTATTGCTTAATGATAGTTTAAACATAAATGGTTTTCTGCCTGTACATTTGTCACAGCCGTTAATAGCTAAGATACAAAGTAATGGCTATTATTACGAGATAAATAAAGATTTACAAGGTGATTATGTATTTTATTATTACCAGATTTATGATAAGAATAAAATAATAGTATTATCGCAAAATGCACCCGAATTTATTCGAGTTGATAATACCAAGTTAGTTCAGAATAAAGATTTGTATTTAGGTTTACTAAGTAACAAAGATCATTTAAAAGATGTTTATACTAGCACATTGATTATTAGTGTTTTATTATCTATTTCAATTGCTGTCTTACTATCAATATTTTTTGCTCAATTTCTTATAAAGCGTTTAAGTAGTCTAATTGAAAACATTCAGTCAATAAAACAAGGTTCATTTAATAATAAAAATCTGGTTTACGGTAATGATGAGTTATCTGATTTGATAACTGCGTTTAATGAAATGAGTCAAAATCTGGATAGAGTTAGAAAGCTCGAAAAATTTCAAAAAGAGCAAATTACATCATACAAAAATTATCTTGAAAGTTTAATTAATAATCTAAGTTTGAGTGTTATAGTTTATGATGAAAAATATAATATAAAAAACATTAATTTGATAAGTCATGAAATACTAGGGGTTGACCTTGAAAATTTAAAAGGAACTCCGTTAAATCTATGGGGTAAAATTTATTCTCATCTTGACAGATTAATTGAGATTATAGAAAATAATTTCGCCAATAAAAATAATGATTGGGAAGAAAATGTTATTATTCGAGATGGCTATAATATAAAAACGTTATTTGTTAAAACAATAAAATTTAATACAGGTGATGAAATACTTTATATAACATTGATTAGTGATGTGACAAATTTAATAAAAGCGAAACAAAATCAAGCCTGGGCAGATATAGCAAAGCGATTGGCGCATGAGATTAAAAATCCTCTAACTCCAATAGTTTTATCTGCTGAGCGAATAGAAATGAAATTAACACCTAAATTAGCGGTTGAAGATCAAACATTCTTGCAGCGATTGGTTAAGCAG
>WBZO01003383.1_pt2 | contig 18149 bp, 20 predicted proteins | sample 5204261 | NCBI WGS metagenome assembly WBZO01 (sample SAMN12412400, study PRJNA552823) | activated sludge metagenome | isolation source: activated sludge from anammox sidestream of wastewater treatment plant... | place: USA: North Carolina | collected 2017-09
CCACGCTAGCGAGCGCGAACGAGATGAGGTTGATCGTCTGGGCCGGCACCAGCGCCAGCAGGCGCGCCTCCAGCGCCGGCACCAGCATGGGCAGCATCACGAACACCACCAGCGGCAGCGTGAGGGCGCCGGCGAGGACGACGTCGCGCCGCAGGGCGCGCACCTCCGCCTCGCGCGCCTGGCGCTCCCGGTCGACGCGCGCGCCGCTCGCGTCCGCCGCGCGGACCTCGTAGCCGGCTGCCGTCACCGCTGAGTTCAGGTCGGCGGGGCTCAGCAGCCCGGGGAGGTAAGTGACGCTGGCGCGCTCGGTTGCCAGGTTTACGTTAGCGTCGAGGACGCCGGCGAGGCGCTTGAGGCTGCGCTCGACGCGCGCGGTGCAGCTCGCGCAGGTCATGCCCGCTACCGTCAGGCTCACCTGCTCGGTAACCGGGCTATAGCCGGCCCGCTCGACCGCTTCGAGCAGGGCGGGCACGCCCGTCTGCTGGGCGTCGAAGCGCACGTTGGCGCGCTCGGTGGCTAGGTTGACGGTGGCTGCGCTCACGCCCGCCACCTTGGTCAGGGCCCGCTCGACGCGCGCCGTGCAACTCGCACACGTCATGCCGCGGACCCCCAGGCTTACGCTTTCCATGCCGACTCCTGTCACTAGGTCAAACGGGCGACGCGGATGCTTCGCCCGGCGCTCACGCGCGGTACTTGAGGGCTTCCATCAGCTCCGCGACGATGTGTTCGGTGTCGCCGCGCTGGCTGGCGGTCGTTACGTGGTCGCGGATGTGCGACCTGAGCACGGCGTCGCTGACGCGCGCCAGCGCGCCTTGCACGGCCTTGACCTGCTTTAGGAGGTCGACGCAGTACGCGTCCGGGTCCTCTAGCATGCGCAGGACGCCGTCCAGGTGGCCGCGCGCGCTCTTCAGGCGGAGCTGGACGTCTTCGCGCGTGGCGGGGTCGAGGTGCAGGCGCTCCGCGGCGGCGACCGTCGCCACGCTCACGTGGCGGGCCGCGCGCGGTAGCCTTCCTCCTCGACCGCGCGGATGAGAGCCTGCATGTCGGCGTCGCCCTCGACCCGCGCCGCGCCGGCGCTCAGGTCGACGGTGGCGCTCGTGACGCCGGGGACGGCTTCGAGTGCGTTCTTGACGGACGCCTGGCAGTGCGCGCAGGTCATGCCTTCGATGATGAGCTTGTTCATCTTCGCCTCCTAGGCTTTACCCCACCCCAGGGGGGGTGGCATGTGGTTAGTATAGCAGAGCGAATGTCATGGAAGGATGTAGTCGAGCATGCGAACGCAAGGTTCACGACGTAAACGCGCTGGTCGGTGGTGGCTCATCGGCCTCCTGGTCGCGGCGGGAGTGGTGGCCAACGTCATCGTGTGGTTCAGGCCGTTCGGCTGGCCGCCGGCGCGCGTGCGCTACGAGTACCCGACCTACTCAGCGGCGCAAGTGGCGGCGGGAGAGGCGCTATACCGCGTCACCTGCAGCGCGTGCCATGGCCCAGCCGGCGAGGGCGACGCGGCGGCGGAGGTGCCGGCTTTGGACGGGAGCATGCACGCGTGGCACCATGCCGACAGCTTGTTCGCGCGCTACATCCGCGAGGGCGGCGTGTACATGCCGGCGGTGGCGCCCGAGTGGAGCGACGAGCAGGTGACGGCGGTACTGGCCTACGTCAAGCAGTGGTGGGAACCGCGCCAGCGCGCCTATCAGCACGAGGTGTCGGAAGCGAACCCAGCCACTCCTTGAGTTCTAGGGTCACTGACTCGGTCTCGGCATTGCGCCTAACCTCCAGGAGCGGACATCGGAGGTGCCCCGTGAAGGACCGGCCGTACGCGACCCTAGGGCTCGCCGTCGCTATTCACTTCCTGATCATGTGGACCCTTACTTACGTGGGCGTGGCGGCGTTCGAGCACATTCACCTCAACTTGAACCGCTTCTACATGGCCGTGGTGATGGTGGCGCCCATGATCGTCGTCATGCTCGTCGCGATGCGGCACATGTTCAAGAACAAGCGCCTCAACGCGGTGCTTTATACCGTTAGCACGTTGGTGTTCCTGGGTGCGTTCACCGCTATCCGAACGCAGGCGTTCGTGGGCGACGCGCAGCTCTCCCTGTCGATGATCCCGCACCACTCCATAGCCATCAAGAACTGCGAGCAGGCCACGCTGCGAGACCCGGAGACCGTTCAGCTTTGCGAGGAGATCATCCGCGCGCAACGTGAGGAGATCGCCCAGATGGAGGGCATCCTGGAGCGGCTATCTCGCTAGCGCGCTGAACGACTGCCCTCCATCTGGCGCCGACGGTTGAGAACAGCAACCTGATCCGGCAATAGCAAGCGACCGCTCTCTCTGCTGCTTATCGCACTGCTAGTAGTTTCCGAAGAGGCGCACGCCGCCGGCGTCGAAGGCGACGACCTGGAACGGCGCGCTCTTGACGCCGTTCATCCCGGGCGAGCCGGCGGGCATGCCGGGCAGCGCGATGCCGGTCACGGCGGGGCGTTCGCTCAGCAGCCGCTCGATGGCCTCCAGGGGCACGTGGCCTTCCACGGCGTAGCCGTCGACCTCGGTGGTGTGGCAGCTCCAGGTGGTGGGCGGCACGCCGAGGGCCAGCTTGGCGCCGGCGGTGTCCTCGGTGTCGATCACCGTCACCTCCATCCCGCGCTCGCGCAGGATCTCGATGTAGTCGCCGCAGCAGCCGCACCAGGGGGACTTGGTGACGGTCACCTGCAGGCCCGCCAGCGGGACCGCGGCGTGGGCGGGTTGGCCGCCCAGCAGCGCGGTGGCGGTCACCGCCAGCGCTAGCAGCGGGGTCAGTGTCAGTAGCCATCTCTTCACGTTGGTGCACCTAGCCTTCCTCGTCGCGGGCGGCCTGCGCCGCTCCCGCGCGTTAGCAACCGAGAAGCAACCTCTTCTGCGCGCGGCATCTCAGCCCCGCCGTCCGGGCGGCGGCTCCGCGGCGGTAACGCCGGCCGCCGACTCCACCGCGCTTGGCGCCTGCCGGTCGGGCTGGGCGCCGGGGGCGGTGCTGATGTCGTGGCGGGAGAAGTCGGGGAAGAGCGCGCGCAGGAGGCCAAGCGCCAGCAGCACCAGGGCGACGGTGCCAAGAAGCATCCATAGTCCGTGGGGTGCCATGTGCGTCAGCGGCGCGCTCATGTCGTCCACGGTAGCGGCCGGTTGTTTCGGTCGCTTAAGCGTCGTGTAAGGTCCGCGTAAAGTCGCGTTGGGCGGATTGGTGTCCCGGAAACGGGTGTTAGTTTGGTGGTCATGAGCCGCATCCTGGTGGTGGAGGACGACGCTGACGCCGCGCAGGTGGTGAGCGCCTACCTGACGCGCGAGGGTTACGCCGTCGAGGTGGCGCACGACGGCGCCGCCGGCCTGCAAGCGGCGCTTACGGCGCCGCCGGCCCTGGTGGTGCTCGACTGGATGCTGCCGGGCGTGGCCGGCCCCGAGTTCCTCACCGCGCTCAGGCGCGCACAGCGCACGCCCGTCATCATGCTGACGGCCAGGAGCGAGGAGAGCGACCGCATCGTGGGGCTGGAGCTGGGCGCGGACGACTACGTGGTGAAGCCGTTCAGCCCGCGCGAGCTGGTGGCGCGCGTGCGCGCGGTGCTGAGGCGCAGCCAGGCGCGCGAGGTGGCGGAGGCGGACGAGGCGGTGGAGCATCGCGGCCTGCGCGTCGATCCGCTGCAGCGCCAGGCGAGCTTCGCGGGGCGCGAGGTGGAGCTGACCACGCTGGAGTTCGACCTGCTGTTCGCGCTGGCGCGCGCGCCGGGGCGGGTGTTCAGCCGCAACGACCTCATCGAGCGCGTGTGGGGCCCCGACTTCGGCGGCGTCGACCGCGTGGTCGACGTGCACGTTTCAAACCTGCGCCAGAAGCTCGCCAGCGTGGGCGCGGACGCCCTGCTGGTGACCGTGCGCGGCGTCGGCTACAAGGTGGCATGACTAGCCCGATGACCCGGCCGCCCCGCTCGAGCCTCTACTGGCGCCTGCTGCCCTCCTACCTGGTGGTGGTGGTGGTGGCGCTGGGCACGATGTTCCTGGCGGGCGAAGCGCTGGCGCCCTACTTCTTGCAGCGCCACGTGGACGCCATGATGGAGTCGCTGCACGCCCACGGCGACCAGACGCTCGACGCCATGGCCGACGACCTGGCGGCCGGCTTCCGGCGCGCCCTGACGCAGTCGCTCTTGTGGGCGCTGGTGGCGTCCGGGGCTGCCGCCACTATGGTTGGCCTTTACGTCACGCGGCGGGTGGTGCGGCCGCTGCGGGCGCTGACGCGCGCCAGCGGCCGCATCGCCGGCGGGCGCTACAGCCAGCGTCTGACGCAGCGGGCGCCGGGCGAAATCGGGGAGCTGGCGGCGGCGTTCAACACCATGGCGGCGACGCTGGAGAAGAGCGAGGAGCGGCGCGTGCAGCTCATGGCCGACGTGGCGCACGAGTTCCGCACCCCCCTTTCCAACCTGCGCGGCTACCTGGAGGGCCTCGAGGACGGCGTGTTCGCGCCCGAGGAGCTGGCGGCGCCCGCGCGAAGGCAGTTGCAGCGCTTGGAGCGCCTGGCGGACGACCTGAGCCTGCTGTCGCGCGTGGAGACGGGCCAGGTCGACCTGCACCCCGAGGCGGTGGCGGCAACCGCCCTGCTGGAGGCCGTGGCCGAGGCGTTCCGGCCAAGCTTCGAGGCCAAGGGCGTGGAGCTGGTCGTAGAGGCGGCGGCGGTGCGGGTGTGGGCCGACGCCGAGCGCAGCGGCCAGGTGCTCACCAACCTGGTGGCCAACGCCCTGCGCTTCACGCCTGCCGGGGGCCGGGTCAAGCTTGCGGTTTACGCGGTTGGCGAGGGGTGGGTGCGCTTCGAGGTCAGCGACACGGGCGGCGGCATCCCACAGGGGCAGCTCAGCCTGGTGTTCAACCGCTTCTACCGCGGCGACCAGGCGCGCGCCCAGCAGGAGGGCGGCGGCAGCGGCATCGGGCTCACGCTCGCCAAGCAGTTAGTGGAGCGCCAAGGCGGCGACATCGGCGTCAGCAGCCGCCTGGGGCAGGGCAGCACCTTCTGGTTCACGCTGCCGCGGGCGCCGGACGCGGGCTGAGCGCCGCTCCGCGTCCTGGGCGGCTTTACCGAAACCTTACACGGGCGTTATCGCCGGTTCACACGCGCGCCCGAACATGCTCCTCGACAGGAGGAGCGCCATGACGCACCGCAAGACACTCTTCGCCGCGCTGCTCGCCGCCGCGCTGACCACCACCGCCCTCGCCAACCCCGACCACCACCCGCCCGGCACGACCACGCCCCCCGGCGCCGCCCCCATGGGGATGGGTGGCGCGATGATGGGCGCCGACGCGATGGGCGGCATGCACGGGCCCATGATGGGCCACATGCCAAGCGGCATGATGCGCCAGATGCACGAGATGATGGCCCAGATGCACGGGATGCCCGCCGGTCAGACGCCGGGCATGATGCACGGCGCCGCCGGCACGACAGAGCTGGGAGGCTTGGCTGGCGAGGAGTTCGAGGTGGCCTTCATGTCGATGATGATCGCCCACCACCAGGGCGCCATCGCCATGGCCGACTGGGTGCTCGAGCGCGGCGACGACCCCGAGGTGCTGGCCGCCGCTCGCGCTGTCAAGGCCGCCCAGGCGCCCGAGATCGAGCAGATGACCACCTGGCGGCGCGCGTGGTACGACGCCGAGGTCGACGGCGCCTCGGCGGCGACGATGGACGCCGAGATGAGCGGCATGATGACGGCCATGGCCGAAGGCCCAGACCCGGATGCCGCCTTCCTGACGGAGATGATCGCGCACCACCAGGGCGCCATCGACATGGCCCAGCTCGCGCTCGAGCGCGCCACGCACGCGGAGCTGCGCGACCTGGCGCGCGACGTCATCGTCACGCAAGCCGGCGAGGTGCACCAATACCAGGCGTGGCTGGCCGACTCCGCCGACTGAAGCCAGGGGCGGGTCCGGTCGCGGCGCGCTAGCGGCCGACCCGCCCCCACTCCTCTAGCCCGCCCGCTGCCCGTACGGCCGCTGCGGCCGCCATCCCACCGAACGAGGTTGAAGACATTGTCCCGAAAGCCCAAGCAACGCCGCCGCCCGCGCCCATCCACCATCGCCCTCGCATCGGGCGTCGTCATCATCGTGATGCTCGCCGTTTACGCCCGCATCGGCAGCGGCGGTTCCGGGCCGCTCACCTACCCCACCTACCCGGCCGAGCAGATCGCCCGCGGCGAGCAGGCGTACCAGGCGAACTGCGCCACCTGCCACGGCGTCACGGGCGCCGGCAACTCGCGCGCCGGCATCCCAGCCCTGGACGGCACCATGCACGCCTGGCACCACCCCGACTCGCAGATCGCCGCCATGATCCGGCAGGGCGGCTTCATGATGCCAGCCGTCGGCCCCGACTGGAGCGACGAGCAGGTCACGGACGTGATCGCCTACATCAAGGAGTGGTGGAAGCCGCAGCAACGCGCCGCGCAGGCGCGCCTGAGCGGGACGCCCTAGCGGGAGCGCGCTGGCTATGGCTCTGGGAGGGCTGGAACGGATTAGGAGGAACGCGGTGATCACCACGGCGGCGGAGTACGCCCGCGCCACGCGACGCTTGCGGGACGAGAGCGAGCACCTGGATCGACTGCGGGAGGCCTTGAGCCGCGCCGCTTTGCGCTGCCTTTATTCAGGCTTAACGCCGAGGCACGAAACTGTACTAACGCACCCCGTATTGGTGCGAGAAAGAGATCTAGATGGCTAGCCATTGGCAGTCGAGCAAGCAGCTCCCAGGAGGCGTCCCATGATGGGGTACGGCGGTTGTGGCGTAGGCGCGGGAGGCTTCGGAATGATCATCTTTTGGGTTCTCGGCATTCTCGCAATCGTCTGGGTCCTTCGTGAGGTAAGCGCCGGCAGGATAGGTTCCCGCGGGAGCATCGACCCGTCCGCCGCCCCGCCGCAGGATTCGGCGCTTGCCATCCTCCGCGACCGTTACGCGCGAGGCGAGATTGACGAGGACGAGTTCGAACGGCGCAAGCGGAGCCTATAAGAAACATGCGCACCTGCGCGCCCAGGAAGACTGGGCGGGACGCCCTAGCGGTAGCGCGCCGGCTATCGACCCTGGGCGCCGGGAACAGACAAGGAGGTGCGTGGTGATCAACACGGCGGCGGAGTACGCTCGCGCCACGCGACGCTTGCGGGACGAGAGCGAGCACCTGGATCGACTGCGGGAGGCCTTGAGCCGCGCCGACCTAACGGCCGAAGAGGTCGACCGCCTCATGCAGCCGGCGCTCGCCTTCCACGCGGAGCTCCGCAGGGAGGTCGCGGCGTACGAGCGCACGCGCCCTAGGGAGCTCGAGCCGCTCAGCCGCCTAACCGACATCGGCCGCTGGCTGATCGAGCTGCGCTCCGAGCGGGGCTGGACGCAGCAGCGCCTCGCCGCCGCGCTGGGCACGAGCGCCCCGCTGGTCTGCCGGGACGAGCGCAACGGTTACCGGAACATCAGTACCCAGAGGGCGCAGCGCATCCTCGACGCTTTCGGGGCGCAGATCAGCGTGCGGATCGAACGCCTCGCGCCGATCGAACAGTTGCCGGGCGCGTCACCCCTAGAGGTGATACGCGAGAGCCTGGCGCGGTTCGTTGGCGCCGACGAGGAGGGCCTGGAGCTGTGGCTGACGTCGCCGCATCCGCAGTTGGGGGGCACCTCGCCGCAGGAGCTGCTCGAGGCCGGCGAGGACGAGTTCGTCGCCCAGTTCGTGCAGGACATGGTGGCGAGCGCAACTACCAGCGGGGCCGAGGTCCATTAGATGCACTCCCGCCCGCTGGACCATGAACGCGGACGGTGCCCGGCCGTCTGCTCACCGCCCCCGCCAGGCGTCGGCCCGCGCGCTATTGGGCGCGGCCTTACGGCACCCCTGGGAGGAAGGGCAAGCAGGTATTGAGCGCCGTTGGTCGCGGTGAGGCGGCGGCTATCAGGCGCACCGTTTCGCAGCGAGCGCTCACCTCAACTCGCGCCCCGCACGGCGGGAGCCCCCGACGCCAGCGCACAGCGCCCGCGCGGCCGCTAGTGGTAGCCTCGACCAGGACGACAACATGCCACCGATAGGAAGGATCGCCCCACCCACAGGCCTGCGGCCACCCACAGGCCTGCGGCCACCCACTTGCATGGTCGCGCGCTCCTCGTCGCTCGCGCTAACGAGAGCGTGAGAGGGCGTCGTGATCCAGGCGGCCGCTGACGCCCAGATCGAGCAGGCCGCGGCCGGCGCCGGGCCGCGCGTGCTGGACGCCGAGGTGCGCTCGCGCGTGGCGCTGGCCGACGGGCCGGTGGCGGGCCGCCTTCTGCGGCAACCGGCCCTCGCCCGGCTCGCCGGGGCCGGCCTGGCGCGCGGCGGCCGCACGCGCCTGTCAATGGAGCGCCTGGGCGTCCGCGACGCCGTCAGCGACGACCCCGCCGAGACGGTGCGCCGCTGGCGCCGCTCAGGGCGCGAGCCGCTGGCGGAGTGGATCGCGCGCGTGGAGCGCGCGGACGCGGTGGTCGTCAACGGCGAGGGGAGCATGATCTTCACCACCCCCTCGCGCCTGGAGCAGCGCTTCCACCTGGCCGTGATGCAGCTCGCGCACGAGGCGGACGTGCCCTTCGCCTACGTCAACGCGCTGGTCGCCGACCCGGCCAACGGGCCCCGCAACGCCGCCACCGTGGCGGCGACCCGGCGGCTGCTGCCCCAGGCGCGCCTGGTGACGACGCGCGACCCCTGGTCGCAGGCGTTCCTCCGCGAGGTGGCGCCCGAGGTGGCCTCGGTTTACGTACCCGACAGCGTCTTCGCCTGGAAGGGGCGCGTAGGGCGCGGGCGCGACCTCCTGGCGCGCCCCGAGTACCTGACTCCCTTCCACGAACGCCCCGATCGGCTGGGGACCTGGGACTTCCAACGGCCGTACATCTGCGTGGGCGGCAGCTCGGAGGCCGCCAAGGACCCTAAGCGGGCGGCCGCCTCGTACCGGCGCCTGCTCCAGGCGCTGCCGGAGCTGGGGTACCCGCTGGTGGTGACGGTGAGCTCGACGGGCGACGCCTTCCTGGAGGAGCTGGCGCACGAGCTGGGCCTGCCGCTGGTGCCGGCGGACACCAACGTCATGGTGGCCACCGAAATCCTGGCGCACGCCGAACTGGTAGTGACGGGCCGTTACCACCCCGCCATCCTGGCGGGCTTGGGCGGCGTGCCGGGCGTGCTGCTGGGCGCCGACTCGCACAAGACCGCCAGCGTGCAGCAGATGCTCGGCTACCCCGACATCCACGTGTTCGCCGAGCAGCCCACGGCCGCTGACGTTAGCGCCATCTTGCAGCGGGCGCGGAGGGTGCTCGCGGAACGCCAGCGCTGGCAGGAGGCCATCGAGACGGCGTTGGCCTTCCGCGCGGCCGAAGCGCGCCGCCTGACGGGTCACCTCGAGTCGCTCGGGCAGGTCAGCGCCTGACGAGCCAAAGCATCTTCAGCATTGACTTATGGGCGCACGGCTCGCAGCACACCCTCGCGTCCATGGCTCAGGCCGGGATGGCGTCCAGCAGGGCCTGGCACGCCTGCTCGCACGCGCGGCAGGCCTCGGCGCATACGCGGCAGTGCTCCATGTGCCCGGCGTGCTTCTCGCACTCGGCGCCGCACACCTGGCAGGCCGTGAGGCACGCCCGCACCTGCGCGCGCAGGACGCTCCAGTCGGCCTCCGTCACGCGCGAGAGCATCTCGCCCGTTGCGAGGCACGCCGCCTTGCAGTCCTCGTTGAGGCGGATGCAGCGCACCAGCTCAGCCACGTTCGCTTCCCCTAGGCAGGCGTCGGCGCAGGCGGTGCAGGTCTGAGCGCAGGCGTAGCATTCGTCGACGCACTTCGCCAGCACGGAGATTTCGACCTGGGATTGGCGCGGGTGGGTTCGAAACATGTCGGCTGCTTGCATCATGGGTTACCTCCCGACCAAACACTAGCGGTGCAAACATTGGAGTGGGGTACGAGTGTGGGGGGCGGAAATCGCCTTGTCCGGCTTCAGCAGGGCACGGACGAGTCGAGCTGCGCGAAACTTGGTTGCGCACCGACCCGGAGTGCCTGGAGGCCCGCGAGCGCGCCGCCTGGCGCGACTTGCGCAGCGTGGCCCAAGTGCGCGGCACGCGCACTACTGATGGGCAGGTGAGCGTGCAGTAGCGTTACTTCCTCACGAACCACACTAATGCGGAGAAGGTGGCGTACGCGGTGCGGCGGCATCGGGGCATCGACAACGGCCTGCATTGCGTGCTGAGCATCGTGTTCGGTGAGGACCGGAGCCGTGCGCGGAAGGAGAACGCGCAAGCGAACCTGGTGATCGTACGCCACCTCGCTCTCTCACCGTTGAAGCGAGTGCCCAGTAACGGCGGGCTCAAAGGCAAACGCAAACGAGCAGGCAGGGACGACGCCTGCTTCCTCGCCGTCCGACATGGGTAAGGCTTGGTTCGGCTCTACCAGCCGAGTTGCGCCTTGCGCCGGTACCTTATAATCTAAGGTATCCTTACATTACGCGGCTTGGGGGCGCACATGAAGATCTCAGTTTCGTTCCTTGACAACCGACTCGTGCTTCACGAAACGGTCCCTATAAACGACGCTGCTGGCCGCGACTTTATCGGGTATCACTCCATTCGCAAGATTCCCGCCTACAAGGGGCAGGGCCACCTTCCCGGCTTTTACTGGTTCAGTGGCCTCAACCAGCTCGTGCCCTACGAAAGTCGTCTCGAGATGTTCACCCTGATGGGTTTCGATTTCGATGGCGGAGTGATCGGCGTACTCGCCCAACCTCTCATGCTTCATTTCGAGCGAAGTGGGGAGACGTTTAGGCACGTGCCCGACTTCCTGGTTTGGCGAGAGGGTGGTGGTGTCACGGTGGTGGACGTGAAGCGGTCAGAGCAGGCAGGCGCGAGCCGGAACCGGCGAGCTTTCGAGAGCACGGAAGTCGCGTGCCAGCACCTGGGGTGGGGTTTCGAGGTGCGCACCGAACCCGATGACACTTACCTCGCCAACGTGAAGTGGCTGGCCGGGTACCGGCGCCGCCCACCGCGGTTCGAGGCGACGGCGAGAGAGTTGGTCGGCGGCTGTGCCGATGGAGCGGTGTCCGTACGCCAACTGCTCGCCCAGATGGAGCAACCGCTCCTGGCGCGCCCAGCGTTATTCCACCTCCTTTGGAAACGGGTCCTGAAGTTCGACATGACGGCGATCCTTGAAGAAGGTTCGCTGGTCTACCTGTCTACGAGCGAGTTGATGGCATGAGGTACCGAGCGAAGCTCGAGGTCGGCGCCAGGATCTGGTGGGATGGAAAATCCTGGACCATCACGGGCTTCTACGCCGGCGAGGTCGAGGTGCAGGACCCGCGCGGCAAGCGGGCGCGGATCCTAATGGGCGTCCTCACCGAGGCGCCCGACTTCAAGGTCCTGTCGGACGTTGAGCCCGGGGAGGGGGAGTCGAGCCCCGTCTACCTGGATACGGTGCCGCCGGAACTGCTGCGGGCAGCCGAGGAGCTGGAGCGGCACCTCATGGAGGCCCTAACCGGGTTCCAGCACGGCTCCAGGGTGCTGGCGCTCGAACATGAGCCGAGTCCGCAATACGATCCTGAGTTCACTACCGTGCGGCAGCGGACTACCGCCAAGGCTCGCGAGTTGGGGATCGGTTTCAGCACGCTCTGGCGCTACAAGCAGAAGTACGAGGAGCGCGGCCTAGTGGGCCTCGTGGACGAGCGCAAACTGAGTCCGCTGAAGGACTTCGCGCGGGTGGACGACCGCGTCAAGTTGGCTCTCGGGGCGGTGCTGGACGAGTTGACGGACGAGTCGAACATCCCCAAGACGCAGTGGCGGCGGCGCACGAGGCGGAAGCTCAAGGACTTCTTCCCGGACGAAGCCGTCGAGTTGCCGTCCGAGAAGACGTTCAACAAGCTTGTCGACCGGATGGCGGCCGGGCGCGGAACCTTCGGGGCGGCCAAGGCGCGCCGCAGCATCGCCAACCGCCCTAGCAACCTCTACCGCTACTTCCAGGTGGTGCGTCCGGGCGAAGTCGTGCTGATCGACTCGACCTCCTTGGACGCGTTCGCTCTTGATCCGTTGACCTTCAAGTGGGTGCAGGTGCAGTTGACCATCGCCATGGACTTGTACACCAACTCGCTTGTGGCGTGGCGGTTCACGCCCGTCTCCACCAAGGGCGTGGACGCCGCGCTGTTGCTCTACGACGTGGTGAGGCCCAAGTTCATGCGTAACGGGTGGCCAGAGAACGCCCGCTGGTCATACGTGGGCCTGCCGGAAGCCATCGTGGTCGAGCTATTGGGCGATGCGGATCAGAACCTCGACGGGCAAGCGCTAGGCGGTCTGGCTGGGGTTCCGTTCCTCAACCCGGAAGCCGTGTGGGTGGACCGGGGGCGCGTGTTCATCTCGCGGGCGTTCCGGGACGCGTGCGTGCGGCTTGGGATAGACCTGCAGCTCGCCCGCCCCTACACCCCGACGGACAAGGCGCAGGTGGAGCGGCTGTTCCGCACCATCCGCGATAACTTCGTGGTGAACCTCAAGGGTTACAAGGGCCCGGACGTGTACTCCCGCGGCAAGGACGTCGAAAGCGAAGCGTTCTTCTTCATCGACGAGATCGAAGCCGAGTTCGCCGGCTGGGTCGCCACCTACTGGCAGAACCGCACCCACGACGGTCTCGAGATCCCCGACCTTCCCAAGATGGACCTGAGCCCCAACCGGATGTACGAGGAAGGGCTAATGCGGGCGGGCTTCACGTACGTGCTGCCAGATCCCAACCTGTACTTCGAACTGCTGCCGACGGAGTGGCGCAAGATCCAGCATTACGGCATCGACCTGCGCGGCCTGCGTTACAACAGCGAGGTCCTTGACGAGTGGCGCGACGCGCCCTCGCCCTACCCGAACATCCGCGACGGCGCTTGGCCGATCCGCTACGACCCCCGCGACCTGTCCGAGGTGTTCTTCCACGATCCTACGCTGGGCGAGTGGCATGCCATCCCCCGGCATGGCGCTTCCCCCGTCAATCGCCCCTTCAACGACGCCACCCTCAGCTACGCGAAGTCCTTGGTCATCGCGCGCGGTGGCGCCACGGCGGCGGACCGCCGCAGGGAGCTGAACCAGGCGCTCGACGACCTGCTGGATAGGATCGCGGCGCTGGAGGTCGAGGGTCGCAAGGAGCGCCGCCTTGCCGCCGTGCACGCCATGCGCACCATCGAGGCGCATCAGGAGCGGCGGCGCGCCGCGCCCCAGCGGCAGGTTGACAGCGTGATGGAGCCCGACGCGGAAGCCGACCTCGATGACCTCTTCGGCCCCGACGAGCCCCTGCAGAATGCGGGCTCACTCGGGCCCGAAGGCGCGACCGTTCAGGGCTTCCCGGCCGCAGGCGAGCTCGACCCTGAGCCTGAGGAGCCCGGGAGCGAGCCCCGTAAGCGCCTCGCCGTGCTGGACCCCGATGACTTCAGCGTCTAGCGGGGGGCGCCGCCTGAGAGCGGCACTGGGAGGTTGATGACCATAGCCGACGTGGTGGACAACATGCTTGCCAACTTCTCCGACCTGTTGGCCGAGGACGTTCCGTTCGCGCGGGAGAACCCCGAGAACTACGTGGCGTGGCGCGAGTTCGTTGCCAGGCCCGATCCGAAGAAGCCGCTCTTGCCTTCCATGGCGCAGTACCAGGCGATGAGCGACGCGGAGAAGGCCTCGTTCGACCTGGCGCGGAAGATGTACCACAACACCTTCGGGCCGCTCACCTCCCGCACCATGAAGAAGGTTCACGACCAGGTGATCCGCCTCGCGTGGGACAACCTCCGCACCGCTCCCGGGGCCCGTCAGGGCGCGATCGTGGACGGGCAAGCCACGCTCGGCAAGACCACCATCGTGCTGCACATGGGCCGCATCTACGAGGGGCTGGCGCAGCGCGCCTACGAGGGCAAGGGCCTGCACGGAACCCACGTCGAGTTCATCCCGGTGGTCTACAGCAGCGTTCCCTCGAGCACCACGCCCAAGAAGCTGCTGCAGGCATTGAACAAGTTCTACGGCAATCCCTTCGCGGAGCGCGACTCCGAAGCGAAGCTGAAGAGCCGGCTACACGACATCGCCGTGCAGTGCGGCACCAGCCTGTTCATCCTCGATGACATCCACAACCTGCACCGCGGCAACAAGAGCGCCGACAGCGTCAACGACCTCATCAAGGAACTCGCGAACCTGATCCCCGCGACGTTCGTTTACGCCGGCATCAACTGCGAGGACTCGGTGCTGCTGATGGACAGCCGCACCGGGGGGAAGGGCCGCTTCACCCAGACCCAGTACCGCTTCGCTCTGCACAAGGTCGACCCGTTCCCGTACGACGTCCATCTGGCGGGCAAGTCGGCGTGGCTGGAGTTCCTCGCGAGCGTCGAAGAGCACCTGTGCCTGATCGAGTACAGGCCCGGCTGGCTGGTGCAGCAGGAGCGCTACCTCTACCTCCGTACCGAAGGCGGCATCGGCAGCCTGATCCGGCTGGTGCGCGCCGCCGCCAACGCGGCGATCCGGGACGGCAGTGAGACCCTGTCTCGGGCTGGCCTTGAAAACATCCGGCTCGCGGAGGGCGCCGAACGCTACTACGCCGAGAAGAAGGCGGCCCTCGCGGCCATCAAGGACTCCCCGGAAGCGGTCGCGCGCCTCCTCAATGCCTCATGAACCCACTGCCACCCGCGCCTTCGCGGCACCCCATGCCGTTACCGCGTTCCCTTAGGCCAGTGGCGGGGGAATGGTTCGCCAGTTATATCGACCGCTTGGCTCACCACCTCGACGTTCCACTCATCACCCTCCTCCAGCGCGTCGGCATCACGAGCACCGAGCGGATGAGCGACGTGCCATCCGGCTACGGGGCGTACCTCGCTCCCGAAGCCCTGGCGGCCTTCGCGCGCGCCACGCATCTCACCACCGCCCAAGCGAGGGCGCTGCTGTTGGAGCGGTACCACGATGTCTGCCTCGACTTCAGCGCGCTCTACCGGGGCGAGGTGACGCAACTCGGGGCCCTCGGGCTTAGCGAGTGGGTGTACGCCTCCGGCTCGCACCTCTGTCCTGCTTGCATGGAGGAGGACGGCGGCGCGTGGCGGGTGGCGTGGAAGCTGCCGTGGTCGTTCATGTGCGTGAAGCACTCGAACCTCCTGGCGGCAGAGTGCCCGCAATGCGAGCTGCGCTTCGCCGCCTGGCGGCGCGACGGTCAACTGCGGCCCATGTTCGGAAGCCAAGTTCCCAAGCCTGGATTGTGCACGAACACGGGCCCCTCGAGCGGCAAGCGCGGCGTAAGAGCGGGCCAGTGTAGGCACGACCTCAGGACGGTCGACGTCGTACCAGTACAACCCGGGTCGGAGCTATCGCGGGTGCAGGCTCGGATTGACGAGGTCTTGGAGGCGGGCTCGGCGACGCTGGCGGGTACCACGGTGGCGGCGCCAGAGTTCTTCCGCGTGCTGCGCGGAACGGTGGCGTTGATCATGTACGCGGCATCGGCCAAGGATGTGTCGAGCCTGGTCGGAGAGACAGCGCCACGCGAGGTGAAAGAGAGCCTGGAGCGCTGGTTCGACACGCGGGATGCGACTCTCGCTAGGCTGCAGCGAAGCAAGGAGGTCGCCGCCCAGGCCGGCGAGAAGCGACGCATCGCGCCGCAGAAGATGACTGCCTTCGCACCAGCCGACCCCGCCTTGATGGGCGGGCTGCTGAGCGCAGCCACCGCGTACCTCGATGCTGGATCGGTCATGGAGGCCGCTCACAGAATGGCGCCCTTGCTCGAGATGGGTAGCGCACGTGGCGGCGGGACCTCGAGCTTCATCACCCGGCTGGGATTGCCGCCGTTCTTCATGCAACTGTATTCGCTCACGTTCGACACGAAGCGCGAGTACCTGTTCGATCCACGCCGTCCCGCCCAGACGGCCTCCAAGGGCAGCTACGCGTTCGAACCGCGCCACATCCCCCAGCTCTTCTGGCGCGGCGAGTACGCCTCCCGGTTCCGGAAGTTCTTCGATGGCCTGGCCCTCAGGGAGGAGACCGTACGGCTAACCCTGTCAGTCCTTCTCGCGGAGCTAGTGGTCGGCGGTTCGCGCGCGGAAGCGCTCAAAGCGCTCGGAGTAGAAAGAAGCGCCGTTCGCGGCGGTGTCGATAAGGCCATCTTCCTGTTACGAGAACGGGGCGCGGCCCTTGAGGCGTTCGCTGAACTGCACGCCGTGGCTGAAGCGCTGTCGACGAGCGAGCGGCTAGTGGACTATGCCCAGCGCCGGACGCGCTTCGCCACCTTCACGTGCGTCCCGCCGGTGGACTGGGCCTTCATCGCCAAGCGGGCGACCATGAACCCCGGTCTAGCGGGCGGTCGAGACGAGTTCGCCGCAACGATGGCGTGGGAGCAGTTGACGGGCAGCGATTGGCGCGGCGCTCCTGCGTTGCGCTTCCGTACAGGGAACGAAGGGGCCTCGCGCGAGACTTACCTCCGCTTCGCGAACTCCGCCACGGCAGAGTTCGCGGCCATGATGGCGCTTTACGTGCAGTACCTCGCCGACGGCGGTGAACTGGACGGGTTCGTGTACTGGGCCAGCCCGGAGATCCTGGAGCGCCACGGCATGGAAGGAGGGTACGGGTTCGGGCCAGTACACGTGCCTCAACTCTTCTGGCGGGACCAGTACGACGCGCACTTCGAACGGTTCTTCCAGGCGCTTGGCGTCTCTGCGCCCACCGGACGCGCCGCGGTCTCCGTGGCGCTACTCGAACTAGTTCTGAGCATGCCGAGGGCTCAGATCGGCGCGCTGATCGGCATCGACGAACGAAACATCAGAGGCGGCGTTTCGGCGGCATTACAACGGATACGGGCCGGTGAGCATGCGGCCGCCTTCGAGGAGCGCCTCACAGCCTCTGCTGCGGCATTGGGGCGCAACGAAGCGAGAGTGGACTTTAGGGAGCGCGGTGCTCGCCTTGCCGGCTTCACGAACATTCCGGAAGCCGAGTGGCGGGACATCTGCAAGTGCGCCGGCGTGCATGTCGGCCGAAGGAACGTACGTAGCGCACACGCGGCCGCCTGGATCTGGGCAGAACTTATGCAACAGGACGTACGTGACTCACCAGCGTTCAAGGCGCTGGTGCGAAACACTCACCAGGACTACGGCATCCATCAGAAGTTCGTTCGCGAGCAGGCCCCGATCATGAAAGGCACGCTCCTGGAGTACGGCGAATCCCTTCTCCACCCTTAGGTCGTGGATGATGTCTGGATGACGACGGTCGCAAGGCCACGCCGATCGCTGCTTCGCTGTGTTTCACGGCGAAGCAGAGAAACACCTGGTGTTTCTCTCGCCCTGGAACCGCTTGCCTTCGCGGGCGTTGATTGGTCGGGTGCCTTCGAGAGTAGGAAATCCTCACTTCAAGTTCCGGGTTGTGCTCTCAGATCATCTTCGGGGCTTGCCTGAAACTTCGTGATTCATCGCTTGTCTGTTCTAAGTTCTAGCGTCATGTCTACATCGGGTTCCCCGTGTAGGCGGGTAGTTCAACCTGAGAGTTGGGTAGTTCAATTGGTTAGTGAATCGTGAGTAGGGTGCGCGTGGATCTGTGATTGATGTAGAAGCGTACTGGCAAGCCGGTTACATCGCGAGACCCGTAGTTTGTAGTGAAGCGTAACTCATATGCCAAGTTCGCGCCTTAGCTCGTCTAGTGAGGTGGTTGGATCTTTCTTCTCGAGCAGGGAGATGGCGAGCAGGTAGTCTGCCCGGTCCCCGAGGAACTCCTCGAGTGCTTGGCGTACGTAGTGGCTCTTGGAGCGGCCTGTTGCTTCGGCTAGTTCGTCCAGCCGAGCTTCGAGTTCGGGGTCTAACCTGACGGTCAGCACTCTAGCGCCTCCTTACGCGGGCGCACCCGCCCAGGTAGTACTACATGTAATACAACCGGAGGGCAAATCGGGCCGCGTTCGGACGGTCGCGCTCCTTGAGCGCAGCCCGAGAGGAGCGCTGTGAGATGCCATGTCCTAGGAAGTACTCAACTTGACTTCCACGTTCCACTCTCAACCTTACTTCCCGATGCCCGAGGGCGGCTGCCCCTTGCGCACGGTTACTGTCAGCTTGGCCTTCCTCCCTACACCGGTATGGACGGCGTCATGGAATTCGAGTGTCTAATTCTTGATCTGAGCGCGCTCGCTTTGCGCGGCATCTGCCGCGTCGGCAAGACGTACCACC
>WBZO01002075.1_pt1 | contig 18146 bp, 19 predicted proteins | sample 5204261 | NCBI WGS metagenome assembly WBZO01 (sample SAMN12412400, study PRJNA552823) | activated sludge metagenome | isolation source: activated sludge from anammox sidestream of wastewater treatment plant... | place: USA: North Carolina | collected 2017-09
GTTCATGCACTCCCGCCACTATACTTAGCTTTCCGCTTTCACCGCGAAACACCTCTGAATGTGCTGGAATATCCTGGGTGATTTCTCCACTGCCTTTATGTATGAAAGCTCCCTCTCCGATTTTCACATCAGGGCCTATAGAACAACCGTCCTCAATTATCGCACCAGTGCCGATTCTTACACCATCTTTTATAACAATATCATTACCATGCAGCATGGATTTTGATAATATTTTCACATTATTTCCAACCTTAACATTCCCTAAAATACCCACACCCACCGCAAGAAAACAATTATCACCAATTTCCGGATGCCGGTGCTTTAATATTTCAGGATTTCTTTCCTTGGGGTTAACATAAGCCCCCAAAGTCACTTCGTGCATTATCTGGGTATTTTTTCCGATTTTAGAAGCTTCACCGAACACATCGCCCGTGCCGTGATCAATGAAAAGATTCTCCCCGATAACCGTGCCGGGATGAATGTCTATGCCTGTGCGGGCTTTAGCCGCCTCTGATAGCTGGCGCGCCATAATTACACCTGAATATCCCGGCTGTTTGTTGAGTTTGTGCGCTGCTTCATGCGCCGCCACAGCAATAACGCCAGGGTAAAAATGCAGCAGATCTTTAACAACTTCTGTAGGCTTTCCTTTTAATGCCGCGTCTTTTTCTATAGCAACATCAATGAATTCAGGATGCATTTCCAGATACTCGTGGGTAATCTGGTCGATTTTATCCTGTATTTCTGCCTGCCTTATATACTTTATTTTTCTTTCGCTCATATTTATAATATATATTTCAAATGCTTGTTTTTGTATAAATAGTTAAAAAACCCTGTTAATTCATCATATATAGTTGTTTATATACTACTAATACAAATAAAAGATGTCAATTTATATAAATTTACTATAATTATATGTAATATACTATGCTTAACATTTGTAATTACTGATATTTATCTTATTTATTGACACTATTCATATCAATGTATATTGCTTTTTCTGCTGTATGAACAAAATATATAAGGACAACAAAATGACCGAAATAAAACGCATAGAAGCTGGCAGCCGCATGAGCGAAGCAGTGATTTATGATGGCAAAATCTATACCGCTGGAATCGTGGCTGATAAAAAAGTAGGCAAAAGTGTTTTTGAGCAAACCGAGGAAGTATTACAGCAGATAGATGCCCTTTTAGCACAGGCAGGAAGCGATAAAACCCGTATATTAAAAGCCAATATCTGGCTAACCGATATGGCAAATTTTGCTCAGATGAATAAAGCATGGGATGCTTGGGTAGTGGCCGGAAAAACACCTGCGCGGGCAACGGTGGAGTCCAAGCTTGCCGCTGCCGGTTACGATGTTGAAATAATGATAGAGGCTGCGGTCAAATAAACTTATATAGATATTTTGCTGGAAGCTATACATGTCTACTAAAGAATTTATAATCAGTGATGAAATGAGAAAAGCCGCCCAGGATATGGTATGCGATTATTATGAACATGACAAATATTATCGCGCCTTATCAAACTTGACAAAAGAAGCATTTGCGGCCAATCCCTGGTGCGTTGCCTATGAAGAATGTAAAAACAAAAATGGTAGTGCTCTCATACATGGCTCTCGCTTCACCCATGCCGAAAAAGCAAAAATACAAAAACTATTCAATGATGCCTTAAACACACTAGTTTCAGGTACAATTGATACTCTTAAGAAAGATGGAAAAATTAGCAGTTCATTTATTTTCAAGAGAAAAATTGATTATTATGGAGCTGGTATGCCGCCACCTGTTGACAATAAAAATCCCGCAATTCACAATGAATACAGCAGGTAATATCTAATATAATTTACAGTAGTAAACTGCATAATTTTAGTGACTTGCCCACAGATTATCGTATAAAACACTTAAATACTTGCCTTAACAATAAAAATAACAAAGGAAGTTTATGGTAAAAAAATCTAATACAAAACCAATAATAACCATCATTGTTATAATTGCTGCTGCTTATTACGCCTACACTCATTTTCTTCCATCTCGTGGCAACAATGGTGATATGGGCGGTGCGCCACCAGTTGGCGTGGCGGAGGTTATCGAGCGCGACATCCGCCAATGGAGTGAATTTTCCGGCAAGCTGGTTGCTGTTGAACAGGTTGAAATCCGCCCGCGCATTTCTGGAACTATAGAATCCATCCATTTTACTGACGGACAAATGGTGGCAAAGGGTGATTTGCTATTTGTTATCGACCCGCGCCCTTATGAAGCAGCACTGCAATCTGCCAATGCCGCATGGGTTTTAGCTGATTCTGATTTAAAACGCGCCAAATCCCTTATAGAATCAAAAGCTATTCCCCAACGTGATTACGATCAGCGTAAAAATGCCGCTGAAGTGGCAAAAGCCAACCTCACCCGCGCCAAACTGGATCTGGAATATACTCAGGTAAAATCACCGATATCAGGCAGGGCAAGCCGCGCAGAAATAACCGTGGGCAATCTGGTTGAAGCTGGCTCATCTGCACCTGTTCTTACTTCTGTGGTATCCAGCACACCTATCTATGCTGATTTTGAGATAGACGAAGCGAATTACCTGAAATATGCCCGCGCCGGTGTAACAGGCAGTGATAAAGCTAAAAATATTCCAGTAATATTGGAGCTAGACGGAATGACCAGGCAGGGCTATGTCGCCTCATTCGATAACCAGTCAAACGCAACATCCGGCACAGTAAGGGTACGCGCTGTTTTTGACAATAATGACGGTGTTCTGGTTTCCGGCTTATTTGCCCGCCTGAAAATGGGCAGCCCGGAAAATATAAAATCTGTCCTTATTACTGATCGCGCTATAGGCACAGAACAAAACAAAAAATATGTACTGGTGGTTGGCGAAAATAACGCTACCGAACGACGCTATATTAAACTTGGCGGAACAGCAGAAAATTTACGGATAGTAGAAGAAGGTCTTAAAGCTGGAGAAAAAATAGTTGTAAGCGGCTTGCAAAGGGTGATGATGCCTAACCAGCCTGTAACGCCGGAAATGGTTGCTATGGATAAGGTAGAAACAGAATCGCAAGCCCCAACAGCAAAAGACGAAAATACTAAGGAATAACCATGAATATTTCCCGTTTTTTTATTGACCGCCCAATCTTTGCTGCGGTGCTTTCTATCCTGATATTTATCTCAGGCGTTATTTCTATATGGAAACTGCCTATCTCTGAATATCCGGAAGTTACACCGCCATCAGTTGTTGTGCGCGCCAGCTATCCTGGAGCAAATCCCAAAGTAATTGCTGCAACTGTTGCCGCACCACTGGAAGAGCAAATAAACGGTGTTGAAGACATGCTTTATATGTCTTCGCAGGCAACTTCTGACGGCGGCATCAACATAACCATAACTTTCAAAATCGGCACTGATCCTGATAAAGCCCAGCAATTAGTGCAAAACCGCGTAAACCAGGCATTGCCGCGCCTTCCTGACATTGTCCGCCAATTCGGCGTTACCACTGTTAAAAGCTCACCGGATCTTACCATGGTGGTGCATATACTTTCTCCGGACAACAAATATGACAGCCTTTACTTAAGCAATTATACCACCATTAATATCAAAGACCGCATTCAGCGTATTTCCGGAGTTGGCAGCATCCGCATTTTCGGTGGCAGCGATTATGCTATGCGCCTATGGCTTGATCCTGATAAAATCGCCTCACGCAATTTAAGCGCACAGGATGTGGTAGCCGCCATACGTGAACAGAATTTACAGGTAGCCGCAGGTGTAATAGGCTCTGCTCCATCCACCTCTGAGGTTGACCTCCAGTTAAATATCAACACACAGGGTCGTTTGAAGAACGAAGAAGAATTCGGTAATATCATAATTAAAACCGATAAAGAAGGCGGCGTAACCAGGCTGCGTGACGTAGCCCGTATTGAGCTTGGCAGCGCGCAGTATGATGTCCGTTCACTGCTTGATAAAAAATCAGCCGTAGCTCTGGCTGTTTTTCAGGCACCTGATTCAAATTCTCTTGAAATATCCGATAATGTCCGTGCAGCAATGGAAGATCTTAAAAAAGATTTTCCTGAAGGTGTGGATTATACCATTGTTTATGACCCTACAGTTTTTGTCCGTGATTCCATTAAGGCTGTAATCCACACTTTGCTTGAAGCAGTAGCCCTTGTGGTGCTAGTAGTTATTTTATTCCTGCAAACATGGCGGGCTTCAATAATTCCCCTTATAGCAGTTCCTGTTTCCATTATCGGGACATTCGCCTTTTTATTGATGATGGGGTTTTCTATAAATATTCTTTCATTATTCGGCTTGGTTCTGGCTATAGGTATCGTAGTGGATGATGCGATTGTGGTGGTTGAGAATGTCGAGCGAAATATTGAGTCGGGATTATCGCCAAAAGCCGCAACATATCAGGCAATGCGTGAAGTAAGCGGGCCTATTATCGCTATTGGCCTTAGCCTTATTGCTGTGTTTGTTCCCATCGCATTTATCAGTGGGCTTACCGGCGAGTTTTACCGCCAATTTGCCCTTACCATCGCCATTTCCACCATTATTTCCGCCTTTAATTCCCTTACTCTTTCTCCTGCTTTGGCGGCCATTTTGCTTAAAAGCCACGATGCACCAAAAGACAGGCTCACCAGATTCATGGATAAAAATTTTGCCGCCTTTTTTGGCGCTTTTAACCGTTTTTTCAAAAGCAGTTCAGAAAGATATTCAAGTAATGTCACTAAAGTTTTAGGAAAAAAGAAACGGGCAATGGTAATATATGTATTGCTCGTAAGTTTTACTGCCTTTGGATTTTATAAAGTTCCAACAGGTTATATTCCGCCGCAGGACAAACAATACCTCATAGGTTTTGCGCAGCTTCCAAGCGGTGCATCACTAGAACGCACCGCTAAAGTTATTGACCAGATGTCCGACATCGCCCTCAAAACCGGAGGTGTTGCCCACGCTGTTGCTTTTCCTGGGCTTTCTATCAATGGCTTCACTCCCAGCTCCAGCGGCGGAATTGTGTTCCTGCCGCTAAAACCTTTTTCTGAGCGCAAAACGTCGGATCTTTCTGCCGGCAGCATAGCCCAGTCTATTAATATGCAGTTCGGGCAGATAAAAGATGCTTTCGTAATGGTACTGCCACCACCACCAGTAAGGGGGCTAGGCACTTCCGGCGGCTTCAAGTTGCAACTGGAAGATAAAGCTGATCTTGGCGATGAAACCCTATCCTCCATAAAAGACGCTATACTTGGCCAGGCGTACCAAAACCCGCTGCTTGACGCACACCAAACCTATAGCGGCTACCAGATAAATGTTCCGCAATTATTGGTAGATTTAGACCGAACCAAAGCAAAACAGCTTGGATTGCCTCTTACGGATGTTTTTAATACCATGCAGGTATATCTTGGTTCATTATATATCAATGATTTCAATAAATTTGGTCGCACCTATCAGGTTATAGCGCAAGCAGATTCTCCTTTCCGCTCTAAGCCGGAAGATATTGTTAAACTCAAGGTACGTAACCAGATGGGTGAAATGGTTCCTCTTGGCAGTATTTTATCAGTTAAAGAAAGCTATGGGCCAGAGCGTGCCATGCGTTATAATGGGTACAGTGCTGCCGATATAAATAGTGGCCCTGCACATGGCGTTTCCACAGGGCAGGCTCAAGCCGCCATGGAGCAGATTATCCAGAAAACTGTTCCCAAAGGCATAAGCTATGAATGGACTGAACTATCTTACCAGCAGATACTTGCTGGAAACACCGCCATATTAGTATTTCCGCTATGCGTATTGCTTGTATTTCTGGTGCTTGCCGCGCAATATGAAAGCCTGGTTCTACCGCTGGCAGTGATACTTATTGTACCTATGTGTTTGCTCTGTGCTATTACCGGTGTATGGATTTACGGTGGCGACAATAATATTTTTACCCAGATAGGACTTATAGTATTAGTTGGGCTTGCCTGTAAAAACGCTATTTTGATAGTGGAATTTGCCCGTGAACTGGAAATTGAAGGAAGTACGCCGTTTGAAGCCGCCGTAGAGGCAACCCGTATGCGTTTACGCCCGATTCTTATGACCTCATTTGCCTTCATTATGGGTGTTATACCGCTGGTTCTTTCCAGCGGTGCTGGGGCAGAAATGCGTCAGGCAATGGGCGTTGCCGTATTTTCCGGGATGTTAGGAGTTACTTTCTTCGGTTTGTTCCTTACCCCTGTATTTTATGTTGGGCTACGCAACCTGTCTGGGAAAAAACTTACATCAGCAACTCCACCAGCAATACATTCGCACGAACACCCGCATCAATAAGTAGTTTTATAAAATCACTTATTGAATTTCTGCATAGATATAGATGTTGATATAACCCTCGCCGCTTGCGGCCTTTCCTGCCTTCTTGATGTTTCCGGCACGTATTTATCATTCCAGCTATACATAACAAGTACAGGCGGCGGCTCCCTGTCAGGATGATTGCTTTGGAATTCTTCCATTTCCCTTTTATAATTAAGTAATTGTGACTGCATCAGGTTAATGCAGGTTTTGGTGTTACTTATAACCTGCACATATTTAGGAACAACCCAATAACCAACCCCATTAGGATAGAGTTTTTGCAAATATTCACTTATCAGCTCCATATATTCTTTAGGGCCAGGATAAAGGGCATCCTCACAAGACTTAGAAACAGCATAAACAGCGGATATTTTCCTGGTTAAATTACCTATCCCGCCATCATCCGCAATACTTGGGTTCTGAGATAAAAAGGAAGCAAAAAATATGCTATATAATAATGGGTATTTCATGGCGTTATATTCAAAGATATATTTAACCGTAATCTTATGATTATAAGCCGAACAGCTTAACGTGCTCTTAATTTTACATTGTAAACAATTAAAATTAAAAGACAATTTATATAAAATTATCTATAAAAACAAAAAATTTGGTTTCCAGTATTACTTGGAAAATTTCTGCATAGCCGCAGAGGCAATTTTGGGGGCTTTGTTCTTTTCTTGCTCCCTTAAGTCTTTCATAGCCTGCTCAAGTGTTTCCGGTACATATTTACTGTTCCAGTTATACACGGTAAGAATTGGCGGTGATTCCCTACTGGGATTATTGCTCTGGAATGCCTCCAACTCTTTCTGATAACCGAGCAATTGTCCTTGCATAAGAGTAATACAAGTTTGCGTATTGGTTATTTCCTGTACATTTTTGGGAATAACCCAATAACCAGCCCCATTCGGGTATAATTTTCCTAAATAATCCTCAATTTGTGACATATATTCTTTAGGGCCAGGATAAAGCGCTTTCTCACAGGATTTAGAAATAGAATAGATAGAAGAGATCTTCCTGGTAAAAGTTGCGATGCTTCCGTCATCATCTGCCCTACTTTGGTTCGGTATTATTAAAAATATAGCGGACAAAAAATACGCAAATATTTTCATAATGAAAAAGCTCCTGTTACAAGGCCGGGTTGTAAATACACCACGAACGTTGTAACACAATATCCATTAAGAGGCGGTTAATATTGTACAATAAAAATAGATACCATTATTAAAATGGTATTAAAATTCTTACAATAATATTTTAAAAAACAATATATTACTAAAGAAGCTCTTTATAAACTAAAATTGTTTTTTCGCACATCTTATCCAGAGAAAAATTCTTGGCATTGGCTATAGCATCACGCTCTACCTGTTTTTGCAGGTCAAGCGGCATGGCAAGCACGTTCTCAATCGCTTTTGACAGCTCATCAACATCATTAGGCGGAATAAGCAGGCCTGTTTCCTTATCTATCACCGTTTCCTGAGGGCCTCCATGATTGGTTGCAATAACTGGCCTGCCCATTGCCTGCGCTTCCAGCACCACTCGCCCAAAGGCTTCCGGCTCAATAGAGGTAGCTACCACCAACTTAGACAGTTTATATGCTTCGGTTATATAGTGCGTATGGCGCGCAATACGTACATGCCCCTCTAAACCGGAAGATGAAATCAATTGCTCTATTTCTTCCCTGTATGATTCATGCCCTTTGTCATCACCAAGCAGAACTGCAAAAAAATTACGGTGTGGTAATTTAGCCAGTGCTTTTACAAATACTTCCTGCCCTTTCCAACGGGCAAAACGGCCGGGGAAAAGCACCAGCGGCAAATCCTCAGGCAGCCGCCATTCATTAGACAGCTCTATCATATGCTGTGGGGAATGCCCTACCGGATCAAACAACTGCAAATCAACACCACGGTGGATTATGCGTATCTTTGATTCGTCAACTTCGTAATTCTGCTTTATATGTTCAGCAATAAAATGCGAAATGGCGATTACCCTTTCACCACGCGTCATAATGCTGTTATATTTACGTTTCCATTCATTCTGGATGCCGTAAGTGCCATGAAAGGTAGTTACAAAATGGCAGCCGGTTTCCTTTGCCGCCAGCCATGCGCTCCAGGCCGGAGCACGAGAACGGGCGTGGATAATATCCACATTATTAGCACGGATAATTTTTGCCAGACGTTTTGAGTTAAACCACATGACAAGCGGGTTTTTGCTGGCAAGCGGAAGCTGGATATGCGTAGCCCCCACCTTTTGCAACTGCGCTACCATAGAGCCACCGCGTGAGGCCACCAGCGACTTGCCGCCCGCCTGCACTATAGCTCTTGCAATTTCAACAGTTCCGCGCTCCACCCCGCCGCTACGCAGTTCGGGAAGCACTTGCAATATAACTGGTGGTTTATAATTCATTGGCCTTGAGTGTGTATTTTTGCTATTTGTTCCTGTAAAAGAACTTCTAGTATAACTGGCAATATATGCAACATTCTTTTCTTGAATTATCCGACAATAAAAAACTTGCTTATGTTTCAAGCGAAGGGAAACTTCCCTGCGTCATATTTTTTGGCGGCTTCAAATCGGATATGACAGGAACAAAAGCCACTGCGTTAGAAGAGCTATGTAAAAAAAATGGCCAGCGCTTCATCCGCTTTGATTACAGCGGTCATGGAAAATCCAGCGGCAGGTTTGAAGACGGCACAATCGGTGAGTGGAAACAGGATGCACTTGCCATAATTGATAAAATGGGAACAGGTAACAACATACTGGTCGGTTCAAGCATGGGTGCATGGATAGCTTTGCTCTGCGCGCTGGAAAGAAAAGAAAAAACATCCGCTTTCGTAGGAATTGCCAGCGCGCCGGATTTTACCGAAAATCTTATATGGAAAAAACTAAATGATGAACAAAAAACGCAATTACGGAGTGACGGAGTTTACCACGCCCCTTCCTGCTATGGTGATGCTCCCTACCCCATCACCTTAAAATTAATAGAGGAGGCAAGAAACCACCTACTGCTTAGTAAAACCATTGACCTGAATATTCCAATACGCCTGATACACGGCACAAAAGATCAGGACGTTCCTTACGCCACATCCAAAACACTGGCAGATAGAATAACCGGCAAAGACAAAAAAATTACCCTGATAGAGGGCGGCGACCACCGCCTATCTGAGCCGCAACAGCTTGATATTATTTGTAAATCAGTACAAGAACTTTGTAAAAGCACGCAGAAAGGGAAAGGTTAAATTAAATTGACTTTTGCCGGTAATTATGCCACACTGCCAGACATAAATTAATATCCTGAAAACAAAAGGTAATACTATGCTTTCCCACACAGCCAGAGAAGCCCGCAGAAAAGAAATTGCGGCATTAGCAGAAGAAACCCGAGAAGGTGATGCCAAACCTGATACCCATATAGTAACAAGTAAGAAAAATTTTTTTGGGAGCTTTTCGCAATTATTACAGAGAAAAATCCCTGAAAGAGAAAGATAGATTAATTATTTTAACTGTCTAAAAAAATAGGAAAAAATTATGGCGGAAACACATTGGGTTACAAAAACAAAAAAAGATACAAACGATTTACAAAAAACTGACAAAAATGACGCAATGTACACTATTTCTCTAGCAGAGAACAAACATAGAGCAACCCCTATTTCTCTATCACAAAAACTAAAAGTAACACTAAAAAGAATGGTTATTGAAAACAATTCGGGAATTGAAGGGCGCTCAAAAAAACTTCCTGAATACACATTAGTTATAAATGACCCTTTAATGGGTGATAAGAATAATAATTTTAACCAATCAAAAGAATATCTTTCCCCTGATTTTCCACAGTGTCTTATGAAAACAAGTAAGAAAACAGCTCCAATGGGAAAACCAAAATTGAATAAAATTAACAATTCAATCGATGATATAAACGAAGCTCTGGGGATAAAATTAACTTACAGTAAAGAAAACGCTTTGACTATAGACGGAGTTGAAGCTACAGAACAGTCTCACCTTTTAACTTACTCACTATCAAAAGATGATGCGACTAAACTACATCTTTTGGGTGTGCCTATGATAACTTATAACAATACAGCAAAAAACACGGCTGTGGTAAAGAATTTGGATGTGAAGCAGCAAAACCCCAACTTTGTAAATGGTTTTGATGAAGCCCGTAAAAAAGGTAAAGTTTCCACCTCTGGAAAAGTTCTTGGCGGAGTACGCAAAAAAGCAATAGCTGAAGCAAGCACTCTTGTTGAAAGTCAAAGTATAAAATTATAAAAATCCGCTATAACATACCTAGCGTCTATGCTATACGGTTGGCATGCTGTCATCCGAACCATTTGTCCCGCATCCATATTCCCACTTTTCTGAGGTAAAGGTATTTCCTTCTGAAATACCCGAATCTTTTTACAGCAAAACCTGCAAAGAATATGAGCAGGTAACAGACGTAGCAACCAGCAGGATAATTTATAAAAGCGATGGGTTGAAGGTAACAGGTATTTCTTCGCTGCCGCTGCATAGCAAAAAACAAAAACACCCGATTATGATCTATAACCGTGGCGGCAACCGCGAATACGGAAAACTCACCGTGCTTTCCGTAATGCGCTCCATGATACCTTTCGCCAAAGACGGATATCTGGTTTACGCCTCTAATTACCGCGGCAATGATGGCGGCGAAGGAGCAGATGAATTCGGCGGCTCAGATGTCGGTGACGTTATGAATTTAATTGAGATCGCCAAGCAGAATCCGGCTTGGGATGGTGCAAATATTTTTATGCTTGGCCATTCCCGAGGCGGAATGATGACATATATTTTACTACGCATAAATAAAGAAATTACTGCTGCCGTTTCCATTGCCGGCGTTGCTGATATTGTTCAGTCAGGTATTGAACGCCCGGAAATGGAAAATAATATATATAAAAAATTGATTATCACCACAGAAGAAAACCGCGAGCAGGAATATGCCAAGCGCTCCGCCTGCTGCTGGGCAAATGAGATTGACGCACCGCTGCTGTTGCTGCATGGCACATCTGATGAAAGCGTAAATCTAAACCACTCAATAAAACTTGCAGAAAAATTATCCGGATTTAAAAAAGAGCATAAACTTGTTATATATGAAAACGGCAATCATGCACTTCTGCGCTACTGGAACGAGGTGCTTGCCGAAAGCAGGAACTGGTTTGAAAGTCACAGAAAATGAAACTGTCACCACTTACTAAAAACCGTATAAGATTATTCTGCGCCAACAGGCGCGGCTTCTGGAGTTTCTGGATTTTCATGTTTTTATTCCTGACAACCCTATGCTCAGAAATAGTCGCCAATGACAAGCCTATACTGCTTAAATACAATGGAGAACTATATTTCCCGGTTTTTTCCACCTATTCGGATAAAGATTTTGGCGGGTATTTTGAAACAGAAGCCATCTACCGTGATCCATTTATCAGCAGCGAAATAAATAATAACGGCTGGATGCTGTGGCCACCCATACGTTTTTCTTACAGCACAATAAATTATGACCTGAACCGACCCGCCCCCTCTCCTCCCACCAGCATAAACTGGCTGGGAACGGATGATCAGGGGCGGGATGTACTGGCAAGGCTAATGTATGGTTTCCGCATCTCAGTGTTATTTGGGCTTATACTCACCGTAACAAGCTCAGTTATTGGTATTCTAGCTGGTGCAATCCAAGGTTATTTCGGTGGCTGGACAGATTTGTTATTCCAGCGCTTCATCGAGATATGGAGCGGCCTTCCTGAGCTGTTCCTGCTTATTATTTTGGCCAGCCTCGTAACCCCAAATTTCTGGTGGTTACTGCTGATTCTGCTGCTGTTTAAGTGGATGTCTCTTACAGGCGTAGTGCGCGCAGAATTCCTACGCGCCCGCAATTTTGATTATGTAAAGGCCGCCCGCGCCCTTGGTGTTTCCGAACCGCGCATCATGCTGCGCCATATCCTGCCTAATGCCATGGTTGCAGCAATGACCATGATACCTTTTATCATGAGCGGGGCAGTGACCGCCCTTACCACCCTTGATTTCCTTGGCTTCGGTCTGCCTGTCGGCTCTCCTTCACTCGGTGAAATATTATTGCAGGGAAAAAACAACCCGCAAGCGCCGTGGCTGGGCTTTACCGGCTTTATCACCATAGCTGCCCTGCTGGTTCTGATCGTCTTTATCAGCGAGGCAGTGCGCGATGCTTTTGATCCTAGAAAAATTATAGGAAGCAGCAAATGAGCATTATTTCGGTAAACAACCTGAATCTGTCATTCGCTGATAATAAAATCCTTCGTGATGTGTCTTTTTCCATCGAAAAAGGCGAAATGCTGGCAGTGGTTGGTGAGTCCGGCTCCGGTAAATCGCTCACCGCATTGTCACTGATGGGCTTGCAACCCGCCAGTGCTGAAATCAGCGGCGATATTTTTTTTAAGGATGGAATATTACAAAAAAATAATTTCCGGAAATTGCGCGGCAAAAAAATCAGCATGATTTTCCAGGAACCGATGACAGCGCTCAACCCGCTTCATACAATTGAAAAACAGATACAGGAAATGGGTAGTAAAACTTCCGTTGAAGATTTACTTGCAAAAGTAGGGCTGGAAAAATTCATTCACCGGAAAAATTCCTACCCGCATGAGCTTTCAGGCGGAGAAAGGCAGCGCGTTATGATTGCCATGGCAATCGCCAACAACCCTGACCTGCTCATAGCCGATGAACCGACAACAGCCGTTGACGTTACCATCCAGATAAAAATATTGAAGCTGCTGAAAGAACTGCAAAATTCGCTGAACATCGCGATATTATTCATCACCCACGACCTGACTTTGGTGCGCCGCCTGGCAGACCGTGTCCTGGTGATGTATAAAGGTGAGATTGTCGAGCAAGGATCAGTTGCCGAAGTATTTTCCTCTCCCAAACATGAATATACCAAAAAACTTCTCTCCTCAGAACCTAAAGGCAGCCCGCTTCCTGTTCCCGCAAATGCTAAAACTATACTTGAATGCAACAATCTTAAAGTCCATTTCCCTATAAAATCCGGCATTTTCAGGCGTATTTCCGGCTACGTAAAAGCAGTTGATGAAGTTTCCCTTTCCCTATCCGAATCATCAACTCTCGGCATAGTCGGCGAATCCGGTTCTGGCAAAACCACCCTTGCCTTTGCCATGCTGCGCCTTATAAAAAGCGAGGGGAAAATTATATTTCTGGGCAAAGAAACGCATAACCTGCAAACCACTGAAATCCGCCACTTGCGCTCGCAGATGCAACTGGTATTCCAAGACCCCTATTCCAGCCTCAACCCGCGTATGCGCGTGCGCCAGATAATCGAAGAAGGCTTGCTGGTTCATTATCCGAAAAAACCGGAAAGCGAGCGCGAGGAAGAAATTGATAAAATATTGCTAGAAGTTGGCTTATCCGCAGGGATGAAAGAACGCTATCCGCATGAATTTTCCGGCGGACAACGCCAGCGTATAAGCATAGCCCGCGCCATGGTTCTTAAGCCGTCACTGGTAGTGCTTGATGAGCCTACTTCCGCGCTTGACCTCTCTGTACAGTCGCAGATTATTGAACTGCTTAAAAACTTCCAGCAGAGCCGCAAGCTCAGCTATATGTTTATCAGCCATGATTTGCGCGTTATCCGCGCTATGGCACAAAACCTGATTGTAATGAAAAGCGGTAAGGTGGTTGAACAGGGGAAAACTGAAGAAATTTTCAAATCCCCCAAAAGTGATTATACCAAAACCCTGATAGAATCAGCTTTCCTTGAAAATGTTTAGTGACCATCCTGCGGCAAGCGAAGCGAGAGCGCAGGATCTGCCATAAATTGCTAATGACACAGATGACAACAAGCCCTCATCCTAACCTTCTCCCAAAGGGAGAAGTAATAATTATTTACCCTCTCCCTCTGGGAGAGGGCGGGGTGAGGGAATCTCAGGCAGCTAAATAAGGGCGCAATTCCTCGCGCATCGCCAGCATTTCTTTAAGTATGGAAGATGCCTGTTTTCTCTGTCTTTCACTTAAAGCTTTGACTTCCACCACTTCCGCGCCAGACTCACCTGTTGCCGCTTCTTCTTTTTTCTTATTGAAACTATTTATAAAAGCTTTTTTTGCGCCTTTTATGGTATAGCCTTCTTTATAGAGCAGGTTATGTATCCTCCTCAGTATGTCTATATCTTCCGGCCTATAATAACGCCGCCCGCCACCCATTTTAAGTGGTTTTATCTGTGAAAAACGGGTTTCCCAGAAACGCAGCACATGTTGGGGTACGGATAATATCCCAGCAACTTCGCTGATAGTCTTAAAAGCTGCTTCTGTTTTTTCAATCTCCTGCCCAGCAGCAACAGACTTTGCGGAAGCAGACGCAGGTGATTTTTTTTCCTTACTCACCACAGGCGCAGCAACATCCGGAAGTCCGCCGAAAAGATCGCCATCAATGTCAGTTTTCTTTTTATTTTTAGTGGAAGTTTTTTTCTTTACTTCCTGTGGAGCCGCAACATTACCTTCATCAAGAAAATTAAGCTGCACCACCACCTCCGTTTTGTTAAGCAAGCTCTACGTTTTTGCCAACCAAGCTGCTGTTTACTTTTGCTTTAAGCAAATTAGAAGCGTTAAAAGAAAGAACTGTGCGCGAAGTAATAGGAACTTCCACACCTGTTTTAGGGTTACGCCCCATACGCTGCTTTTTCTTACGCAGGTCAAATGTGCCAAAAGAGGAAAGCTTCACCGCTGCTCCCTGTTCAAGGGCAATGGAAACTTCTTCAAACACGCTGTCCACCAGCGCATTGCACTCCTGCAATGACAAGCCGATTTGTTTGTAAACAGAATTGCTGAGGTCAGAACGTGTAAGGGTTTTTGGCATAGTGTTTTTCCTAACTTTTTTGATTACAACAGATTCATTTATAGCCTATTTGCAGAATAAAATCAAGAGGGTAGTTAAAAAACACAACATTTTTCGTTTTTAATGCCGATTTTATGATATTTTCGCTGGTATTCAAAAAATACATTTGCTATAAGACACGCCTCCGGTGAATTTTGCCAGCTACAACTTAATAGTTTAGATAGCAAAATTAATAACTTAGGACTATTCCGCGATAGCTCAGCGGTAGAGCAATCGACTGTTAATCGATCGGTCGCTGGTTCGAATCCAGCTCGCGGAGCCATCCGCCTTCGCTTACGCTACGGCGCGATTGGCTTTCCAATCGCAAAGAAGCGTTAGAGAAGCGAGATGCCGCGCCAAAGTGAAACGAAGGCGGGCTAATAGGATGGCACTATGTATTATGTTTATATTCTAAAAAGCATAGAATTTACTGACCATTATTACATAGGCTTTACCGACGATTTAAAACGGAGAATAATAGAACATAATTCTGGCAAATCGATTCACACCAATAAATACATGCCATGGAAGCTAAAAAATTATTTTGCTTTCGATGACAAAGAAAAAGCAGAAAAATTCGAAGAATATTTAAAAAGTGGTTCAGGAAGAAGCTTTATAAAGAAGCATTTTTAGCCTAATAACCAGCAGGCCACGAATCAATCCAGCTCGCGCCACCTAAATAATCACTTAACATCACATTGTAATAAGCTATTTACTCACTCTGGCAAATACACAACAGCATAGCTTTTCATTATAAAAACAACTTCAAAGCACTTGCCAGCCAGCGCAAAAATAGTGTATCAATCAGCTAGTTTAAATCCCTAAAAAAGCGATTTGCCATGGATAATTTCTCTGCCCTTCTATACCTATTTGCCTCTGTTTTGTTCATCCTTGCCTTAAAAGGCCTGTCATCGCCGGAAAGTGCGCGCCGCGGCAATATTTTCGGTATTGTCGGCATGGCTATCGCCATAATCACCACCCTTGCCCTGCCCTCTATCAGCAGCTATGGCATGATATTGTTCGGTATCATGATCGGTGGCATTATCGGCACAGGTATCGCCCGCAAAATCGCCATGACCGCCATGCCGCAACTAGTTGCCGGCTTCCATTCACTGGTAGGGCTGGCGGCAGTCCTTATAGCTTTTTCTGCACTGTGGTCACCAGAAAGCTACGGCATCGGCAATAGCGGCAATATCCATGTCGGAAGCTTGCTGGAAATGAGCCTTGGAGCAGTTATCGGTGCTGTCACTTTCACCGGCTCTATCATCGCCTTTGCTAAATTGCAGGGAATAATGTCAGGAAAACCGCTGCGTTTTTCTGGACAGAATATGCTGAACGCACTTATTGGTATTTCCTTGCTGCTGTTTATTATGCTGTTCTGCTTCAGCGAGGCCAAGGTATTATTTGTATTTATGGTACTGCTTGCCATGGTTCTTGGTGTATTGCTTATTGTTCCCATCGGCGGTGCGGATATGCCTGTGGTGGTTTCCATGCTTAATTCATACTCCGGCTGGGCAGCATCTGGCATTGGCTTTACGCTCGGCAACCCGCTGCTTATCATAACAGGCGCACTGGTCGGCGCAAGCGGTGCGATACTTTCTTATATCATGTGCAAGGCCATGAACCGCTCTATTATCAATGTTATATTCGGCGGCTTTGGTGCATCCAGTGGCGGTGCTGTATCCAGCTCAACGGAAACCAGCGACAAACCAATAAAAAGCGGCAGCGCAGAAGATGCTGCCTTCCTGCTTAAAAATGCCAGCTCAGTTATCATCGTCCCTGGTTATGGGATGGCAGTAGCGCAGGCGCAGCACGCCTTGCGCGAAATGGCAGAAGAACTGGAAAAAGAAGGCATAAAAGTCCGTTATGCCATCCACCCAGTGGCAGGGCGTATGCCAGGGCATATGAACGTGCTGCTGGCAGAGGCCAATGTGCCATATGACAGCGTGGTGGAGCTGGAAGAAATCAATAATGATTTTTCAACAACCGATGTTGCCTTTGTTATCGGCGCAAATGACGTAACCAACCCGGCAGCAAAATCAAATCCTAACAGCCCGATTTACGGAATGCCGGTGCTGGATGTCGGCGCGGCAAAAACCGTTATTTTCATCAAACGCGGAATGGCCGCAGGCTATGCAGGTATAGAAAATGAACTATTCTATCAGGATAATACCATGATGCTGTTCGGCGATGCCAAGAAGGTAACCGAAGGACTAGTAAAATCTTTAAAATCGTAATGCACTACCATAAGTAAGGCTTGTATGCAGCAGAACAAAATAATTAAAATTGCAGATATATCTAAGAATACAGATAATCTTCAGATTCCTGCTCCTGATGATAAAAGCTACAGGAATTTTATAAGCTATATTGCTGGCGGCAGTGGGGCGAAACAACCAATTGGGCAACTATTCTATTTCACTGGTGAAAGCAGCTCAGAAAATAGCTCTCTTGCCGATTCATCTGTGTGTTTATTGCACATAGTTGAGCGCATTAATGATTCTATTAATGCTGGAAGAAATCCAACTTATAAATTCACTCCCCCAACAACAGGCGCAGATTCAGAAAAAGAAGCAAAATCCATTGCTGCCCTTAGCAGGCTTGGCATGATAGTGCATAATGAAAATACCAATGAAATCGCCCTTACAAAACTGGCGGTGGAATATTTGCTGGACGGCGTTAAAAATTTTGACGCAGAACATGGGCTTACAACATCATTTACCAAAAGCCAGTTCCGCTACACTAATAATGCCTTCATGGAAAAAGGCAGAACAAATATCTGATATTACCGCTATATTTTCCAGCCAGAATGTATAGCCACAACTCCTTGTGACAAATTGCGGTAGCTGACATTTGCAAACCCAGCCTGTTTTATCATTTTGGCGAATTCATCCTGCTTTGGGAAACGGCGGATACTTTCCACTAAATACTGATATGAGTCACTGTCGCCAGTTACTATTTTCCCTATCCGCGGAATAGCGGCAAAGGAATAAGCATCATATATTTT
>WBZO01003522.1_pt1 | contig 18145 bp, 13 predicted proteins | sample 5204261 | NCBI WGS metagenome assembly WBZO01 (sample SAMN12412400, study PRJNA552823) | activated sludge metagenome | isolation source: activated sludge from anammox sidestream of wastewater treatment plant... | place: USA: North Carolina | collected 2017-09
GATTCGTGACCGGGGCGCCGGTCGAGGGCAGCGCGCCTTCGATCATCTCGGACTCGATGCGATCGATCTTCTCGGCGGTCAGACGGGCCAGTTCGCGCTGCGCCTCGACGTTCGCGAGCGTCGCCGGCCCGCGCATCGTCGTCTGCGCAGCGCGCTGCGCAACGGCCGCGCGCGCACTGCGCGGCCCGGGTTTGCCGCCCTTGCGTCCGAACAGGGAGAACACCAGGATTTTCCGTCCCGCCGAAGTGTCGGTCGAGTCTAGCATCGGCCCTGCGGCGGCCCGCCGCGCGCGGTCGCCGGCGATCGGGCGGGCCCGACCGTGCGTCGACGCAGCGCAGCGGCTTCGAAGGCGCCTTCGCGCCAGGCTGCCCGGGCGGGCGCCGGGACGCGCGGGGAAACCCGCTGACGGATCGATCCGGCGGTGGGCTGGCGCCGGACCCGGGACGCGAGGGGAATCCGTCGCGCCCGGGCGCGGCCGGTCAGTCGCCGTAGAGCTTCTGGCGCAACTCGCGCCGCTGCTGCGCCTCGAGCGAGAGCGTCGCGGTCGGGCGCGCGAGCAGGCGCGGAACGCCGATCGGCTCGCCGGTCTCCTCGCAAAAGCCGTAATCGCCGGACTCGATGCGCGCGAGCGACTGCTGGACCTTCTTGAGCAGCTTGCGCTCGCGGTCGCGGGTGCGCAGCTCGAGCGCGTGCTCCTCCTCGATCGTCGCGCGGTCGGCCGGGTCGGGCACGATCGAGGTGACCTCGCGCAGGTGCTCGGTGGTCTCGTCGGCGTTGGACAGCAGGTCGTTCTTCTGCGCGAGCAGGCGCAGGCGGAAGAACTCGCGCTGCTTGTCGTTCATGTACTCGCTGTCGGGCATCGCCAGCACCTCGGCCTCGGTCAGCTCGGCGGCCGCCTTGGTCTTCCACGCGCCGGCGAGCTTCGGGTCGACCTTCGCCGGTGCGCGCAGCGGCTCGATCGGCTGGGCTGCGACCGGGCGGGCGGGCGCGAAGCGCTCGAGGAAGCGCTGGGCCGCCGCCGACGACGCGACCGGCGCGGGCTCGACCACGGTGACCGGCGGCTTGGCGGCCTTGGCCGGTCTGGAAGGTGCTGCTGGCCGCGCCGCCGCGGGCGGCGTGGCCGCGGCCTTCGCCGGCGTCTTCGCGGCGGTGGTCTTGGTCGGCGCCGGCTTGGCCGGCGCCACGGTCTTGGACGGGGAGGCCTGGTCCGGGACCTTGCGGGACGCGGCCACGGTACCCCTGGCCGATGGCTTGGTCACTGGGATGTCTCCTTGGCAGTGCTGCTCGCTTGGGATTGCCGAGCGCGTTGGTGCGGCCGGTTGCGCGCCGCGGCCTGGGGGTGGGCCGTTTCGGGCGCGCGGATTGTAGCCACGCGGGCTCTGGCCAGACGCACGGCTGCGCCGGGTGCGGCGCCGAGCGTGAAGCGCGTCGCAGTCGGCGCGCAGACGGTGTTCGGGTTCACGCGGGCTGCGCTCCAGTGATCCGGCTCGTGCCGCGACGCGGCGGCCTCAGCCGACGCACTGCTGCAGCCCCTGCAGCAGCACGTCCTTGGGCAGGTCGATGCCGATGAAGACCATCCTGCTGGTCTTCTTCTCGCCCGGCGCCCACTTCGGCCCGAGGTCGCTGCCCATCATCTGGTGCACGCCCTGGAAGATCACCTTGCGGTCGCTGCCCTTCAGGTGCAGCACGCCCTTGTAGCGCAGCATCTTCGGGCCGTAGACCTGCACGATCGCGCCGAGGAAGTCCTCGAGCTTGGCCGGGTTCAGCGGTCGCTCGGCCTGGAACACGAAGGACTTGACGTCGTCGTCGTGGGCGTGGTGGTGCGGATGGTCGCAGTGCTCGCCGTGCGCGTGGTCGTGGTGATCGTGGTCGTGATCGTGGCCCTTCGCCGCCTCGAGGAACTCCGGGTCGAGGTCGAGCTTGGCGTTCAGGTTGAAGCCGCGCAGGTCGAAGACCTCGGCGATCGGCACCTCGCCGAAGTGCACGCGGCGCTGCGGCGCGCGTGGGTTCATGTGCTTGAGCCGGTGCGCGAGCGCGTCGACCACGCCGGCGTCGACCAGGTCGGCCTTGCTGATGAAGATCTGGTCGGCGAAGCCGACCTGGCGCTGCGCCTCCTGGCGGGTGTCGAGCTGCTGCTCGGCGTGCTTCGCGTCGACCAGCGTCAGGATCGAGTCGAGCAGGTAGGTCTCGGCGATCTCGTCGTCCATGAAGAAGGTCTGCGCGACCGGGGCCGGGTCGGCCAGGCCGGTGGTTTCGATCACCACCCGCTCGAACTCGATCTCGCCCTTGCGCCGGCGCTCGGCCAGCTCGGCCAGCGTGCTGCGCAGGTCTTCGCGGATCGTGCAGCACACGCAGCCGTTGCTCAGCTGCACGATCTGCTCCTGGCTGTCCTGCACCAGGATCTCGTTGTCGATGTTCTCGGGGCCGTACTCGTTCTCGATCACCGCGATCTTGCGCCCGTGCGCTTCGGTCAGCACGCGCTTGAGCAGCGTGGTCTTGCCCGAGCCGAGGAAGCCGGTGAGGATGGTGGCAGGGATCAGCGCTTGATTCATGGGTGCGAGGCCTCGTGGCGGACAACCACGGTAGGTGAGGGCGGGCGACTCTGCTTCAAGCGCGGGCGTGTGTCAAACGCAGGGGCAAGGCGCCGCGGCGGCCGGCCGCGGGCCTCGGGTATTCTTCGGCTCCCGCCACCGCCGACACCGCCCGTGTCCGATCCCCCTGCCTCCCGGCCCTCGCGCGGGGGGTCCGAGAAGCGATCGCTGTTCGAGCGCCTGGTCGCGCTCGTCACGCCGAGCCCGGACTCGCGCGCCGAGCTGCTGGCCACGCTGGCCGACGCCGAGGAGCGCGAGCTGATCGAGCCCGAGTCGCGGCAGATGCTCGAGGGGGTGCTGCGCATCGCCGAGCTGCGCGCCGGCGACGTGATGGTGGCGTCGCCGCGGATGGACCTGCTCGATATCGGCGCGCCCTACGACGAGCTGCTGGCGCTGGTGATCAACACCGCGCACTCGCGCTTCCCGGTGTTCGAGGAGCGGCGCGACAACATCATCGGCATCCTGCTGGCCAAGGACCTGCTGAAGCTGCAGCGCTCGCCGACGCTGAACCTGCGCCGGCTGCTGCGCCCGGCGGTGTTCGTGCCCGAGAGCAAGCGGCTGAACGAGCTGCTGCGCGAGTTCCGCAGCAACCGCAACCATCTGGCGATCGTGATCGACGAGTTCGGCCAGACCGCCGGGCTGGTGACGATCGAGGACGTGCTCGAGGAGATCGTTGGCGAGATCGAGGACGAGTTCGACGAGGCCGAGGTCGACACCGGCATCTACACGCTCGCCGACGGCAGCCACCGGGTCGCTGGCGACGCGACCGTCGCGGCGGTCAACCACGGCTTCGAGGTGGCGCTGCCGCAAGATGAGTTCGAGACCATCGGCGGGCTGGTCGCCGACCACCTGGGCCACGTGCCGCGTCGCGGCGAGTGGGTCGAGCTCGGCGGCCTGCGCTTCACCGTGATGCTGGCGCGCGGCGGCTCGGTGCGCTGGTTCCGCGTGGTGCGCGCCGCGTCCGCGGCGGCGGACGGCGGTTGAGCGCCGCCGGCGCCGCCGCGCGCGCCGCCGGCCTGGCCGCGCTGGGCGCGCTGCAGACCCTGGCCTTCGTCTGGACCGCGGCCTGGCCGCTGCCGATCGCCACCGCCGCGGTGCTCGCCGCCGTGGTTGCCGCCGCGCCGGCGGGCCGCGCCGCGCTGTTCGGCTGGGCCTACAGCTGCGGCTGGCTGCTCGCCGGCGTGTGGTGGCTGTTCATCAGCATGCACCGCTACGGCGAGCTGCCGGCGCCGCTGGCAGCGGCCGCGGTGCTGGTGCTGGCGGCGGCGCTCGCGCTGTACCTCGGGCTCGCGCTCGCGCTGTACGCGCGCTGGCGCTGCGGCCGCGCGCTGCCCGACGCGCTGCTGTTCGCGGCGCTGTGGGTGCTGGCCGAGCAGGCGCGCACCTGGCTGTTCACCGGCTTCCCGTGGCTGGCCAGCGGCTACGCGCAGGTCGACGGCCCGCTCGCGGCGCTGGCGCCGCTGCTCGGGGTGGCCGGCGTCGGCGCCGCGGCCGCGTTCAGCGCGGCGCTGGCGGCCGCGGCCTGGCGCCAGCGCGCGACCCCGGCGGGCGCGCTGGCGGCGCTGGCGGGCGCGGCGGTGCTGCCGCTGGCCGGCGCGCTCGGCGGCGTGCCGGCGTTCACGCGCCCGGCGGGCGAGCTGCAGGTGTCGCTGCTGCAGGGCAACGTCGCGCAGGACCAGAAGTTCGCGCTGGAGCACATACCGGACGCGCTCGCCTGGCTCGGCCAGGCGCTGCAGCACGCGCGCGGCGAGCTGGTGATCGCGCCCGAGACCGCGGTGCCGCTGCTGCCGCCGCAGCTCGACGAGCTCGCGCCCGGCTACTGGGCGGCGCTGCGCGCGCACTTCGAGCAGCCGGGGCGCGCGCTGCTGCTGGGCATGCCGCTGGGCGACTTCGAGCAGGGCTACACCAACTCGGTGATCGGGCTGTCGGCGGCGACCGCCGGCGGCGCGCCGTACCGCTACGACAAGGTGCACCTGGTGCCCTTCGGCGAGTTCATCCCGACCGGCTTTCGCTGGTTCACCGAGCTGATGAACATCCCGCTCGGCGACTTCGCGCGCGGCCCGCTGAACGCGCCGTCGTTCGCGGTCGGCGCGCAGCGGATCGCGCCCACGATCTGCTACGAGGACCTGTTCGGCGACGAGCTGGCGCTGCGCTTCGCCGACGCCGCGCGCGCGCCGACGATCCTCGCGAACCTGAGCAACATCGGCTGGTTCGGCGACACGATCGCGCTGCCGCAGCACCTGAACATCTCGCGCATGCGCGCGCTCGAGTTCCAGCGGCCGATGCTGCGCGCGACCAACACCGGCGTCACCGCGATCATCGACTACCGCGGCCGGGTCGACGCGCGGCTGCCCGGCTTCACGCAGGGCGTGCTCGACGGCCGGGTGCAGGGGCGCGACGGCGTCACGCCCTACGCCTGGTGGAGCGCGCGCTGGCGCGCCTGGCCGTGGGTCGCGCTGGCGGTGGCGGCGATCGCCGGCGCGCGCTTGTGCGCGCGCCGGCGCGGGCGGCGACCGACCGCGGCTTCGTAGAATCGCGACGCGTAGCCTGCGCGTGCGGGCCGTGCCGCACCGCCGATGCCCAGCTTCCAACAGATCATCCAGAGCCTGCAGACCTACTGGGCCGACCAGGGCTGCGCGCTGCTGCAGCCCTACGACATGGAGGTCGGCGCCGGCACCAGCCACACCGCGACCTTCCTGCGCGCGCTCGGCCCCGAGCCCTGGCGCGCCGCCTACGTGCAGCCCAGCCGCCGGCCGAAGGACGGCCGCTACGGCGACAACCCGAACCGGCTGCAGCACTACTACCAGTACCAGGTGGTGCTCAAGCCCGCGCCCGCGGACATCCTCGACCGCTACCTCGGTTCGCTCGCGATGCTGGGCTTCGACCTGAAGGCCAACGACGTGCGCTTCGTCGAGGACGACTGGGAGAACCCGACGCTGGGCGCCTGGGGCCTGGGCTGGGAGGTGTGGCTCAACGGCATGGAGGTCACCCAGTTCACCTACTTCCAGCAGGTCGGCGGCATCGACTGCCGGCCGCTCACCGGCGAGATCACCTACGGGCTGGAGCGGCTGGCGATGCACCTGCAGGGGGTCGAGAACGTGTTCGACCTGGTCTGGACCGACGGCCTGAAGTACGGCGACGTCTACCACCAGAACGAGCTCGAGCAGAGCGCCTACAACTTCGAGTGCAGCGACGTCGAGTTCCTGCTCGGCGCCTTCGCCGCGCACGAGCGGCAGGCGCTGGCGCTGGTCGCGCGGCAGCTCGCGCTGCCGGCCTACGAGCAGGTGCTGAAGGCCGCGCACACCTTCAACCTGCTCGATGCGCGCGGCGCGATCAGCGTGACCGAGCGCGCCGCCTACATCGGCCGCATCCGCAACCTGGCGCGCGGCGTCGCGCAGGCCTACCTCGACAGCCGCGCGCGGCTGGGCTTCCCGATGGCGCCGAAGGCCTGGGCCGACGAGGTGCTGGCGCGGCTCGCCGAGACGGCGAAGGCGGCGGGCTGAAGCGATGACCGCGCCGCGCAACCTGCTGGTCGAGCTGCTGGTCGAGGAGCTGCCGCCGAAGGCGCTGAAGACGCTGGGCGACAGCTTCGCGGCGCTGCTCGCCGACGGCCTGAAGGCGCAGGGGCTGGCACCCGCCGATGCGCCGGTTGCCGCCTTCGCGACGCCGCGGCGGCTGGCGGTGCTCGTCGGCGGCGTGCTCGCGCGCGCGCCCGACCGCGAGGTGCGCAGCAAGCTGATGCCGGTGGCGGTCGGGCTGGACGCGCGCGGCGAGCCGACTGCGGCGCTGCGCAAGAAGCTGGCGGCGATCGGCGCCGACGACTCGGTGCTGCCGGCGCTCGAGCGCGAGGGCGCGGGCAAGGCCGAGACCCTGTACCTGCGCAGCACGCTGGCCGGCGCGACGCTGGCCGCAGGGTTGCAGCAGGCGCTGGCCGACGCGGTCGCGCGGCTGCCGATCCCGAAGGTGATGCAGTACCAGCTGCACCGCGGCGACGCCCCCGGCTTCCAACCCGGCTGGACCAGCGTGCGCTTCGTGCGCCCGGCGCACGGCCTGGTCGCGCTGCACGGCGCGCAGGTGGTGCCGGTCACGGTGCTCGGGCTGCAGGCCGGGCGCAGCACCCGCGGCCATCGCTTCGAGGCGGCGGTCGACCCGATCGAGCTGCGCGACGCCGCCAGCTACGCGCAGCAGCTGCGCGACGAGGGCGCGGTGGTCGCCGCCTACGAGGAGCGCGCGCTGCAGATCGTGCGCCAGCTTCGCGCGGCGGCCAGCGCGCTGGGCGCGCGCCTGGAGTGCGAGCCGGCGATGCTCGCCAACGCGCCGGCCGAACAGGTCCTGCTCGAGGACCCGCTGGTCAACGAGGTCACCGCGCTGGTCGAGCGGCCGCAGGTGCTGGCCTGCCGCTTCGACGAGGTCTTCCTCGCGGTGCCGCCGGAGTGCCTGATCCTGACGATGAAGGCCAACCAGAAGTACTTCCCGCTGCTCGACGCGCAGGGCCGCCTGAGCAACCGCTTCCTGGTGGTCAGCAACGTCGCGCCGGCCGACCCGGCGCGAGTGATCGAGGGCAACGAGCGCGTGGTGCAGCCGCGGCTGGCTGATGCGCGCTTCTTCTTTGACCAGGACCGCAAGCGCAGCCTCGAGTCGCGGGTGCCAGCGCTGGCCAGGGTCGTGTACCACGCGAAGCTCGGCTCGATGGCCGAGCGGGTCGGGCGCGTGCGCGCACTGGCCACGCGCATCGGCGAAGCGCTCGGCGGGGCCGGGCTGGCGGCAGCCGCCGACCGCGCCGCGCTGCTCGCCAAGGCCGACCTGCTGACCGACATGGTCGGCGAGTTCCCCGAGCTGCAGGGCGTGATGGGCGGCTACTACGCACGCCACGACGGCGAGATCGAGGCCGTGGCCTGGGCGATCGAGGACCACTACCGGCCGCGCTTCGCCGGCGACGAGCTGCCGCGCGAGCGCTGCGGCGTCGCGCTGGCGCTGGCCGACAAGCTGGAGACGCTGGCCGGGCTGTTCGGCGTCGGCCAGTCGCCCACCGGCGACAAGGATCCGTTCGCGCTGCGCCGCCACGCGCTCGGCGTGGTGCGCATGCTGATCGAGCGCGAGCTGCCGCTGGACGCCGACGAGCTGATCCAGTGGGCCTTCGCCGCGTTCGCGCCGGGCCACGGCCAGGCGCACGCCGAGCTGGCGCTGTTCCTGCGCGAGCGGCTGGTCGGCTACCTGCGCGAGCAGGGCTACAGCGCGCAGGAAGTGGAGGCCGTGCTCGAGGTGCGCAGCGGCCGCTGGGCCGAGCTGCCGGCGCGGCTGGCGGCGCTGCAGCGCTTCGCCGCGCTGCCCGAGGCGCCGGCGCTGGCCGCGGCCAACAAGCGCGTGGCCAACATCCTGCGCAAGTCCGACGGCGTCGGCGTGATCGACGAGGTCAGCGCAGCGCTGCTGCTCGACCCGGCCGAGGCGGCGCTGCACGCAGCGCTGCAGCAGGTGGCGACGCGCGCCGACGCCGCGCGCGCGGCTGGCGACCTGGCCGGATCGCTGCAGGCGCTGGCCGCGCTGAAGGCGCCGGTCGACACCTTCTTCGACCGGGTGATGGTCAACGCCGACGACCCGGCGCTGCGCCGCAACCGGCTGGCGCTGCTGCAGCGGCTGCACGCGGCGATGAACCGCATCGCCGACCTGTCGCGGCTGGCGGCCTGACGGCGGGCGATCGATGCGCGCGACCGCGGCAGCCCGACCCGGCCAGCGGGCGGCAGCGCGCGCCGGTGCCGAGGAGGCGCGATGCAGCCGATCCTGAAGCTGATCATCTTCGGTCGCGACGGCATCCTCAACGAGTTCCGCGAGGACCACATCAAGGCGCCCGACGAGTGGGCCGAGGTGCCCGGCGCGCTGGAGGCGGTGGCCAGGCTGAACCACGCCGGCTGGCACGCGGTGGTCGCGACCAACCAGTCGGGCATCGGCCGCGGCATGATCGACATGGCGTCGATCAACGCGGTGCACGCGCACATGCTGCGCCGGCTGCAGGCGCACGGCGGTCGCTTCGACGCGGTCTTCCTGTGCCCGCACACGCCCGAGGAGCACTGCGCGTGCCGCAAGCCGCTGCCGGGCATGATGCGCGAGATCGGCCGCCGCTACGGCGTCGACCTCGCGCAGGTGCCGATGGTCGGCGACACGCTGCGCGACCTGCAGGCCGCGCAGGCGGCCGGCTGCGAGCCGCACCTGGTGCGCTGCGGGCGTGCGGCGGCGCTCGACGCGCAGCAGCTCGACGAGCTGCGCGCGCAGGTGCCGCAGGCGCGGATCCACGACGACCTGCCGGCGCTGGTGCACCACCTGCTGCGCCGCGCGCAGCTGGCCGACTCGCAGCTGGGCGAGCTGCACTGACCCTACTTCCGGCAGTTGACCGCTTTGTGCCGCTGGCAAGACCGCATGAACAGTGACTTTCGAGCCCACGACGACCTTCAGCTCTTGGGTGAGAGCGCTACGCGCCCGATTGAGCCGCGCTGCGGCACGCTGGCGGCGTTGCTCCTCCTTGTGGGCACGAGCCCGCGGCGTCGTCGCGCCTTGCCAGCGCACCGCATCACGGCCCACTCGGGCGCGTCCAACTGCCGGAAGTAGGCCGACCGTGCGGCCCGGCGCCCCGCCCGCTGTTGCGTCGCCGGCGCCGCGCGCGGCTGCCGGCCCGGGTCCCGGTCCGGGTTGCGGCTGCGGCTGCGGCTGCGAGCTGTGCGTGGCTCGGCGGCCCCCGGTCGATCGGGCCGTGGCTGTGCACCGGACCTGAGCGACGCAGGCAATTCGGGGCGGCAAGCGTGAAGGCGGTCTGGGCGCTGCGTTCGGCGGTGTTCACGCTGTGGATGCTGCTGACCGTGCTGCCGGTGGCGGTGGCGATCCTGCTCGGGTCGATCGTGCTGCGCGGGCCGGCGCTGTACCGGCTGGCGGTGTTCTGGCTGCGGCTGGCGATGTTCGGCTGGCGCTGGATCTGCGGCGTGCGCCACCGCGTGCAGGGGCTGCAGCACCTGTGCGCGGCCGCGCAGGCGCGCAGCGGGCTGGTGCTCGCGTCCAAGCACCAGTCGACCTGGGAGACCTTCGCGTACCCGGTGCTGATGCCGCGGCCGCTGTGCTACGTGTTCAAGAAGGAGCTGCTGCTGATCCCGTTCTTCGGCTGGGCGATGGGCCGACTGGACATGATCCACATCGACCGCAGCCGGCGCGCCGAGGCCTGGGCGCGGGTCGCCGAGCAGGGCCGGCGGCTGATGGCCCAGGGCAACTGGGTGATCATGTTTCCCGAGGGCACGCGCACCGTGCGTGGCGCACAGGGCAGCTACAAGGCCGGCGCGGCGCGGCTCGCGGTGCAGACCGGCGCGCCGATCGTGCCGATCGCGGTGGCCTCGGCGCGCTGCTGGCCGCGGCGAAGCTTTCTGGTGCGCCCGGGCGTGGTCGACGTGTCGATCGGGCCGCCGATCGCTGCCGCCGGCCGCGACCCGCAGGAGCTGATGCAAGCGGTCGAAGCCTGGATCGAGGCCGAGATGCGCCGCATCGACGCCGACGCCTACCGCTGAGTGAGCGCAGCGAAGACGCTGCGGCCGGCTGCGGCCGCGTGAGCGCAGTCGCTGCCGTGGCCGCAGGAACCGCAGCGGCGGCAGTGGCGGCAGCGGCTGCGGGTGCGCGCGGGCAGCCGGCTGCGGCCGCCGCCGCGTCCCCGCCGCGCGCCGCTGGGCCGACGGACCGAACCCTAGAATCGCGCGCCATGCCGCGTCCCCCGTCGCGCCCCGAGCCGAAGACCGGCGACCGCAGCGAGCCGCTGCAGCTGTCGCTGTTCGAGCCGGCGGAACTCGACTCGCCGTTCGCTTCGGCGGCGCCGCTGCCGTCGGCTTCAGCCGCGGACCCGGCGCCGGCGCCGGCTGCATCGCCGGCTGTGCCTTCGCCAGCCGCACCGCTGCCGGGCTTTCGCCATCCGCAGGCGCGGCGCGAACTGCAGCTCGGCGCGCACCGGATCGGCTATGCGCTGCAGCGCGCGCGCCGGCGCAGCATCGGCTTCATCGTCGGCGCCGAGGGCCTGACGGTGCGCGCGCCGCGCTGGGTCGGGATCCGCGAGATCGAGGCGGCGCTGCAGGCCAAGGGCGACTGGGTGCTGCGCAAGCTGCACGAGCAGCACGAGCGCGCGCAGCGCCAGGAGCGCACCCGCATCGACTGGCGCGAAGGCGCAGCGCTGCCGTACCTGGGCGAGACCGTGATCCTGCTGCTCGACCCGCGCGTCGACGGCGTGGTGCTCGATCCGCCGGACGCCGCCGCGGCACACGCCGCCACGCAGGGCAGCCGCCCGCTGCCGGGGCTGCCGCAGCGGCTGCTGCGCGTGGGCCTGCCGCACGACGCGGCGCCGGCGCAGATCCGCGACGCGGTCCAGGCCTGGCTGCAGCGCCAGGCGCGGCAGCTGTTCGAGCAGCGCTGCGCGCAGCTGGCGCCGCGCCTGGGCGTGCAGCTGCGTCGGCTCGCGCTGAGCTCGGCCAGCACCCGCTGGGGCAGCGCCAGCGCCGACGGCTCGATCCGGCTGAACTGGCGGCTGCTGCACTTCCGGCTGCCGGTGATCGACTACGTCGTCGCGCACGAGCTCGCGCACCTGCGCGAGATGCACCACGGCCCGGCGTTCTGGCAGGTGGTGCGCTCGGTGATCCCCGACCTCGAGCAGCACCGCCGCGCGCTGCGCGACGGCGCGCTGCCGCTCCTCTGACGCGCAGCGATGTTCGGCTCGGTGCGCTCCGGCTGGCGGCGGCTGCTGCAGCTGGGCCGGCTGGATCCGGACGCGGTCTGGCTGCGCCGGCTGCACGGCGTGATCCACGTCGGCGCGAACACCGGCCAGGAGCGCGCGCTGTACCACCAGTACCGGCTGCCGGTGGTGTGGATCGAGCCGATTCCCGAGGTGTTCGCGCGGCTGCAGGCGAACATCGCCGGCCTGCCCGGGCAGCGCGCGGTGCAGGCGCTGGTCGCCGACGAGGAGGGGCGCAGCGTCGCCTTCCACGTCGCCAGCAACGACGGCCTGTCGAGCTCGATGCTGGACCTGGCCGGCCACCGCGAGCTGTGGCCGCAGGTCGGCTACCGGCGCACGCTCGAGCTGCGCACCACCACGCTCGACGCGCTGGTGCGCGACGGCGCGATCGCGCCGGCCGACGGCTTCGACGCGCTGGTGATGGACACCCAGGGCTCGGAGCTGCAGGTGCTGCGCGGCGCGACCGCGCTGCTCGCGCACATCGACTACCTGCAGACCGAGGCGGCCGACTTCGAGGCCTATGCCGGCGGCTGCCGGCTGGCCGAGCTGGACGAGTTCCTGCGCGCGCGCGGCTTCGAGGAGCTGCGCCGCACCCGCTTCGCCGCGCGCGCAGGGCTGGGCGCGTACTACGACGTCGTCTACCGCCGCCGCGGCGCCGCCTGAGCGCCGCGCGCACGAGCCAGCGCGCCACGCCGCGCAGCGGCCGCTGAAGCCCCACCGCGGCCGGGGCGGATCGAACCGGGGCACAGTCGGCCGCCGGCGCGCGCGGGTATGCGGCGCGGCGGCGGCGGGCCGCGAGCCGTGCTCGCAATAATGACCGCAGCCGCCGGCGGGCACCGCCGGCCACGATCCAAGCCAACCAGGAGACCGCCGATGTCCGCCCCCTTCGCCCAGCTCGCGAGCGATCTCGCCACCGGCGCCCTGCGCGTCGTCGACCTGACGCACACGTTGTCGGCCGAGTTTCCGGCGCTGCAGCTGCCGCCGCAGTTCGGCCAGGCGTGGGCGTTCCGCTCGGAGCGCATCTCGCACTACGACGACGCCGGCCCGGCCTGGTACTGGAACAACTTCAGCTGCGGCGAGCACACCGGCACCCACTTCGACGCGCCGGTGCACTGGGTCACCGGCAAGGACCATCCGAACAACAGCGTCGACACGATCGACGTGCGCCGCTTCATCGCGCCGGCGGTCGTCGTCGACGCGAGCGCCGAGGTCGCGGCCAACGACGACTGGGTGCTCTCGGTCGAGTTCCTGCAGGCCTGGGAGGCGCGCCACGGCCGCATCCCGGCCGGCGCGTGGCTGCTGTTTCGCACCGACTGGTCCAAGCGCATCGCCGACCCGGCCAGATACGTGAACATGCGCGAGGACGGCGCGCACACGCCGGGGCCGTCGCAGGCGGCGGTCGAGTGGCTGATCAAGGAGCGCGACGTGCACGGCTTCGGCGTCGAGACGATCAACACCGACGCCGGCCAGTCCTACGCGTGGCCGCTGCCGTACCCGTGCCACACGCTGATGCACGGCGCGAACAAGTTCGGCCTGCAGTGCCTGCGCAACCTCGACCAGCTGCCCGCCACCGGCGCGCTGATCGTCGCCGCGCCGCTCAAGATCAAGGGCGGCTCGGGCAGCCCGCTGCGCGTGCTCGCGCTGGTCGGCGAAGGCGCGACAGTGCGCCGCCGCGCGGTGAACCCGGCCGGGATGTACGACCCGGTGCCGCTCGGCTTCTCGCACGCGGCGCTGCAGCGCGGCGGGCGCACGCTGCACCTTGCGGGGCAGGTCGCGTGGGACGCGAAGCGCGAGCTGGTCGGCGCCGGCGACCTGGCCGCGCAGGCGCGCCAGGCGCTCGCGAACCTGCGCGCGGTGCTCGCCTCGTGCGGCGCCGCGCCGAAGGACGTGGTGCGGCTGCGCACCTACGTCGTCAACCACACGCCCGACAAGCTCGGCCCGGTGACGGCCGAGATCGTCGCGTTCTACGACGGCGCCGAGCCGGCACCCAACACCTGGATCGGCGTGCAGGCGCTGGCGATGCCCGAGTTCCTGATCGAGATCGAGGCGACCGCGGTGATCCCCGACGCGGCCGGTTGAACGCGCACGCGCGCGCAGCACCGCCACAGCAAAGGAGCCCAGCGAGATGGCCGAGCGATCGTTCGCGAAGGAAGTGCAGCAGCTGCGCGTGCCGGCGGGCACGGTGTTTCGCGGCGAGGGCATCCTCGCCGTCACCAAGGCGCTGCTCGAATGCGGCGTCGGCTACGTCACCGGCTACCAGGGCTCGCCGATCTCGCACCTGATGGACGTGCTCGCCGACGCGCAGCAGATCCTCGGCGAGTTGGGCGTGTACTTCGAGCCGGCGGCCAACGAGGCGGCGGCCGCGGCGGCGCTGTCGGCGTCGGTCAACTACCCGGTGCGCGGCGCGGTGACGTGGAAGTCGACCGTCGGCACCAACGTCGCGAGCGACGCGCTCGCCAACCTGTCGTCGGGCGGCGTCACCGGTGGCGCGTTGATCATCGTCGGCGAGGACTACGGCGAAGGCTCGTCGATCATGCAGGAGCGCACGCACGCGTTCGCGATGAAGTCGCAGCTGTGGCTGCTCGACCCGCGGCCGCACCTGCCGTCGATCGTGCAGGCGGTGCACGACGGCTTCGCGCTGTCGGAGGCGTCGAACACGCCGGTGATGCTGCAGCTGCGCATCCGCTCGTGCCACCTGCACGGCAGCTTCGTCACGCGCGAGAACCTGCGCCCGGCGTTCACGCTGAAGGACGCACTCGACAACCCGACGCGCGACGTCAACCGCATCGTGCTGCCGCCGGCGTCCTTCCTGCACGAGCGCGAGAAGCTCGAGCAGCGCTGGCCGGCGGCGCTGCGCTTCATCGCCGAGCGGCAGTTGAACGAGTTCGTCGACGGCGACTACGACGACATCGGCATCGTCACCCTCGGCGGCATCACCAACAACCTGCTGCGCGCGCTGGAAGGCCTCGGCCAGGCCGACCTGTTCGGCGCGAGCCGCGTGCCGCTGTACCTGCTCAACGTCGCCTACCCGCTGGTCGACGACGAGGTGCTGCGCTTTTGCCGCGGCAAGAAGGCGGTGCTGATGGTCGAGGAGGGCCAGCCCGACTACCTGGAACAGAACCTGAACACGATCCTGCGCCGCCACGGCGTCGATGCCGCGGTGCACGGCAAGGACCTGCTGCCGCCCGGCGGCGACTACACCGTGACCGTGCTGCGCGACGGCGTGCGACGCTTTCTGGAGCAGCACCGGCCGGGCGCGCTCGTTGCGCCGGTGTCGGTGCACCTGCGCAAGCCGGCGCCGGCCGACGCCGGTGCTGCACGCGCCGCGGCGGACGCCGGTGCTGCACGCGCCGCGGCTGACGCCGCGGTGGCGATCGGCGCTGCCGCGGCAAGCGCTGCGGCAGCCGGCGCTGCGGGTCCGGCGGGGGCGAGCGCGGCAGCCGGCGCTGCGGGCCCGGCCGCGGCGCGCGGGGCTGGCGCGCCGGCCGCGCGGCTGGCAACGGCGGCGCCGGCGACTGCGGATGCCGCCGCAGCCGTCGCCCTCGCGGTCGCGGCGGCGGACGACGCCGCCGCTGCAAGCGCCGCCCCGACCTCGACCGCGGCCGCCGCGGCCGAACTGGCGACGCTGCTGCCGCCGCGCCCGCCGGGCCTTTGCGTCGGCTGCCCCGAGCGGCCGATCTTCTCGTCGTTCAAGCTCGTCGAGCGCGAGCTCGGCATGCACCACGTGTCGGCCGACATCGGCTGCCACCTGTTCTCGATCATGCCGCCGTTCAACCTCGGCGCGACGACGATGGGCTACGGCCTCGGCGGCGCCAGCGCGTCGGCGTTCGCCGCCGGCGCGCAGCTCGGCGCCGGCAAGAAGGCGGTCGCGTTCATGGGCGACGGCGGCTTCTGGCACAACGGGCTGACGAGCGGCATCGCCAACGCCGTCTTCAACCGCCAGGACAACGTGTTCGTGATCGTCGACAACAACTACTCGGCGGCCACCGGCGGGCAGGACATCCCGTCGTCGCGCAACACCAATCCGCACCGCAGCACGATGCACCCGATCGAGCGCGCGGTGCGCGGTGTCGGCGTCGAGTGGGTGCGTACGGTCACGCGCACCTACGACGTGCGCGCGATGCGCGCCGCGCTGCGCGACGCGATGAGCAGCAACGCGCCGGGGCCGAAGGTCGTGATCGCGCAGAGCGAATGCATGCTCAACCGCCAGCGGCGCGAGAAGCCGGCAACCGCCAAAGCGATCAAGGCCGGCCGGCGCGTCGTCAAGGAGCGCTTCGGCGTCGACGCCGCGGTCTGCTCGGGCGACCACGCGTGCATGCGCGTGTCGGGCTGCCCGAGCCTGACGCTCGCGCCAAGCGGCGACGCGCTCAAGCCCGACCCGGTCGCGAGCGTCGACGAGGCCTGCGTCGCCTGCGGCCACTGCGGCGAGGTCGCCGACGCCGCGGTGCTGTGCCCGTCGTTCTACAAGGCGCACAAGGTGCACAACCCGGGCGCTGCCGAGCGCTGGCTCGACGGCTGGCGGCGGCGCACCGTGTCGTGGCTGCAGGCACGCCAGCAGCGCGCACGCGCGCGGCGTGCGCTGTACCCGCTGCAGGACGCGCGCCCGTGAGCCGGTTGAGTTCCCTCACGCCGCGGCGGCTGCAGATCGCGGTGCTCGCCCTCGGCGGCCAGGGCGGCGGCGTGCTCGTCGACTGGATCGTCGACCTCGCCGAGCACGCCGGCTGGACCGCGCAGGCGACCTCGGTCGCCGGCGTCGCGCAGCGCACCGGCGCGACGATCTACTACGTCGAGCTGGTCGAGCCGACGCCCGGCCACGAGCCGGTGCTCGCGCTAATGCCGGTCGAGGGCGAGGTCGACGTGCTGATCGCCGCCGAGCTGATGGAGGCCGGCCGCGCGGTGCAGCGCGGCCTGGTCACGCCCGATCGCACGACCGTGATCGCGAGCAGCCACCGCACCTACGCGGTGCAGGAGAAGACGGTTCCCGGCGACGGCAGCGCCGACAGCGCGCAGGTTCTCGACATCGTGCGCCGCCAGGCGCTGCGGCTCGTCGTCGACGACATGCAATCACTCGCGGTGCGCCACGGCAGCGTGATCTCGGCGAGCCTGTTTGGCGCGCTCGCCGGCAGCGGCGCACTGCCGTTCGCGCAGGCCGAGTTCGAGGCGGTCGTCGAGCGCGGCGGCCTGGGCGTGCAGGCGAGCCTTGCCGCGCTGCGTGCCGCGGCCGACGACGCGCGCAACGCGCCGCCGCCGCCGACGGCCGCCGAGCGGATGGCGACCGCCGCGCGCGCGCTGCCCGAACGCGCCGCGAGCCCTGCGCTGCAGCCGCTGCTCGAGCGCGTGCGTGCGCAGTTCCCGCAGCCGGCGTGGGACTGGCTGGGCGAGGGCCTCGCGCGCGTCGTCGACTACCAGGACGTCGCCTACGGCAGCGAGTACCTCGACCGCGTCGCCGCGCTGCTCGCCGCCGACGCGCAGCCGGCCGACGCCGATCTGGCGATCGAGGCGGCGCGCTGGATCGCGGTTGCGATGAGCTACGACGACGTGATCCGCGTCGCCGACCTGAAGACGCGCGCCGAGCGCAGTGCGCGCGTGCGCAGCGAGGTCGGCGCGAAGGAAGGCGACGTTGTCGGCAGCGAGGAGTACTTCCACCCGCGGCTCGAAGAAGCGATGGGCCTGCTGCCGCGCCGCCTGGCCGACCGGCTCGACGCGTCGCCGCGGCTGAAAGGCTGGATCGCCGCGCGCCTGGACCGCGGCCGGCGCATCCGCACCCACACGCTGCGCGGCCACCTGCAGCTGCGCGTCGTCGCCGGGCTGCGCCGCTGGCGCCGCGGCAACCGCCGCCACGCCGAGGAGCAGGCGCACCTGGACGCGTGGCTCGCCGAGGTGCGCGGCGTGCTGCCGCAGGACCGGCTGCTTGCGATCGAGCTGCTGCGCTGCCGCCGGCTGATCAAGGGCTACAGCGACACGCACGAGCGCGGCGCCAACCGCTTTGACCGCCTGATGCGCGCCGCCCACGAGCTGCGTGGCCGGCCCGACGCCGCCGCTGCCCTCGGCTCACTGCGCGAAGCGGCGCTGCGCGACGCGCTCGGCCGCGCGCTGACCGAGCGGCTGCGCGCGCTCGCGCTCGCGCCGTGAGCGGGGTGAACGCAATGAGCAGCCTGTGCGGTTCGGCAGACATGGGCGGCATGTTCGGCATGCGCGGCTCGGCACGTGCTGGCGGCATGTCCGGCATGAGCGGCTTGGCAAAGAACGCCGTCCGTCGGGCGCCGGCAGGTGCGACGCATGCGGCCGATGCGGCCCACGCGGCATGCGCGGCATCGGCGTGATGGCAGGCACAACGGCATGAGCGGCGTGAGCGGCACCAACGACACCGGCACTGCGCCTGCAGGCCTCGCCGCGCGCTGGGCCGAGGTGCAGCAGCGCGTCGCCGCCGCCTGCCGCGCGGCGGGGCGCGACCCGGCCGAGGTCACGATCCTGCCGGTCAGCAAGACCTTCGGCGCCGACGTGATCCGCACCGCGGTCGCGCTCGGGATGCGCCGCCTCGGCGAGAACAAGGTGCAGGAGATCCGCGCGAAGGCCGGGCCGCTCGCCGACTGCGGCATCGCGTGGGTGATGAATCACTTCACCAGCTACAACCTGGTGGCGTATGGCATCTTCGACCTGTTGTGGCCGCTGTGGCTGCACACGTCGTTTGGCGTGCCGCTGTGTTTGTGGATGGCCGGCGGGTGGTTTGTGCGGGCCGGCTCGCAGCTGTATCTCGGCCGGCGCAAGGGCGACTGGCTGATCCTGGCCGGCTTCGCCCTCATCGGCC
>WBZO01003523.1_pt1 | contig 18144 bp, 17 predicted proteins | sample 5204261 | NCBI WGS metagenome assembly WBZO01 (sample SAMN12412400, study PRJNA552823) | activated sludge metagenome | isolation source: activated sludge from anammox sidestream of wastewater treatment plant... | place: USA: North Carolina | collected 2017-09
TGCTCTACCGCTACTGACGCGCTACGCTGGAGGTATGACGGACCGGTCACGTCGCACGCGGCGATGGGCGTCGGCTGGGGCCGCGCTCGCCGCGTGCGCCGCGGCGTCCGCGGCCGCGTGCGGCTCCTTCGACGAGGCCACGCCGCCGAACGGCGCCGACGCCGGTGCCGCCGACGCCGCCGCTCTCGACGGCGCCGGTCCCGGACCGGAGGCGGGCGGCGACGGGCCCGCTCCCGACGCGGCGCCCGCGTGTGCGAAGCCGCTCGTCACGTTCTCGGAGTCGTTCTCCAAGCCGCTGAGCTCGGACTGGCAGCCGACGGTGGTCGATGGCGGAGCGCTCTACGTCGGAAACCCGCCGCCTGCCGGCGCCGGGCCGAACGGCCAGGTGCTGCGCGCGGCCGTCGACGTCCCCGACGGCGGGAGCGCCAAGGCGTCCGTGATGTCGATCGTCGACGTGCCGCCGCTCGCCTCCGTCGATCTCTCGTACGTCGTGCTCGTCGGCGCCAAGGCCATCTACGCGGAGACGGGCTGCCGGCTCGCGCTGCGCAACCGGAGTGTCGCGGAGTTCACGGCCAACCTGCTCGGCATCTCGAGGGAGAAGGGCGGCGGCCTGGTCTTCAACGAGAGCCGACAGGTCAACAACACCGTCGTGGGCGACAGCGAAAAGGGCATCGGACTCGACGTCGTCAACCCCGCGCGCTGGCACTCGGTGCACCTTCACGTCGACGTGAAGATGGGGCCCGCCACGTGGGCCGCCGACGTCGCCTTGGCCATGACCGATCTCATGACGAACGAGGCCAAGACCGTCGACTTCAAGGACCTGCCGCTCGTCGACGGCGTCGACGCGCTGCAGCTCGACTGCGGGATCCTGTTCGCGAACGGCGCCGTGGGGCCCTTCGAGTCCGCCGTCGACGAGGTCTCGCTCTCGGCGTGCCCGCGCTGACGCAGCAGCGCTGGCCCAGCCATGCGTCGTCGCCTGGCTCTCGGCTTGCACGATGGCCGGCGTGAGCGCAATCACGCCGCGTGGCCCCCGCGGGAGGAGGCTCTCGATCGTGAGATCGAGCGCCGTCCTCGTCGCATGCGCTCTCGCGCTCCGCTCCGGCTCGCTGGCGCGCGCGTCCGCCCCCGAGGCAGAGGCCGCGAGGCCGCCGCAGACGATCCCGCTCCAGCCGTCGCGGGACGGCGAGCTGCAAGCACGGCTGACGAGCATCCTCCACGAGATGGACGGGCTCGAAGGCGTAGAGGTCCGGGTTCGCAACGGCGTCGTTCACCTGGCCGGCACGACGAACAGCCCATCGCTGACGGAGCGAGCCACGAAGACCGCCGAACGGCTGGAGGGGGTCGTCGACGTGAGGAGCGAGATCGTGCAGCCGCCGTCGCGCTGGGGCCCTCTCGCACCGATCGGCAGGACGCTCGCGCGCATCGGGCGCGCCGTCGTCGACTTCCTGCCGGAGCTCGTCGTCGGCATCGTCGTGTTCCTCCCGTTCGCAGGTCTCTCCGCGCTCGTCCGCCGATGGCGCCGCCCGTTTCGGAGACTCGGAGTGAGCCACCTGACCGGGACTCTGCTCCGCGTCGGCATCCGTGCCCTGCTGATCGTGGCCGGTCTCCTCGCCATGTTGGACGTCCTCGGGGTCATGGCGGCCGTCGGTGCGGTGGTCGGCACGCTCGGCGTGCTCGGCGTCGTGGCAGGCTTCGTCTTCAAGGACTGGGTGTCCGTCTACCTGCCAGGGCTGATGCTGGGCCTGCGGCCCCCGTTCAAGGCGGGGGACCTCGTTCGGATCGACGATCGGGAAGGCCGCGTGGCGCACATCACGCCGAGCGCGACCGTGCTCGTGACGACGGACGGGGAGGAGGTTCGGGTCCCCAACGTCGAGATCTTCAAGAAGGTGCTCGTCAACCTGAGCATGCATCGGACACGGCGGCTGCGGTTCCGGCTGGCGCTCGCGTACGATGCCGATCTCGGTCTGTGCGAAGCCGTCGGTCGCCGCGCCATGCTGGCGGTGCGCGGCGTCAAGGACGCCCCGGCGCCCTTCATGCGCGTGCAGGACCTCGGGCGCGAGGAGGTGGAGGTCGAGTTCTTCGCGTGGGTCGATCAGGACGAAGCCAACTTCCGCAACGTCGAGAGCCGCGCGAAGCGCGCGGTGCTCGACGCTCTCCACGAGCACCGCGTTCCGCTCGCGGCGCTTTCGGTCATCGTTCGCCGGCAGGTGCCTCCGGAGTCGTTCGCGGGGCCGAACGCGAACGAACCGACGGTGCCCCGAGCCGAGACCGAGGTCGCCGCGGCGGAAGACGGCGACGAGGCGCTGCTCGAGCGGAGGTTCGCCGAGGTCCGAGCGCGCCGCACGGAGCGTGACTTGCTCGATCGATGACGAGACGACCGCTCCGAACCGAGCGTCATGCGCTCTCCGGACTTCGCCGGAGACCGAGCCGGCGCTTGACGACGTAGTACCCGCCCCAGAAGAGCGCCGACCAGATCGCGCCGAGCGCCGCGAGATAGACGAGGCCTCTCGTGAGCACGGCGTCCACGGCGTGCGTCGTCGCCGCGGCGGTCGTGTTCGGGTCGCTCGGCGTGAGCGCCCGGACCTCCTTCAGCATGTCCCGCGTGCTCGTCGTCAGATCGTTCGCCTTCGTGATCATCCCATCGATCCTCTCGACCGTCTCGGCCGAAGGGACGAGCGGTCGGACGTCCTGCACGAGGAGCCGGCCCTCGTGTGCGGCCTCGCCGGCGCGCTCGGCGAGCGCCGGCAGCTCTCGGACCATCGGCTCGAAGGCCTGCATCTGTGCCATGAGCTGCGCGGGCGAGCCTAGCTTCGCGACCGCGTCGGAGACGATGTCGCGCGAGACGATGCGGGCGTGGATGCGGAGCAAGAAGGGCATGCGATGAGCGAGGAACATCCCCCGCTCGGCGATGAGCAGCGCCTGGTCGGCGACCTGCGTCGCGCTCTTCACGCTCGACAGGATGCCGCTGGCCGCTTTCGCGCGATCGGTCTCCACACGACCTGCGCGCTGCGCGAAGTCGAGTAGACGGACGCCCTCGACGCGAAACTGGTCGGGGTTGTCCCTTCGCCAATCTTCGATGAGCTCCTCGAGCGTCGCGCGCTGCTCCGGAGAGAGGACGCGGCTCGCGATGCGCCACAGGTCGTCCTCCGCCGTACGGAACACGTCGAGCGCGGCGCGACCGCGCTCGCCGTAGAGCTCCGGCATCCAGTGCGTCTCGAAGACCTCGCGGGACAGGCGGACGAAGACGAGCATGTCGAGGAGGTTGACCTCGGGCAACGGCCCGGTGGCGATGTCCAACGCCGACGACGCGTAGAGGGCGTTCGCGCGCAGGGCGGCGTCGCTCTCCCGGCTCGGGGCAGCGCGACCGAGCTCGCCCAGGGCCTGCGTCATCGAGTCGATGAACTGCCCCGCGACGCGCTGGAGGCTCTGCTGGAGCTCTGCCTCCGTCAGCGGCGTGTCGGCGCTGCCCTGCGCCGACGTCAGGCGCACGTCTCGCGCGCCGCCGCTCGCCGTCACAGGGGCGGCACCGCAACCCGCCGCTCCGATGGCCATGAGCAGAGCGCCGAGGCTCATCGAACGAAACATCGTCTGGCCCATCCGTGCGATGCGGTGCAAGCCACGTTCCTGCGGATCCGCCCGCGCGGAGCTCTGGCTCGCCGCGACGTGAGCCTTCCGGGCTCGTCTACTCGGGCCGAAAGACGACGTTCCAGTCCTGCTTCATGTCCACGACGAGCCAGCCGCGCCTGAGGGCCTCCTCGAGGGCTTCGACGAGCTTGCCGGTGCTCTTCGTCTCGACGTCGTAGGCATATTCGCGTTCACCGTCGGTATGGTGGACGATGAGGCCGAAACTAGGCCGTGGGTTGTCGATGGTCGTGTACTGCAACATCGCGTGATCGCCATCGCTGTTTCCACAGCACACGGTGGGCCGCCGGCCGATGAACTGATGAATGCCGGGTGGTTTTCCCTTCTTGTCGTTCACGAATAGATAATCGAGTGTCTTCGTCAGCACCGGTCCGCTGTCGCGCAGCTCGAACGTCGTCGCCGCCGTCGAGCCGACGACCCGCTCGGGTGGTATGCCGTACACGCGCTCCACCCAGACGCGCATGAAGTCTGCGCCGCCGCCGGAGACGATGAAGTTCTTGAAGCCCATTTCCCGCAGATACCGTAGGAGCTCCTGCATCGGCTGGTAGGTGAGCTCGTCATAGGGCCTGCCGTATCGCGGATGCTTGGCCGATCCGAGCCATGCCTCGACGGCGTCACGAAACTCGTCGACCGTCATCCCCGCATGGGTGAGCGCCAAGACCTGCATCAGGCCGTCGAAGTGCTCGCCTTCCAGCAGTCTGGCGAAGTCGCCGGCGAGCGCGGCTCGCACCATGGGATCCGTGGCGAGCTGAGGCTCGGTGAGGATGCACCGCTTCAACTCGTCGATGGCAAACGCTGCCTGAAACGGCATCGGATTCTCCGGCCATAGAGTGCCATCGTTGTCGAAGACGGCGATGCGCTCTGCCGGTGGCAGGAAGTCGCGTGATCCTTCCTTCGTCACCTTTTCGACGAACGCGACGATCCGCCGTTTGGCTTCGCCATCGTTCCAGGAGGGAAGCGGATCAGCAGCGGTGGAGGTCATGGAGCTTCCTCTGTGCGACGCCGAACTCGCCCACTTGGTAGAGGCTCACGGATACCGGCCGGACGGTGAAGACCTCGAATGGCTCCGCCTTCATGGCGTCTACCAGCTCACGGGTCCCGATACCGATCGTCAGGTGAGGATGGTAATTCGCGCCGGTGCGGGCGCCGAGGAATCCGTTCACGTAGTCCACGGTCGGTTGGCTGATCGCTCTGCCGTCAGGGCGGGGCGCGAAGGCCTCGCTCGTTCCCTTCTCCGCCGCAAACGGGGCAATCGCGTCGATGATCGTTTGCTGAGCGCGACGCAGGTCCTCGGTGGGCTCGATGACGATTCCCATCAAGCCCAGGTTTTCGTGCGGCAAGTCATAGTAGCCAGTCGCCTTGCTCTCCCAGCTCACCGGCGGCTCTGAACGCAGCGCTTCCGTCACGGCATTCGCGACCTCGTCGAGATCCGCCGTCCGCACGAACCGCTGGAGGACGGTGATGTGCGGCGCGTGGTTGGCATCGAGGGCGAAGCCGTCCGGATAGTCCTCTCGCAGCCGAGCGTTCGCCGCCTTGGCCCTCTCGACCGTGGCTGCATCTGGATTCAGCAGTACGTTGATCGCGGTCAAGCTCACGAGCGTGCCCCCTTCCCGTTGCAAGCAAAGGTGGCCTCGCCTCGCAACCCGTCAACCGCACTGGCTCCCTTTCTGCACCGAAGCCGGCATGAGCCCCGGATTGAAGGTCGTGTTCCTCGTCTTCCTGCTGTCCTTCATGCTGCAGTCTGGGCTCGCGGCTCCGAAGGGCAGCCTGGCCAAGGCGTCCGGGCGCGTGCGGGAGCTCGTGCTCGCGGTCCTCCTGATGCTCGTCCTCGGACCGATCCTCGCCGTCGGCGTCGGTCGCGTGTTCGGCCTTGCCGGGCCTGCCGCCGCGGCGCTCCTCGTCCTCTCGGTCGTCGGCGTCGTGCCGCTCGCGCCGCAGGCTGCGAAGAAGGCGCGTGGCGACGTTCCCCTGGCGATCGTCGTCATGATCGCCCTGTCGCTCATCGCAGCGTTCACCGCGACACCGGCGACGCGCTTCCTTCTGTCGTACTGGGGCTTCGATGCGCTGGTCGGAATCCAGCCGGGCTCGTTCGTGCTCGCGCTCCTGGTGCTCCAGGTCGTGCCGCTCGCCATTGGTCTCGCGCTGCGCGCACGCGCGGCGCGAGCGGCGTGGCTCGAGAAGGCCGTGGGCGCGGTCAACACGGCCGCCTTCGTCGCCATCGTCCTCTTCGTCGTGGCGCCGCGCCTCGGCGACATGAAGGCGCTCGGCATCCGCGGCGCCGCGGCTGGGCTCGTGTTCGCGGTGGTCCTCGCGGCGCTCGGCTGGACCCTCGGCGGACCGACCCCGACCGGCAGGCGCACGCTCGCCGCGATGGCGAACATGCCGAATGTCGCGCTGGCGCTCGCCCTCGCCAGCAGCGCGTACGCTCCGCCGGTCTACACGGTCACGCTCGTCGAGATGTTCCTCCTGCGGATCGCGGTCGGGATCGCCATCCAGCTCGTGCTCGCACGAAGCGCGCGAGGTGCGCCGGCGGCCTATCCGCCTGCGCGCGAGGCGCGCTCCGCAGGGGCGGGATAGCGCGCTCCGCCACGAGTCCGGCGCTTGCTTCCTGGTGGGCATGTTCAAGCCCGACACATCTTCGCAGCGAGCCGGTCAGCCGATGTCCCAAGCCGAGCTGCAAGACGCGCTGCTTCGGTTCGAGGGGCGCCTCAGCGGGCGTCTCCACGAGGCGTTCGCTCCGCTCCGATCGGCGAGCGACGCAGAGCTCCGCGTCCGAGCCGCGCGCGACCACCTCCTCTACGAGTCTGCGGCGCTCGACATCGTCACGGGACCGGTGCCCGAGTCGAACCTCCTCGACATGGTCGCCTTCGTCGAGCTCGCGCTCGAGACGTGCCGCAGCCGCTGGAGCGTCGACGTCCATGGAGAGCGCGGCGCCGCGATCCTCGGCGCGCTCGACGCCGCCCGGGTCGACGTGTGGAGCATCGCCGGGACGCTGCTCGACGAGGAACAGAAGGAGGAGCTCCGGACGATCATCCACGAGTGGAGAGAGGAGAACCCGGGCGTCGAGCTGGTCGCTGCCGTGCGCCTGCCGTTCTCCGGCGAGGCAGGCCGAGCGGCGTCGAGGGTGGACGAGGGCGCGCGCGGCCTCTTCGCCAGCGTCCGGCGTGGCGTCGCGGCGGCGGACATGGCGCGGCTCCTCGGCGAGCGCGCGTTGTTCCTGGCGCAGCGGATGCCGTTCCTCATCCGCCTCCACGTGACGATCGCGGCGGACGAGATCGCGCAGCGTGTCGGCGGAGAGATGCCCACGCGCGCGGGCGAGGTCGCGAGCAGCGCCGCATCCGCGATGGAGCGACACGTCCGCCGTGCGATCGCCATGGCCGCCGTCGCGGCCGCCGGCGTCGTCGTGGTCGGCGTGCTCGCCTACCGCGCCACGTCCCGGTAGCGCCTCGACCTCGAGCCCGATCGGCGCCGTCCGATGCCGCGTTGACGGTGCTAGGTCGCGGTTTAGCTTGGTGTCGCGCGACGAAAGCCCGCCATGATTCGCAACGCGCCTTGGCTTCGATCGCTGCTCCTCTGCTCGGCGATCGCGTGGGCGCCCGCGCGCGCAGCCGCTCAGGACGGAGGCGCGGAGGCCTCGCCGCCGGTGGCCGCGGGCGAGACGCCCGAACGACGGCGTCCCGACGAGCCCGCTCCGAAGCAACGGCCATCGCCGCTCGCCGGCTACGTGCCCGGCGAAGGCTTCCGGATCCGGTCGGAGAGCGGCGACTACGTGCTCCGGCTCAGCCTGCTGTCGGGCTTCAAGTACGAGCCCGTATGGACGAACGGCCGCCCGGCGACGAACGGCCTGCTCGCGTTCGTCTGGCCGGCCGTCGCGGGCAGCCTCTTCAAGCCGTGGATCCGCTACGCGGTGGCGTTCGAGCTCGCCGCGCCCACCCCGTTCCTCGTCATCGCCAGCGTCGACGCGAGGCCGTGGGACCTCTTCGGGGTCACGGTGGGCCAGCAGGTCACGCCGGTGTCGCGACACCTGTCATTGAATCCGACTCTGATCTTCTTCCCCGACTACGCGCCGACCGCGGGGTACTTCTGGTCCGGGCGGCAGAAGGGCGCGACGGTCCATGGCAGCCTCGAGCGCGTGCTCGACTACTGGGTCGGACTCTACGGAGGTGCGCCGCTGCGGGAGACGACGTCCAATCCGCACTCCTACATCGTCGAGGGTCGTGCGACGGTCAACCCGGCGGGCCCGGTGAACGCGACGGAGCTCCCGTTCATGCTCGACGGTACGGCCTTGCCCGCGCGCGTGTCGTTCACCGTCCAGGGCTACCACGGCACGATCCAGCGCAGCGTCGAGAACGTCGCCCCGACGAACAGTCCGCTCGACACACAGCAGTCGTTCCTCCTCCAGACCATGAGCACCATCGGGGCGGATCTCTGGCTCCAGTACGACCGCCTGATCGTCACGGGCGAGTACTACCGCCGCTACGTCGACGCGACCGCGGTGCTCCCTCGCACGACGGCGCAGGGCGCTTGGGGGCAGATCATCGCGAACGTCTACGACCGGCGCATCGGCGTCGGTGCGCGGGTCGACTGGATCGATCCGAGCTCGAACCTCTCGAACGACGACCTCATGGGAGCCGAAGGGCAGGTCGCGTGGTTCATTCACGCTCCGGAGCTCGTCCTCAAGCTTCGCTACGCATGGCTGCACCAGCGCTCTCCCGATGCGGCGACGCTCGGCGCGGTGCGCCTCCCCCTCGCGGTCGGGACGACGAATCTCCTGACGCTGCAGCTCAACGCGGCGTTCTGAGCTCTCGAGGTCCTGGCAGGCTGGCGTATGCCTTGCCAGGAAACGCGCTCGACGGGGGCCGCTTCAGGAACACGAGGAGCCTTCGTCCCGCGAGTCGAGAACGATTGCATCAGGCGGCCTGGACGCCTCGCTCCCGCTTCGCGCTCGCGACCGAAGGAGACCCGACTCATGGCCAACTCTACGAAGAAGCCCAACATCCTCGTCATCTGGGGAGACGACATCGGCTACTGGAACATCAGCGCGAACAACCGCGGCATGATGGGCTACCGCACGCCGAACATCGATCGCATCGCCGAAGAGGGCGTGAACTTCACGGACTACTACGGTCAGCAGAGCTGCACGGCCGGCCGCGCTGCGTTCATCCTCGGACAGAACCCGCTGCGGACCGGGCTCACCAAGGTCGGTATGCCGGGCGCCAAGCTCGGCATCCGGCCCGAAGACCCGACGATCGCCGAGCTGCTCAAGCCGCACGGCTACGCCACCGGCCAGTTCGGCAAGAACCACCTCGGCGATCTCGACGAGCACCTTCCGACCAACCACGGCTTCGACGAGTTCTTCGGCAACCTCTATCACCTGAACGCCGAAGAGGAGCCCGAGCACCCCGACTACCCCAAGGATCCGCAGTTCAGGAAGAAGTTCGGCCCGCGCGGCGTCCTCCACAGCTTCGCCGGAGGCAAGATCGAAGACACCGGCCCGCTCAACCGCAAGCGCATGGAGACCATCGACGAGGAGATCAACCAGCACTGCCTGAAGTTCATCGAGAAGGCGCACGCGGAGAAGAAGCCCTTCTTCGTGTGGTGGAACTCGACGCACATGCATTTCCGCACGCACATCAGGCGTGCCACTGCCGGCAAGAGCGGGCAGGGCGTCTACAACGACGCCATGGTCGAGCACGACGAGCTCGTCGGCGTGCTGCTCCGGAAGCTCGACGAGCTCGGGATCGCCGACGACACCATCGTCCTCTACTCGACGGACAACGGCCCGCACTACAACACGTGGCCGGACGCCGGGATCACGCCGTTCCGCTCGGAGAAGAACACGAACTGGGAGGGCGCGTTCCGCGTACCGGCCTTCGTGCGCTGGCCGGCGCGCATCCCCAAGGGACGGATCCTCAACGGTATCGTCTCGCACCAAGACTGGCTCCCGACGTTCCTCTCGGCCGCCGGCGAACCGAAGATCGTCGAGAAGGTCAGGGCCGGTTACAAGCCGAACGGCCACGCGTTCAAGGTGCACCTCGACGGCTACGACATGCTCCCGTACTTGACGGGCGAAGAGAGCAAGAGCCCGCGGATCGAGTTTTACTACGTCAACGACGACGGCCAGCTCGTCGCGCTCCGCTACGAGGACTGGAAGATCGTCTTCATGGAGCAGCGCGCCAAGACGCTCCAGCTCTGGGCGGAGCCCTTCGTCCCGCTCCGCGTCCCGAAGATCTTCAACCTTCGGCGCGACCCGTTCGAGCGGGCCGACGAGAACTCGAACACGTACTACGACTGGATGCTCGACCACGCGTTCATGCTCGTGCCCGCCCAGGCGCTCGTGCAGCGCCAGCTCGAGACGTTCAAGACCTTCCCGCCGCGGCAGAAGCCTGCGTCGTTCAACCTGGACACCGTGCTCGCGAAGCTGTCCGAGGGAGGAATGGCCTCGCACTGAAGCGGGCGCGAGCGTGACCGCGGCGGCGCCGCCGACCCACGGAGCGACAGCGATGAGCGTGGAGGTGCTCGACGACATCCTTCGTCCCGCCCGTGGCTCTCGCGGCGGCGCCGTGCCGACGCGCGGCTCCGCCCGCCCTCGACTGCGGTCCCCGTACGAGCTCCCCGCCGTCGTGGTGTGCATGGCGGTGAACCTCACGCTCGTCGTCTTCGCGCTCGTGCTCGTCACCGCCGGTTGGGAGTGGCTCGAGTCGAAACCCCTCGTCGGCGAGCGGAAGGCGGAGCTCTGGACCGTCGTCGGCTTCGCCCTCCTCGCGCTCCCCTACGCCTTCGTCGGCCGCCACGCTCACCTCGTGAACGCGCGCGGCAACGGAGTTCGGGTCTCGGCGAGCCAGATGCCGGAGCTCCACGAGATCCTCGAGCGGGAGTGCGAAGCGCTCGGGCTGACGGAGATCCCGGAGCTCTTCGTCTCGCACGAGCTCGACGCGATGGCGAGCGCGTACTCGGTCGTGGGCAGGCGCTCGTGCGTCGTCATCCACGCCGAGCTTCTGTTCACCGGGGCCTGGCGGAGCCACCTCGACGTGATCGCGTTCGCCATCGGTCACGGCCTCGGTGCGCTCCGCCTCGGCCACACCCGGTGGTGGCTCGAGGCGCTCACGGCCTACGCGATCCGCATCCCGGGCCTGAGGACGCCGGTGCTCGAGGCCTTCACGTTCTCGCGCGATCGATGCGCGGCGTTCGTCGCGCCCGGCGGCGTGCGCGGGCTCCTGATCCAGGCGGCCGGCAAGGAGCTGATCGACGACGTCGACCTCCGCGCGTTCCTCGAGCAAGCGCGGTCGTTCGGCGGCCTCTGGGCCCGGATCTCGGGGCTCGCGCGACGCACGACGCCGCACGTCTGCGCGCGCGTGCGGACGCTCTACGACGCCGGCTTCTTCGACCTCGAGCGTGACCTTTCGCGCTTCGCGCCGGCGGACGCGTAGCATGTCGCCCGGCAACGACCGGCACGCGAACATCGCATGGCGTCTCGAGGCCGCTGCGTCGTCGCGCTGGCGGAGCTGGAGAGACCGGCTCGTCCGCATCGCGCGTGAAGTCGACCGCAGCAACCTTCCGGTCGTCGCGGGGGGGTTGGCGTTCTTCGCCCTCCTCTCGGCGAGCCCGCTGCTCATCGCCGTCGTCTCCCTCTACGGGCTCGTCTGCGATCCGCCGATGGTCGAGGACCAGGTGAACCACCTGGCCACGATCCTGCCCGACGACATTCGCCGCATCCTGGCGGAGCAGCTTCGTGGCGTCGTCGAGATGTCGGCCGACAGCTTGAGCTTGAGCGCGGCGGTGAGCGTTGGAGCGGCGTTGTGGGTCGCCTCCAAGGGCACCTTCTACCTCGTGCGCTCGCTCAACGCGGCCTTCGGCGTGGTCGAGACCCGGTCGATCGTGAGGATGAAGATCGTCTCCGTCCTCGTCACCACGCTGCTCGTCGCGAGCACGGCGATCGTGCTCGCGCTCGTCGCCGTCCTGCCCTCGGTGGCGGAGATCGTGTTCGGTCATGCCGCCCCCGTCACGGCTGCGATCGAGCTAGGCCGTTGGCCCGCGCTTGCCCTCGGCATGACCGTCGTCCTGAGCATCCTCTATCGTTACGGCCCGAACCGGTCGCCGCGTGCGCGCTGGCGGTGGTGGACGCCGGGATCGGTCTTGGCCACCGTCGGGTGGCTCGCGGGCTCCTATGGCTTCTCCGTGTACGTGTCGAGCGTCGGGAAGTTCAACGAGATCTACGGCAGCCTGGGCGCGGTCGTCGTGCTCATGTCGTGGCTCTACGCGGGTGCGTTCGTCGTGCTCCTCGGCGCGCTCGTCGATGCGACCCGGCCCGCCGGCGACGGCGGGCGGAGAGCTACGGCTTGACCTGATCTTCGGGGACCAGGACGAACGCGCGCTGCTTCGGCACCGTGATCCGCAGCTCGCCGCTCGCCGGCACGTCGAAGCGCTGGCGATCGGGGCCGAGCACGTCGACGAGCGTGACGCCCTTCACCCCGAGCGTCATCACCTTCGGCCCCATCGTCTTCGCCGCGTCGGCCGTCACGCTGTCCTTCGCGCCGTTGGTGTTCAGCACGACGAGCGCGTACGACGGCCCCGCGTCTCCGCCGGTGCGCTCGAACGCGAAGATGCCGGCGTCCTCCTCCGCCGCCACGTGCGGCGACGACCACACGACGTTCGTGTCGCCGAGCTTGATCGCGTCGTAGTCGCGGCGCAGGCGCGCGAGCTTCGAGAAGTGGCGGAACGTGTCGCCGTTCGTCGGGAACCCCGTGTTCCAGACGACCTCGCGGTTCGCCGGATCGTTTCCGCCCGCGAAGTCGAGCTCGGTGCCGTAGTAGAGGCACGGGATGCCTTCCTCGGTCATGAGGAAGGTGAGCGCGTTGCGGAGGGCGTCCTTGTCGCCGCGCGCCTCGAAGAGAAAGCGCGCGACGTCGTGGTTGTCCATGAAGTTCACGAGCGCCTTGCTCGGCGCGACGCCGATGCCGTCGGGCTGCGGCTCGTTGCGATAGTTCTTGCGGCGGTCGCCCCAGAGCTTCGCGATCTGATCGGTGCCCTTCTGCTGCGTCGGGTCCCACGCGTGCATGAAGACGTCGCGGAAGACCTGATAGTGCTGCGAGAAGTAGAACACGCTGTCGAGCATGTTCTCCTGCGTGAAGCTGCCGAGGAGCTGATCGTTGCCGTCGAAGGCCTCGCCGAACATCAGGAAGCGGTTCTTGTCCTGCGCCTTCAGGCGCTGGCGGACCTTCGAGGCGAACTCGACCCAGAAGTCGTGCTCGACGTGCTTCACCGTGTCGATGCGGAAGCCGTCGAGGTCGGCGAGCTCGACCCAGCGCGTGTAGAGATCGATCATCTCGGCGCGGACCTCGGGGACCTCCGTCGCGACGTCCTTGAGGCCGCCGGGGAAGTCGCCGAGCAGGAGCTGCTTCGGATCGTCGTAGTTCAGCGTGCGGCCGAAGCCGTGGTACGCGCGGGCGGTGCCGAGGACGCCCGGCGGGGGCACGCGGTTGATCGACGGGTCCTGGATGAACACGACCGGCGCGCGGCCCGCGAGGCCGAGCGACGTGAACGCCTGTACGCCGCGCGGATCCCAGTCCGGATCGAACTCGGTCACGCGCGTCATCGGGCTCTCGGAGCCGGCGTGCTGCAACGGCCCGCTCCCGCCGATGTAGATGTCGGCGTGGCCGTTCATGTTCATGTCGTAGAAGAAGACCTGACCCATGTGGTTGGTGACGATGTCGAGCACCACCTTCATGTTCCGCTCGTGCGCCGAGGCGGTGAGCGCGCGGAGATCGGTCAGATCGCCGAAGTGCGGGTTCGGCTGCGTGAGGTCCTGCGCCCAGTAGCCGTGGTACGCGTCGACGTCGGCGTCGGTCTCGACGTTCTTCACCACCGGCGAGATCCAGAGCGTGGTGATGCCGAGCTCCTGCAGGTAGTCGAGGTGCTCGGTGAGCCCCCGCCAGTCGCCGCCCTGGTAGCGCGCGAGATAGCCGGGACGCACCAGGTAGTCGTTGTTCGGATCGCCGTTCGCGAACCGATCGACGAGCACCTGGTAGATGACCTCGCCGCGCCAGTCGCCCACGTGCGTCGCGAGCGTGGGCTTGTCGCCCTTCTCGGGGACCTGCACGCAGCCGATCTCGGGCGCTGCACATGCGGCGGCCACGAGAGCTCCGATGACGATCTTGTGCTTCATCGCCTTCCTCACGGATACGAGCTCGAATTGAACCACCACTCCGCGCCGACGCCCGCATAGTGCTCGACGCTCCGCTGCGAGAAGACGTCCTCCACCGGGTACAGGCCGCGCGCTCCGGAGTCGCGGAAGCTTGCATTGTACAAGAGACGGATCTGCGGCCGCTTGAAGCTGCCCTTCCCCGACGGCGAGAAGTAGGGCATCACGCCGACCTTGGTGACCGACGCGGTGAGCGGGCCGTCGTCGCCCGGACGGACGATCGCGATTCGGCGCTGCTGGTAGCTGCCCTCGACCGAGATGCCGAAGTGATCGCCGAGGAACACGCTCGGGCGCGCGACGATCACGCCCTCGTCGTACTTCTGCGTCGAGGTCTCGGCGGGCGAGCCGTCGCGGAAGAAGCGGACGTAGCCCGCGGCGAGCAGGCTGAACGCCTCGCCGCCGTAGTTGCCGGCGACGGCGAACTGCGTCTCGCTCGCGCCGGTCACCGTGCGGTCGAGCGCGAAGGTGATCGGTACCGACAGCGGATCGTACGCGGCGATGCCGCGCGCGTGGCGCATGAAGACCGACGCGTACGTGTCGTTGTTGCCCGTCCAGTACGAGAGCTGCGACCCGATGAGATAGCCGGAGTCGGACGGGAGGCCGCGGTCCGCGTTGATGAGCGGATCGCGGAACGTGCCCGCCGAGAGCTGGTGGAGCTCGCCGTAGAGGATCGCCTTGAAGCCGGACGGACCGCCGTTCGCTCGAACGAACTGCGTCAGCTTGAACGTCTCGACCGTTCGCGGGCGATCGAGCTTCGTGATGTCGACGGTGCCGAAGCCGAAGGGCGCGACGACCGGGATCTGCTGGAACTGGAACGGGTTGTCGAGCCGCTGCTGGCCGACGTGCGCCTGCGCGATCGTCTCGTACGCGCCGCTCTTGTAGATCGCGCCGCCGACGCCGCCGCCGATCGTATTTTGGTTGTCGAGCGGCCACCAGTTGAGGAGATAGATGTCGTCGCCGCGGTACATGCGCGAGCCGGCCCACAGCGTGAGCCGGTCGTACGTGCCCTGCGCGTAGAGGTTTCGGACGCCGATCGTGTTCGCGGGCTTGCCCGTGAAGTGGAAGAACGGCGGGAACAGCGCGAGCGTCGCGACGACGCGCGTCTTCACGTGCTCGTCGAACTTGTCCTCGCGCCGGAGCTCGAGCTCGGCGTAGCTGTTCTCGTCGACGATGCGGGGCCCGAACGCGACGACGTTCGTGCCGCGACCGACGCCGCCGCGGAGATCCCATGCGGCCCACACGCGGCCGTAGGAGCCGAACTCGAAGCCGCCCTCGTGGCCCGAGGGCTTCTCGACGACGACCCGAGCGGGCTCGTTGCCGCGCGCGACGGCGGCCGTCTCGGCGCCGGGCACCGAGGGCGCGCTCGTGTCGGAGGTGACCGGCGCGTCGGGGTTCGAGACCGGCGGCGGCTGAGGGTTGGGCGGCGACTGCGCCGCCCCCTGCGCGCGCGCAGGGAGAGCAGCGAAGGCCGTCAGGGCGAATGCGAGGAGCGACGATCGGCGGAGCACGAGCGGGGGGCTCGTGAGCTAGCACGATGCACTTTCCGCTGGTTCCAAAAAGCGTAACTCAGCAGTGCGTGACGTCTTCGAGACGCGCCGTGATGCTCAGGCGACGCGCGCGCGTATCTCGGACGGCGGCGCGAGCCCTTCGAGGCGATCGCGTGAAGCGATGTCGAGCTCGTCGAACGCGACCTCGATCCCTACGCCTTCGAACGGATCGTCGCAGACGATGCCCGAGACCTCGATGGGAGGGCCGCCCGGGACGGCGATCTCGAGCTCGACGCGCGTCCCTCTCGGCAGGTCCTGGAACGTCGAGAGGAACATCCCGTCGGCTCGGACCGTCGCGGCGATCGCCGCGAACCAGATCCCGAAGGCCGGGACGCGCACCTCGACGGCGATGGCGGGCGCGCGACGCGGAACAGGCAAGCTCTTGCGGATGGGTAGCATGACAGTGTCCCTGGAATCCTCGCCCTACGTCGTGCAAGGCAGGGGCCGCCATGACCTCGACCCGGATCACCAGAAAAACCGCAGAAACCCGCGCGGGATCGGCGCTGACCCGTGGATCGGGCGCTCCCCCCTGAGCGGTGAACGACCGGATCGAGAGGGCTGCGTCGTGGAGACCTCGCGTTGCCTCGATGCATTCACATCCAGATGCATCCGAAATCGATGCATCGACTCTCGATATACGGGCCATCGAGAGTCGATGGCGGCATCCAGAACCGATGGGCGCATCGAGAATGAATGCATCTGGATGTCGATGCATCTGCCGGCCGCCGCCGTCGCCCGCGTCGCGCGCCGCCACGGACCGTTGCAGCACGCGACGGCGACGTGCGAGGCCGCTCGCGGAATCGCTGCGATTCTCCGTGGCCGATGACTTGCACGCGCGCACGCGCATGCGCGCGGCGTCTCCCATGGTGCTCGTGGTGCTCGTGGTGGCGTCGGGGGCGACCTCGATCGCGTGCGTCGACCGCGAGGCCGAGGATCCCGGCTCGGCCCTGCGCGGTCGCGGCGCGACCGCCGGGACGGTGCGATGCAGCGCCGACGAGGACGGCAACCTCCATGTCCGCGCGCCGGCCGATGCACGGGTGACCGCGCCGGCGGACGCGCCCGAAGGCGCGACCGCGGAGATCGCCTGGGCGCCGGAGGACGACGTTCCGCAGATGCCGCGACCGGTCCGCCCGCGAAGCCGCTCGCTCGGCTTCATCGGGGACGGCAAGCTCACGCAGGGACCGAGCACGGGTGGCCGATGGAGCTACGGCGCGCACGACGACCTCCTGCCGCCGCATCCCCACGGCGCGGGGCGCTGGGGGTCTCCGGGGTACGGCGCGTACGGAAACTACAACGCGTACGGAAACTACGGGGCATACGGAAGCAACGGCGGCTACGCCCGGTACGGCGGCTACGGATACTGAGAAGACGCAAGCGAGACAGGGGGTCCGCCTTGCCCGTCACTCAGCCGTGAGGTACGCCTCCGCTCCCTCCATGGCGCTCCGGTTCACCTTCGCTTGCGGGCTCGCCGCGCTCGTCACCCTCGCCGCCGCATGCTCCTCGGAGAGCGATGCGGAGAAGTCCGCGACGCCTCCGGGACCGGACTCCGGCACCGTGAGCGGGGATGCCGGGACCGCGGACGGCGGCCCGGACAAGGTGGAGACGGACATCGTGTTCGGCGACGCGCTCGTGCACGCTCACGCTGAAGTACGCGGGCGCCGCGGGGACGGTGAAGCTCGCGGGCGAGTTCACCGACTGGGCGAACGGCGCGATGCCGATGACGAAGAACGGCTCGTCGTTCGAGATCACGCTGTCGCCGGGCCCCAAGCTCGAGGCGGGGAAGCTCTACGCGTACAAGCTCGTCGCCGACGACACGTGGATGCTCGATCCCACGGGCAAGTACCGCAAGATCCTCGGCGGCACGATGAACTCCGCGCTGAAGCTGCCCGAGTGCGCGGCCGGGCCGGAGGTCCTGTCCGGCGCCGTGAGCGTCGTGAAGAGCGGCGACACCGGCGAGATGAAGGTGCACGTCGACATCCGCGCGGCAGAGGACGGTGACGCGCCGAAGCGCGTGAAGGCGAGCATCGATCGCGGCGGGCTCCCGCAGGGATCGTGGAAGCTCGACGAGGCGGCGGGCGCCATCGAGTTCACCCTCGGCGCGCTCGCCAAGGGCAAGCATACGCTGTCGCTCCGTGCGATCGACGGCAAGGGACGCGAGAGCGAGCCGGTCGATCTGCCGTTCTGGGTCGAGGACGAGGCGTTCGACTACCGCGACGGCATCCTCTACATGATCATCGTCGATCGCTTCGCCAACGGCGAGAAGGCGAACGACAAGCCGGTCGGCAGCCCGGTGCACTACGACGCGGACTGGCACGGCGGCGATCTGCAGGGCGCGCTGAAGGTCCTCCAGAGCGGCTACTTCGAGAAGCTCGGCGTACGCACCATCTGGCTCTCGCCGGTGAACCAGCAGACCAACAACTGGCAGAACGGCGACGGCAACCAGGTATACAGCGCCTACCACGGCTACTGGCCGGTCAAGGCGCGCTCGGTCGAGCCGCGCTTCGGCGGTGACGCGGCGCTGCGCGCGTTCGTGGCCGAGGCGCACAAGCGCGGGATCCGCGTGCTGCTCGATCTCATCAAGCCAAGAGTGTTAAGATATGCGCCCAAATAAGTTAAGCGCGTTACTTCTCCACCTTCCGAAGGAATTATATAAACTTCGGAAGTTCCTTCTTCTGTGCTGGTAAAAGCAATTTGCTTACCATCAGGAGAAAATTGAGGATAGCGAATCATACCCAAATTGGCAGTTAGACGCCT
>WBZO01003525.1_pt1 | contig 18143 bp, 19 predicted proteins | sample 5204261 | NCBI WGS metagenome assembly WBZO01 (sample SAMN12412400, study PRJNA552823) | activated sludge metagenome | isolation source: activated sludge from anammox sidestream of wastewater treatment plant... | place: USA: North Carolina | collected 2017-09
GTCCCGCTGGTGTGAGCTTGGCGTTAGCGTGCAAGAGGACCTCCTGGGGTGGTTGGCGTGGTAACCACACCTTCCCCAGGAGGTCCCCTTCGATCACTCCGTGCTAACAACCTCTATGGACGTCACAATTAGCGCTCCCGCTCGCACAGGATAGCCACGTGCTCTTCGTTCACGCGGGTGAGGGCGACCGTCAGGACGGGGCCCGCTCCGCCCGGCAGCGCGCGGTTCAGGCGGACCTCCAGCTCGTTCGTCTCTACCGGGGAGGCACGACGCGTAACCTCGACCCGCGCCGCACCGGCTGCCCGGCAGGCCTCGAGGATCCGCCGCTCCGCGAACGGGAACCACGCGCGGATCCGGAACCGTCGGGCGAACGGCGTATCTCGGGCCGCGTCGCTGCTGAGGTACGCCACGCCGGCGCTCAAGAGCCAGGCATCGAGGCGAGCGGCAAGCAGGCCGACGAGGCCAGCACGCCCCACGCCCGGGTCGAGGTCGTACAGGTAGGAGCCCGGTGCTCGCACGGGGCCAGGCTCCTCCTCGGCGGGGCCCTGGAGGGCCTCGCCGGACGGCAGGACGGAGGCGCGGCGCGGCGCCGTCACGGCCTCTCCGAGCCAGATGACCGCCTCCACGAGCCGCCCGTCGAGAGAGATGAACTCGACCTCCGCGTCGCCGGGCACGGCATCGAGGTCGATCCCCGGCGCGACCTTGATCCCCGCCCGCCTGGCGCGCCGGGCCAGGCCGAGTGCCACCGACAGCGGCGGGCTCCACCGCTCGGGGTCGAGGACACGACCCGAGTCGTCCCGTCGCGCCGGATCGAGCCAGACCGCATCAACGGCAGCGAGGTCCGTGTCGATGGCGTCGCCGACGGCGGCCTCGATTCTCGCGCCGCGTACGGCGGCGTTCGCCTCGGTCATCGCGGCGCGCCCGGCGTCGAGGTCGACCGCCAGCACCGGCGCATGCTCCGCGAGCGCGAGGGCGTCCGCTCCGGCGCCACACCCGAGGTCGGCGATTCGCCGCGAGCCCGCGAACCGTCGCGCCGTGTGACGGGCCGCGATGTCGCTCGTCGCCTGCTCGGCAGCTTCGCGGTCGAAGAAGAGCCGTGCAGCATCCGCGAACTTCGCCGCCGCAGCTGCCCGTCCTTCGGCGAGTGCGACGGCACGGCGGGCTTCCTCTGGTGAGTGCGTGCGACGGAGCGTGTCGAGGACTTTCAGGATGGGCGTGCCGGACGCGAGCGCATCCCTGGCCTGGCGGGCGGCTTCGATGCCCTCCGGTGTGCGAAGCCAGCGGACGGCGTCTGCGTCGAGGGCCACGGCGCGGGCCTCAGACGCAGTTCAGCGCGGGGCGCGGAGGGCGAACGCTTCCGGCGTACGCAGCCACGGGCGGTCCCGGTATAGCTCGCCCAGGATGAGGCGCGTCTCCTCGACGACCTGATCGCCGGCGCTGGTCGCGCGCCGCACGGCAGCCTCGTCGCCACCGACGGCCCGCACCAGGTCATCGAGCCAGGTGACGATGCGGCGCCCGAGCCGCGTCTCGGATGCGACCGCGCGCAGGTGCTCGGCCGGGGGATACGCCCCGGCGTCGTCGAAGCAGGCGATGCGGCAGGCCGCGGCGCTGGCCGCGCCCGCCACGGCCAGCCCGTGCCCGGGGTTCGCCTCGAGGGATCGGAGGCCGCGGACGGCCGCCACCAGCTCGAGGAAGAGCGTGCGGGTGATGCGTTCCGGGGCATCGTCCGGCAGCAGGTTCGCCCGGAGCGCGTACTGTTCACCGCGGCGGAGTCGGTCCGACAGCACCTCGGCGTGGCGAGCCTGCCAGCGCGCCTCGATCGCGGCCGGTGTCGTGCCGGACAGGAAGCGGTGCAGCGCCTCGTCGCTCATGACGCTGAGCGTCACCCGCAGTCCCTCGGCGCGCGGGTGCTCGACGATCGCACGGTCGGCGGCGATCGCCGGGCCATACGGGTCGGGGAGACTGCGCGCCGCCGGGGCGTCGATCGTGAGCCAGTACGAGACCGAGGTGGTGGCCGGGAACTTCGCCGGCGGCTCCACGAGGAGCAGCGTCACGCGATCGGGGACGCTGCTCCACGGTTTGCCGGCGAGCAGGGCGCGACCCCACTCGCGCGCCTGCTCCCGCAGGGCGTCGGCGGGGTCGCTGGTCATCGGTACCTCGGTAACGGTGGGGACGAGATCGTCCGGCGGGCTAGGCGATCTGGCCGTTCGCCTGGAGGGCGGCCTTCACCTCGTCCGGGTTGTTGAACGTGACGCCCTCGCGGAGCGAGTCGAATCCGTCGATGACGTCGTCAGAGATGTCGTTGGCGTAGCAGATGTCGAGGAAGTCCGAGCGGGTCGGCTTGGCCTCCGGGGCGACCCGGAAGATGTGCTCCACGACCTCGGCGTAATTCTCCCACTTGGCCGGCATCAGGGCTCCAATCGTCAGCGCGGGCGTCCCGCGAACGACACGGTTAGTCCGCCGACGCGCGGCGGCGAGGGGCCCAACGTAGCAGCGAGGCGGGTTGGCGGCTACCGCCGCGCTCACCGCTGCGGCGCGTGATCGACCACGGTCTGCTCGACCCTCGTCAGGCGCTCCGTGACCTCGACCTCGGCGTCCTCCAGCGTCCGCCGGATCGCCCCCGTGAGCAGCGACGCGCCCCCGGCGGAGAGGAACCACTCCAGCCCCTGGAGGACTGCCAGTGAACGGGCTCGCCGCTCGCCCCGATAGCGGACGAACGCGACGACGCTCCCGGCGAGGCCGGCAAGCAGCGCGAACTTGAGCGAGGCCCTGGGGATCACCGGCGACTCCGATCACGCTCCAGACTAGGGCAGCCGGCGCACAGCGGCAGTGCCTGCCCGCCACCATCCGCGAGGCGGCGATTTCGGGCGGACAGCGAGCCGCTACACTCGCCGCGCATGACGGACTTCCTCGCCGGCTGGCGCTTCGCACTTCGCAGGCTGCGGGCCGGCTGGCGGTTCATGCTGGTCGCCGCGATCGGCGTCCTCGTCGCCGCCACGCTGCTCGCGATCGCCCCGATCTACGCCTCGGCGATGTCCGACCTCGGCCTCTCGTTCCGCCTCGGGCGCGAACTTCCCACGGTCGATGAACGCCTGACCTACCTCTCGGTCGAGGGTAGGCGCTTCGGTGACGCGGCCGGCGCGAGCTCGCTCGAGGCGATGGATGCCATCACGCGCGCCCGCATCGGCTGGCTCGGCGACACCCTGACCGAGGATCGCTCGCAGCGCTTCGACGTGTCCTTCCCCGGGTACGAGGTGCCCGAGGAGGTCGTCGCGGTGCCGGAGGGTGCCGCGGAGCCGGTCCGGCAACCGTGGGGCGGCTACCTGTTCCAGCTCGCTGACTTCGAGGATCACGTCGAGATCGTGGAGGGGCGTCTGCCGTCCGATTCAGGCGTCGCCGAGGTCGTCCTGCCGTGGGGCTACGCGCGTCATGCGGCGCTCGGGGACGTCCTCCAGCTCCGCGCAGGCGGCTTCGACGACTGCCCGAACCTGCCGCCGTCCGACGACCCGCAGCAGGCCGCCGAGGAGATCCAGTGTGAGCCGACAGCCTTCGCGTCGATCGGCGCCGAGGTCACGGTCGTCGGGTTCGTCCGCCCGGACGACGTCGAAGATCCACGCTGGGCGCTGTTTCTCGGCGAGTGGGTCGCACCGGACATACCGCTCCTCCCTCGGCTCTCCGCCGCGCTCCCCAGCGACCCGCGCCGCGCCGAGGTGGCGCGGGGCGTGGGGCAGATGCCGCTGCTGACGACGCGCGAGCAGTGGGATGGCGTCTTCCGGGACCTCATCCCGGAATTGAGCCACCTTCACCGTGCCAGTGTGGTCGTCGATACCTCGCGGATCGGCCTGTCGGAGGTCGACTACGCCATCGCCGATCTGTCCGCGTGGCGGCAGGAGGTGCAGACGCGGCTGAGCCTCGAGGGACTGGGCAACCTCGATGTCCTGGAGACGCTGCAGCGCTACCGCAACTCCCAGTCGTTCACCTCCGTCCCGCTGCTCATCGTGCTCCTGCAGGTGGTCGGGATCGTCGTCTACTACGTCGTGATGGTGATGGCGATGCTCCTCGAACGGCAGCAGGAGGAGATCGGCGTCTACCGCAGCCGTGGTGCCACCACCGGCCAGCTGGTCGGCCTCTCGTTCGTCGAGGGGCTGGTGCTCGCGGTCCCGGCCCTGCTCGTGGCACCCTGGCTCGCGTCACAGGTGGTCGCGTGGCTGGGGCGTACGCCGACCTTCGACGCCGTGACCGGCGGCGCGGCGCTGCCGTCCACCGTGAGCCCGGAGGCGTACCTGCTCGCAGTCGGGGGTGGCGCGCTCTCGCTGCTCGCGATCCTGGTTCCGGCGTTCCTGGTGGTCCGCCGTGGCATCGTCGACGTCAAGCGCGAGGAGGCCCGCCCGGCCCAGCGAAGCTTCCTCCAGCGCTACTACCTGGACCTCGGCGTGGTCGCGCTCGCCGGGCTGCTGCTCTGGCAGCTGAACCAGCGCGGATCCGTCTTCGATCCGTCCTCGGTTGGCGGCTGGTCGAGTGACCCGATGCTCCTCGCCGCGCCGCTTGCGATCACCGCCGCGGTCTCGCTGATGATGCTGCGGTTCTATCCGCCCCTGATCCGTCTCGCCGCGAGGCTGCTGTTGCTGCTGCGGGGGACGGCCGCCGCGATCGGACTGCGTCGAGCCGGGCGCGCGCCGGCCTCCTACGCGCGCGTGACGCTGCTCGTCATCCTCGCGATCGGCGTGGGGACGTTCGCTGCTTCGTACGGTCCCACGGTGGAGCGTTCGTACGAGGAACGGGCGCGTTACGCGGCCGGCGTTGACCTGCGCGGGAGGCTCAGCGATCAGACCGACGAGCACCTCGACGGCAAGCTGGCGACCCTCCGTGCCCAGGAAGGCGTCGCGCAGGCGCTCGGCGTCCATCGAGGCTCGATCACGGCTGCGGGCAACATCTCGGTCCAGCTGCTCGCCCTGGACCCTGCGGTGGCGCAGGAGGTCGTCTGGTGGCGTGACGACTTCGCCGCGGATTCGCTCGATGCGCTCATGCGCCGCCTCCAGAGTGTCGTCCCGCCAGGCGGGGGCTACGTCCTTCCCGAGGGTGCCGAGAGCATCCAGCTCTGGGTCAACACGCCGTCGCCCGGCCGGTTTGTCCCGCGCGCGCGGTTCCGCCTGGCGGATGGCAGCTATGTCCAGGAGTTCTTCGAGTCGCCCACGGCGCAGCCGGGAGAGTGGGCGCCGTGGCGGGCGCCGGTACCGCAGCGCGAGGGTGAGATCGCATTCGCCGGGGTGCTCGTTGGAGACCGGCAGGACGGTAACCTGCGCCTGGAGGGATCACTGCTGCTGGACGACCTCTCGGCGATCATGCCGAGTGGCGCGGAGACGGCGCTGGACGACTTCGAGGGCGTCCAGCGCTGGATGATGCTGGGCGCGGCCGACACGCAGGAGGCGTTCGCCGTGGACAACAGCGACGCCCACGACGGCGTGCAGTCCCTCCGCTGGACGTGGCAGCCATTGATCGGTCCTCGCACGCGGCTTCTCGCGCCGTTCGACCCCACGCTGCCACTGGCGGCGGTCATGGACCGCGCCGGCGCTGCCGCCTTCCGCGCCGAGGTCGGAAGCATCGTGCTCGCGGACTTCGAGGGCATCGCCGTGCCGCTGCAGGTGCGTGCGGTCGTCGACTACTTCCCCACGCTCGACCCCGGCGTGGGGAACGTGGTCGTGAACTACGACCAGCTCGACGAGATCGCGGGGCTGCTTGACTACCCGAAGTTCGACTATCCGACCGAACTCTGGGTGGACTTCGAGGACGGCGTGAGCAACGACACCCAGATCGCGCTCGCCGAGGCCCTGGAGGCCAGGGCGGAGCCGCGTATCAGCCCGGCCTGGGTGGTGCAGGGCGAGGCGGTGCGGACGGCCCAGTCCGACCCCACGCTGCAGGCAGCGGGCTCGGGGATCCTCGCGGTTGCGTTCGTCGCGGTCATCGGACTCTGTACCGTCGGCTTCATCGCGACGATGGTGCTTGGCGCGCGAGGCCGGGCGACCGAGTTCGCGGTCCTGCGGGCCGTCGGCGTCGGTAAGCCCGAGATTCTCCGCGCGCTCGTGCTGGAGTGGGGGGTGGTGCTGGTCGTCGGCACGACCGTCGGCGGGTTCGTGGGGCGCGAGGTCGCCCGCATCATGATGCGGTTCCTCAACGTCACCGAGTCCGGGTCGAAGGTGCTCCCGCCGTTCGTCCTCGAGACCTCGTGGAGCACGCTCGGACTCGGACTCGGCGTGCTCGCGGCCGCCGTGGTGGTCAGCCTGCTGGCTGCGTGGGCGTTCTCGATGCGTCGCTCACCGACGATCGAGCTACGCATCACCCAGTAGCGAAACCCAGTAGCGAACAATCGCCGCGCCTAGCGGGAGTCGCCTTCACGCAGGTCCGACGGAACGCGCAGCACAGCCTCGGCGGCGCCGTCCGCGGCGAGGCGGATCACGACGACGTCCCCCGCGGCCAGCGGCTCCGACCCCGGCACGATGCGGAAGAGCCGAGCAGGGGCAGACAGCCGCACATCGAGGCGCGCGCCGCCGCCGACAACAGCGAACGAAGCGTCTTCGGCGGCGACGGTCTCCCCCGACCGGGTGACCTCCCCGCCGAGCGAACCCTCCTCGAAGCCGGTGAAGCCCGCAGGCGAGCGAAGGGCGACGTCTCGAGGCGCGGCCGCCGATGGCCGCTCCAGGGTGAGTGTCTCGGTTCCTGGCTGGCTCGCGCGGTCGGCCAGCTTCACACCCGCGAGGAATCCGCCGACGGCGACGGCGAGCATCACGGCAGCGATGAGCCCCGAGCGTGCCGCGGAGGACATCACGGGGACTCCTCGAACGCCACGACGCCGGTGAGCACCTGGCCGAACGCGGTGTCGTCCACGCCGACGTTCACCGACGTCCCGTCGGGGGGGATCGCCTCCAGCCGCTGCAGGTCTTCGACCGGCACGTGCGTGCCGACGTGGACCTCGCGCGAGCCGCCGGAGCCGAGGTTCAGCCGAAGTGATTCACCCTCGACGCGCTCCACGGCGCCGATGACGTAGGCCGGCGTTGGTGAGGGCGTGCCTTCGAACTCGACGAGCAGGGTGTCGCGCGCTGGCTCATGTGAGTAGACATAACCAACGACAGCAGCGAGTGCGAAGAGCGCGACGAACAGCGTGATGGGCAGGAGGGACGCGCGGAGGCGGCTCATGCCCGGATACTAAGCGGGAGCGTGGAACTAGTCGCCGAGAAGGGTGTCGTACCCGAGGGCGCGGATCTCCTCGACGTACTCGGAGCGCCATCCCGGCGCCGGGACGCGGCGCTTACGGTCGCGGAACTCGCGGTGGTAGCGGAGGTACTCCTCTTCGAGGCGCTGACGCCAGGCCGTCTCCTCGCGGTAGACGTCCGGATCCACTTCCTCGAGGTTGAGGTCGATCTCCTCGGGCGTCAGCTCGTAGTCATCTCGCCAGTACTCCGCGAGGTAGTCGAGCGACTCCTCGAGGTCGCGGCGGCAGTCGAGCATGTAGGACTCAAGGGCAGTGGACGCGTCGACCTCGGAACCGTGGAGGCCCTCGGAGCGCGCGCATGTCTCGCACAGCGAGATGAGCTTGCGGGCGTCGCACTCGTCGCCGCGGGGGCAGTTGCGGTGCCGCGGCGCGTACTCGTTCAGCGTGGGCTTCCGGGAGTAACCGATCACCAGGGTCTCGTAGTCACGACCACAACGGGGGCACGAGAGGACGTCCCCGAACATCTTGTTGATGGTCTCTTCCCAGTCGATCTGCACTTCTCCGAGACCCTCCCCTAGCTGGTCGACATCGATCGTAGTGCTGGCGGTACCCCTGTCAAACGAACCGCGCAGGCCACCGGCAGAGGCGCTCGCGCGGCCGGATCGGGCCGCTAGGGCTCCTCGTCAAGCGTCCGGGCATAGCCGCCAGCCTGCCCGGGCATCTCCTCGACGTCGACCTCGATGCGACGGATGTTGCCGTGGCCGTGCTCTTGGAGCCGCTGCACGACCCGCTCGGCGATGAACTCTGCGAGGAGCTCCGCGGTCGTGTTCTCGATGGGAAGCGCGACCACGTCGCCCTTTGGGAACGAGTACGCGCGGTCACCAAAGCGGAGAGACCAGCGCGACCCATCCTCCTCGATCTCGACCAAGCGCGAGTTGCGCTGGAGCAGGAAATGGTGGTCCAGCTCGTCGCAGACCTCGCGCGTGTAGCCCTTCAGCGCGGAGAAGTCGATGACCCAGCGGTCGTCGGTCAGGTCACCCTCGACCCGGCAGCGTACGAGGTAGTTGTGGCCGTGGAGCGGCTCGAGCTCGTCGCCCAGCGTGGCCATGTGCGCGGCGGCGAACTTCAGGCGCACGCGCTCGACGGTGACATGACGCTGGACGCTCATGGTGATCCTCCTGCCCGCCCCGGGGAGGGCAGGGCGCGGTCGATATCACGAGGGCGGCCTCGTGGGCCGCCCTCGCGGTGTACGAACCCGAGGGGCCACGCAGCCCCTACGCGATGACCATCCCCTGGAGCAGCTTCTCGACGGACGCCTGCTCGATGTTGGCCCGGGCCTTCGCCTCGGCGAGCCGCTGGTGCAGCGGGATGCTCTCGCCGGGCTTCTTGTAGACCAGGCCGATCGGGATGCGCCGCCCGCGGACCAGGTCGGCAGCGGCCGTGATGTCCTCCACGTTGTGGCTCTCGTCGATCGGGAAGGCGAGGGGTTCGATCCCCTTCTTCACGTCGCCCTTCAGCAGCGAGTACGTGTCGTTGTACGTCGTGCACGGCGACTGCACGTGCACGATGGAGAAGCCCGGGTAGTCCATCGCCGCGCGGATGTCGGAGGCCAGCTCCTTGACGCGCGAGGACATCTGCGACGTGATGTAGGGGACGCCGGCGCCGAGGTAGAAGAGGAACGGGTTCATCCGCTCCTCGAGCTTGCCCCAGCGCGTCGTCGAGGTGACGACGTTGAGCTCAGTCGTCGGCGAGGCCTGGCCCTTGGTGAGACCGTAGATGCCGTTGTCCATGATCACCGCGGTGATGTCCAGGTTGCGGCGAGCCTGCGGCGCGATGTGCTCATTGCCGATGGAGAGGAAGTCTCCGTCGCCGGCGACGACCACGACGTTCAGGTCGGGGCGGGCGGACTTGATGCCGTACGCGATCGGGAGCGCGCGGCCGTGGATGCCGTGGATCCCGAAGGGCTGTGGCCCCTCCATCATGTGCACCATGTTGCCGGAGCAGCCGATGCCGGCCACTACGACGGTGTTCTCGATCGAAACGTTCTTCTCGGCCATGCGGCCGGCGAGGGCCTGCTCCAGCGCGACCTTCACACCGAAGTCACCACAGCCGGGACACCACTTGAAGTCGTAAAGCGGATTTCGCTTCGCCATGATTCAGATCCTCGGCCCTTCTACGCCTGCACCCGGCGCTTAATCTCGGCCTTGAGGTCCGCCACCTTGAACGGCAGACCGGTGTACTGCGTGATCGCTTCCGCGTTGAGGCCCTTCGAGCGCAGGACCGTCGCGAACTGTCCCAGGTAGTTCAGCTCCGGGACGAGGATGCGCTTGCCCTTGAGCTCTTCGAGCAGCTTCGCCGGGAGCGGGTTCAGGAACATCGTGTAGTACCAGCCGACGTTCACGCCCTCGGCGCGCAGCTCTCGCCAGGCCGCCAGGGCGGAGCCCTTCGAGCCACCCCACGTCATCACGACCGTGTCGGCGTCGGTGTTCTCGGCCTCGTACGTGCCGTCGTTCAGGAGCTCCAGCTTCTTGAAGCGGCGCTCGGTCATCGCCACGTGGATGTCCGGCAGGTGCGTCGTGTCGCCCTGCTCGTCGTGCTCCGAGGCGTTCGCGACGTAGGCGCCCGGACCGCCCGGCACCGGGAAGGGGCTGAGGCCGTCGCCCGCGTAGCGGCGGTTGCCCTGCTCGCCCTTCGAGACCACACGGCGCTCGTCCACGACCTTCGAGAGGTCCGGCATCGGAATGTCCTGCGCCCGCTCGGCGATGGACGCCTCCGAGAGGAAGAGCACCGGGCCCTGGTAACGCTCGGCCCAGTTGAGGGCGTGCATTGCGCCCCAGAAGGCCTCCTCGGTCGAGCCACACGCGATCACCGGCGTGCTCATGTCACCGTGGCCGGGGTTCATCGCCATGATCAGGTCGGACTGCTCGGTCTTGGTCGGAAGGCCAGTGGCCGGGCCGCCGCGCTGCACGTCGACGACGACCAACGGAATCTCCGCCATCCAGGCGAGGCCGAGGCCTTCGCCCATGAGCGAGACGCCCGGACCAGCGGTGGAGGTCATGACCTTCTTACCGGCGAAGCCGGTGCCCACCAGCGCGTTGATCGCCTCGATCTCGGAGGACGCCTGTCCGACGAACTTGTCCTTCCCGATGAGGTTTGTCTCCATGTAGACGAGCATCGTCGTCGCCGGCGAGATCGGGTATCCGATGAAGGAGTCGACGCCGCCCGCCATGGCGCCGAGCGCGGCGGCCTCGTAGCCACGGATCAGGATGCGGGGCTCGGCGTGGACCGGCGGAGCCTCGAGGTCCTCCAGCGACAGGCCGGCCTGCTCGGCGACCTGGACGCCCATGCGGAGGGCGTTGATGTTGCCCTCGACGATCGCCTCGTCGCCGGGGCGGCCTCGGGACCATCGCTTGGTGATGAAGGATTCGAGTGCCTCGATGGAGACACCGGCCATCTTTGCGACGGCGCCGATGAGGATGATGGTGGAGGCAAGGGGGTTGCCGGCTTCGCGGGCCATGCGGTCAGCCGGGATGCCGAGGGCGCGGGCGTTGTCCGTGACCTCGAACTCCTCGGAGTTGTAGACCACGAGGCCTCCCTCGCGGAGGTCCTCCAGGTTGTGGTCGTAGGCGTACTGGTTCTGGGCCACCAGCACGTCGAGGTAGTCACCCGGCGTGAGGATCGCTTCCGATGAGATCCGGGCCTGGCCCCAGGCGGGGCCACCCTTGATCTGCGACGGGAAGGTTGAGAACGTCAGGACGTGATAGCCGCCGGACGCCGCGGCGGAGGCCATGAGTTCGGCGCCGCCCACCACTCCTTGTCCGCCTTCGCCTGCGAAGCGGACGACCAGATTCTTGCTCATTCGAAGCCTGTTCCCCTGCCCGCCGCATGTGCGGACTAAGCACCCCACCCGTTGGACACGGATACAGGGAGCGGCGAGGTCCGATCCCTGGACCGAGTTACCGCTGGGCGCCCCCAGTTCCCCGTGGAGGCATTCGTGATGACCATCCGCACGCAACGCTCTTGGTAGCGCCAACGCGCTTGTTCGCCATTATCGGCACCGGGCGGCGGTAGACACAAACCCACCGCTGGGGGCCATGCCACGCGCCCGGTCGGCCGGCCTGATCATAGTCACGCGTCGGGGCATCGCGATTGAGAGGTCGACGGAACGCGGACTCCGTAAGCGCCCGGCGTCGTAATATCGGTCGCTCGTCAGGACCCCTGTTGAGCGCCCAGTCGCACGCGTGGAGGAGATCTCTCATGGTCAAGGCATACGTCCTGATCGTCACCGAGCCCGGAGCCACGCGGCGCCTCGTCGAAACCATCCGAGGGCTGAACCTCGTCCAAGAGGTCCACGAAGTGATGGGCCCGTACGACATCGTGGCGGAGATCCAGGCGGAGAGCCTGCAGGAGATCCCGGGGATCCTCCAGGAGCAGATTCGCAGCCTGCCGGGTATTCACTCCACGACCTCGCTGGTCGCGTTCCCGAGCTAGCCCGCGCGGCGCTCCGGATCCGGGCGCTCGGGCCTCAGGCGCCCGAGGTGGCAGCCTCCGCCTCGTCTGGCTCCTCGGCCAGGTCGACGTGCCGCAGCCTCGGCGCGCTGACCCAGATGAACACGGCGAAGGCGCTCACCGCGAGACCTCCGATGGCGACCGACAGGGGGGCGCCGAGCACCTCCGCGGCCGCGCCCGCCGGGAACGCCCCGATCGACGCGAGGAACCAGGTCATGGACCAGATGCCCATGACCCGCCCGCGAAGCTCGTCCGGGACCATGACCTGCAGCGTCGTCATGCCGATGTTGAGGTAGAGCGCAGACGAGAAGCCGGCGAGGAAGAGCAGCCCGGCCGAGAGCGGCATCGAGCGACTGGCGGCGAACGCGGCGATCAACAGGCCGAAGATCGCGGCGAACACCACCATGGCAGCACCGGCATGCCGTCCCGCGCCCACCTTGATGATCGCCAGCGTCCCCAGCACCGACCCGATCCCGGTCGCGGCCTCCAGCAGACCGAACCCCGTCGCGCCGACCTCCAGGATGTCCTCCGCGAACACCGGCAGGAGGAACTGGTAGGACATCCCGAACACGGAGGTGAAGAAGGAGAGCCCGATCGTGGCGAGGAAGATCGGCGTCCGCACGATGTAGCGCATCCCCGTCCACATGTCGTCGCCATGCTCGGACGCAGCCGACGAGATGACGCGCGGCCGCGGAGAGATCGACGCGAAGAGGACCGTCGCGATGCCGATCGCGACCGCCGTGACGAAGAACGCCTCCCCCGTGCCGATGATGGCGAGCAGCAGCCCGGCCAGGGCGGGGCCCACGATCCGCATGGCCGACCACACCATTGAGTTCAGCGCGACGGCGCTCGGCATCACGCGCATGTCGATCAGCCGCGGCATCACCGACTGCATCGAGGGGTTGCCGAGCGCGGCGAAGACCCCCGTCACGATCGACCAGGCGATCACGATCCAGATGTTCGCGAGGTCGGCCAGGATGAGCATGGGCAGGGCGAGCGAGGCCGCCGCGTAGGCGCCCTGCGAGACGACGAGCACCTTCTGGTCGTTGAAGCGGTCGGCCAGCACACCGGCCGGCACGCTGAAGATGATCGTGGGGAGCGCCGCGGCGACGGCGACGATGCCGAGCCAGATCGGCGACCGGTCCAGCTCGACCGACACCAGCCACGGCACGGCGATGATCCTGAACTGCAGCCCGAGCACCCGGAAGATCTGCGCGAGCCAGTACCGCTGGAACTGCGGGTAGGAAAGCGCACCCCAGCGCGGGGCGGGCGCCGCGTCGCCCGGCATCCCGGGGCGGCGGGACGCCATCATCGGCCGAAGGCCGGGGACGCCGCGCTCAGCGGTGCGCCTCGAGGAATGACGTCGCGACGTTCAGCCACTCAGGCTCCATGTCCCAGTACGTGCTGTGCCCCGCCTTCTCCAGCGTCACGGATCGTGCGCCGGGGATGGCCATGTCCATGTCCTGCAGCGTCTGCGCGCTGAGGACCTGCGAGCGGCCGCCGCGGATGAAGAGGATCGGGCGGGTGATCGTCTTCGCCTCGTCCCAGAGGTCCTTCGGCTCCCACCTCATCGGCGCGTTCGGGTCGTGCTTCGGCTCGTAGCCGCCGTCGACGTCCTTCAGGAGCTCCTGGGCGGCAAGGGCGTGCGCCCAGTCCGGCGTGAGCGGGTTCTGTTCGCGCCGCGGAGCGAGCCACTCACCGACCGAGGCGAAGCGCTTGTGCTTGCCGTCCGGGTACTGCTGTGCGGTGTTCGCCCGGTTCAGCTCCAACGCGGGCGGGATGTCGTTCGCGATCGCCGCGATGATGCGCTCCGGGTGGCGGGCGGTGTACGCGATCGTGTGGTGCCCGCCCATCGACTGGCCGACCAGCACGAAGCGATCCAACCCGAGGCCGTCCACGAACTGCTCGAGGTCCGAGAGGTAGGTGTCGGTGTCATACCGGTCGGCCGGGCCCCACTCGCTCTCGCCGTGGCCGCGCTGGTCGAGCGCCAGAACGCGGAACGACGGAGCGAAGTGCTCCGCCACGCGCCGGAGCGTCCCCCATGCCGACGTCAGGCCGTGGAGGATCAGCATGGTGGGCGCACCCGCGAACGGCGTCCCGTAATCGACATAATGCAGACGCAAACCGTTGATGGAGACAGTCTCGTGCTTCGGCTCAACGCGGGTCGTCATCGCAGCTCCTCCAGCTCGCGGCAGGCGCTTTGGCCCCATGCCCGTCCGCGGCCTGCGGAAGATAGCGCACACGGCTCTCGCCGGGGCTGGTCGGGCGGGTATCCTCGGCCCCGGCCGAGGTCGGCCGGGGCCAGCTCACCGCCGTCCGCTGACGGCGGCAGTTCCGGGAGGGGATGAGGATGGCGATCACGCTCGAGGCGGGGGACCGCGCCCCGGCGTTCACCCTGAAGGACCAGGACGGCAACGAGCACAGCCTGGCGGACTACGCCGGCCGAACGGTCGTCCTCTACTTCTACCCGAAGGACGACACGCCGGGCTGCACAAAGGAAGCCTGCTCGTTCCGAGACAACTTCGGCGCGATCGAGAAGGCGGGCGCCGTGATCCTCGGCGTCTCGGTGGACGGCGCCGCATCGCACCAGAAGTTCCGGGCGAAGTACGACCTGCCGTTCCCGCTCCTCGTGGACGAGGGCGCGAAGGTGGCGACGGCGTACGGGGCGTGGGGCGAGAAGGTGCTCTACGGCAAGACAGTCATCGGCATGACGCGTTCGACGTTCATCATCGGCCCGGACGGAAGCCTCACGAAGGTCTGGAAGCGGGCTCGGGCGGACGGTCACGGTGAGCAGGTGCTGAAGGCACTTGCGGTCCACTAGTCAGTGTTACTTAGCCACTTCGCGCCCCGGCATATCAACGCGAACGTTCAACATAATCGAACGTCGCTGAATCCAGGGAAGTGAACGTTAGGGACGGGCGGCCGGCAGGCCGTCCCGTCTTGTTATGCAGCGATCCGGTCCACCTCGGAGGCCACCACGCGGCCCCGGCAGGCCGGGCAACGCAGGCCGCGCTCGGTCTGGAGCGGCTGGACGATCACCTGGCCGCCATCGGGCTTCAGGAAGTGGATGTCGTCGCGCCCGTGCTGCTCGGGGTGCGACTCGAACTCGCCCAGGTAGCGACCGCACGAGAAGCAACGCAGCTCGCCGCGGTAGGTCAGCGCGATGGTCATCGGTCGTCTCTCCTTCATACCCCATCGGGGTATGCGAACTATACCCAACGGGGGTATGGAGCGCAACCGATGCAGAGGGCCGTGGCGTGGGAGGGTCACTTCGATGCCGAGGCCCATCGGGTCGAGGCTCTCGCGACCGCGTCGGGCGGCTATCGGCTTCCGCATGTCGATCCAGGTCGGTGCGGCCAAGCCCGGTGCGTACCCCGGCCACCTCGACATAACCCAGGTGGGCAGAGATCCACTGGTCCTGGGGCAGGGCGATGCGGACGCTCAGGAGGACCCAGGCACAACCGCGTTGAGCCGCCTCTGACTCCACGAAGCGGACGAGGGCAACTCGCGGCTCGAGGAGGACACAGCCTACGGGGACACCATTGAGCACAGCGAGGGCAGCGCCATGCGTGCCGGTGAGCTGGGCGGCGACCGTGTCGGGCGTCCCGAACAGCGCCGCGGACGGCGGCTGCAGCTGGCCTCGCTACTCGTCGAATGCCGCGAGGATGAGCGACGCGACCGCACCGGCATCCCGGATGTCTGCGGCCCGAACCTTCGCGTTCCGACGGGCGGGACGAGGGCATAGGCCGATGGGAGGCAGCACTTCGCACTATCTCCGTTATGTGTGGTCACATCCGGCGAGCGGTAGTGGCCGTTGCACCGGAGGGAGGATGTAGACTGAGGATCCCTCCACCCGCGTGTGCTCGAAGGTGACGCCTACGTGAGTTCTACCGCACGCAACGCCGTGATCGGTCTGGCGTCCGCGCTGATCGCGGTCCTCCTTGTCGCCACCGGCTTCCTCGCGCGCGTCGTCACGGAGCCGGACAGCGAGCCGGCGGCTGCGGCGCAGGCCACCGCCGTCGACTCCGGTAGCGACTCGGCCAGGCAGAGCGGCGGCGAGTTCGACGGCGACCTCCTGGCGGAGATCGCGCGCGTGCTGAACCAGGACTTCGTCGACGAAGCACGCGTGGACCCGGAGCTGCTGAGCGAGGGCGCCATCCTCGGTATGTTTGAGGCCCTCAACGACCCGCACTCCACGTATATCGACCCGCAGACCTATGCCCTCTCCCACGATGACTTCGAGGGCGCGTTCCAGGGCATTGGCGCCACCGTGTCGAAGCAGGACAATTATGTCGTGATCGTTCAGCCGATCCCGGACACCCCGGCCGCGGAGGCCGGCCTCCAGTCCGGCGACATCATCCTCGCGGTCGACGGCGAGGATGCGGAGAACTGGAGTGTCGAGCAGGCGGTGCTGCAGATCCGCGGCCCGAGAGGTACCTCGGTGGACCTCACGGTGCGGCACAGCGACGGGACTGAAGAGACCCTCACGATCGTCCGCGACGACATTCCCGTGGCGTCCGTGACGACGACGCCACCCACTGGCGAGCTCCTGGACGAGGACGGAGCCCCGGTCACGGAGTTCGCCTACATCCGGATCCTGCAGTTCTCGCGGAACACCCCACAGGAGCTGCGCGACGCCATCTCACAGGCCGAGGGGGACGGCGCACAGGGCCTCATCATTGACCTGCGCAGCAACCCGGGCGGCCTCCTCGCGGAGACGATCGAGATCGCCGACATGTTCCTGGACGATGGTCTGGTCATGAAGCAGGTCGACCGCGACGGAAACGAGCGGACGGCCTCCGCGACCCCGGGTACGTTCACGGACCTCCCGGTGGTCATCCTCCAGGACGAGTTCTCCGCTTCGGGCTCGGAGCTTTTCGCGGCGGCGCTGCAGGAGCACGGCCTCGCAACCGTCGTGGGGACGCGGTCGTTCGGCAAGGGCACCGTGAACCACGCCGTCGAGCTGTCGAACGGCGGCGCCGTCTACGTCTCCATCGCGCGCTGGCTCACCCCGGACGGCAACCAGATCGAAGGTCGGGGCATCACGCCGGACGTGCCCATCACCCTGACCCTCGAGGACATCGAGGCACAGCGCGACGTCGCGATCTTCCGCGCCGTGAACGTCCTCCGCGGCGAGCCGCTCCCGGAACCGCCGGCCGCCGTCGAGGAAGCACCGGCGACTACGGCGACAGCAACCGCGACGCCGTAAGCCCGCGCCCCTCCCGACGCGACCGCTCGGGCGACGCCCCGTATCCTTGCCGATCCCGGGAGTTCGCTGTGTGAGCCGCCCGTCCGACGTTATGTCGTGTTGAAAGTCCCCTGCTTGGCGAAGAAGTCGAAGACCGCCCCGAAGTCGGACCAGGACCAGAGCGCGACGCTCGCGGTCAACCGTCGCGCGCGCTTCGACTACGAGATCATCGAGTCCGTGGAGGCAGGGCTCGTCCTGACCGGCACCGAGATCAAGTCGTTGCGAGAAGGCACCGGCTCGATCGCGGAGGCATACGCTCGCATCCGCGACGGCGAGATGTGGCTGTTCAACATGCACATTCCGCCATACGGCCCGGCGCGCGAGAACCACGACCCACGTCGAGCCCGCAAGCTCCTGGTGCATCGCCGCCAGATCGAGGAGTGGGAGCGCCACCTCGAGACGCAGCCCCGGACCACGATCGTGCCGATGCGCCTGTACCTGACGCGCGGCAAGGCGAAGGTGCAACTCGGCCTGGCGCGCGGCAAGCGCTCGTACGACAAGCGCGAGACGATCGCGAAGCGCGAGGCGGAGCGTTCGATGCAGCGCGCCCTGCGGCACAACCAGCGCTGAGGGCGCGCGCCCCTGCCCGACCGAGACCACCTCGAGGATTGCGCGAAGCGGCCCACCGCCACTTGGATCGGTGTTCGGAACACGCTACACTGTGCGTGCATCGTACGGGGACGACAGGATTCGACAGGTACGTTCCGGTGCGGATCGCGGGTTGAGGTGCCGCCACCCTCACTAATCAGGCGGCAAACGGATAACTGGCAACCGTCAACTTGCCCTCGCTGCGTAACTAACGTAGCGACGTGGCCGTAGGCCCCACCTCGACGGGTTTGCGGCCGCGACGTTAAGTCGAGGTGCCGTGCGGACCTGCGTCTCAGGGTCGCCGCACGAAAGACCAGCTGAGACTGGCCGGGTCAGCCCTCAACCGCCACCGGGTGAGCGCCGGCGAGACCAATCCGTTGTGGCTACACCCGTAGAAGTTCGTATCAGTCGTGCTCTGGACGGGGAGTTCAATTCTCCCCCGTCTCCACCATCACCAAATCAGCGGTGGCTCGCTCAGCGAGCCACCGCTTTACTTCGTCTGGCTTCAACAAGAGCACCTTGGAGCTATCGACTCGCGCTGACTCGAACAGAGTCCAGAACGCTGGCTTCGGTGTGACGCCGACGATACGG
>WBZO01003273.1_pt1 | contig 18129 bp, 22 predicted proteins | sample 5204261 | NCBI WGS metagenome assembly WBZO01 (sample SAMN12412400, study PRJNA552823) | activated sludge metagenome | isolation source: activated sludge from anammox sidestream of wastewater treatment plant... | place: USA: North Carolina | collected 2017-09
CCCTCTCTCTCCGCCACCGTTTCAGATTGACAAGGTCGGCGAAAAATTTTGATAATTGCCGGCTAGCGCGCCCGTAGCTCAGTTGGATAGAGTACCTGGCTACGAACCAGGTGGTCGGGAGTTCGAATCTCTCCGGGCGCGCCAGAATTAACATCCTGTTCCCAGTTTGAAGCGATCCGCTTATCCGGATACGCGAGCGGGATGTCTGCTCCGTACGCAGAATCTCAGCAAGAGGCCGGCCGAAAAAAACAGGGGCCACGGGTCTAGGATTAGACCCGTGGCCAAGGTATGCGGGCGGGATTAGAAAAGATTCTTGAAGATGGATTTCAACTTGCTGAAGAAGTTGAAGCTTCCGCCTTTCTTGTTGTGGCGTTGATAGCCATTACCGTGATGATCGCCGTCATGGGGTTTATGAGGCGAGCCGGTGCCTGCGAGGGAGGGGGCGGCTTTGAGAGTTAAGATCACCGGCACGACATACGCGGTTTTCTTAAGAAAGTCACGTCTTGATCTGTTTGTTGATTCGCTCACGACTACCTACCTCTGTTCCTCCATCACGGTGTGATATAGGAACAACGACTTGTTGCTATTTATCAATCTGCAAACCTTACAGATTGAATCCACGTGTCCGACTGTCAATCGGTATCGCTGATCTCACTCGGACATGCCAATTATATGACGCACATCACAGGTTGTCAATTTGCCGTCGCAATATTTCTTGATAAAGAACGGGCAGTTCCTTGCGGGCGAGTCTGTGCCGGTGCTGCTGATGGGGCGGCACCGGGAGGTGCCTCCGACAAGGCCAGCGGTTAAACCGCCCTGTCCTGGGCGCATTCCCGGAAAATACGATATAGAGCGGGCTCAAAAATGGCGGGATTCTAGGTCCGAGCGATTTTTTTGCACGTCGGGAAGCCTTGGGAAAGGAGGGGTCGAATCTCGAGCGTGGATTTTTGAGTGCCCGGGAGTGAGGCGTGATATCGCAGTATACGCGGGAGTTTCCAGTCTGGATTCGTTCCAGTCTCCAAGGGGCAGGGCCACCGCGCGATGCCGTCTGGTATGACGACCTGTCGATGGGGCGGTCGCCGCGGAGTAGGCGGGGTCACCGTCGAACGATAGACTTTATGACCGCGGCGGGGAGTTCTATCGGGTTTCGCTGGGGTCGGTCACGAAGCCGATACGCGTCAGTCCTGCCTTGCCCGCCATCGACATCACTTCAGCCACGTTTTCATAGTGCGTGAGGCGGTCTGCGTGGATATGGAGTTCGGGCTGGGGTTGCAGGGCGGACGCTGCCGCAAAGCGTGCCTCGAGCATATTCAGACCGATCTCCTCACCGTTCCAGAAAAGGTCTCCCGTCTCTTTGACGGCGAGTTCGATATGCTCGGCCTGGGTCGTGTTGGGTGTATTACTCGCCTTGGGCAGATCGATCTTGATCGAATGGGTGAGCAAGGGAGCGGTGATGATGAAGATCACCAGCAAGACCAGCATGACGTCGACCAGGGGAACGACATTGATCTCCGCCGTTGGGGCGGAGGAGGATTTGTTATGAAGGCTGCCCAGTGCCATGGCGGATCTCCCGGTCAATGCGCCGCGCTGGCGACCGCTCGCAGGAAGCGAGGGGCGGCCTCCTGATGGGTTTCGGCTTCATCCGATTCGACGGTCATCAGTGTGATGAGATCGTGGGCGAAGGCTTCCAGTTTGGCGAGGTGGAGGCGATTGCAGCGCGTGAAATAGTTGTAGGCGAGTACGGCGGGGATGGCGACAGCCAAGCCTACCGCCGTCATGATCAACGCCTCGCCGACGGGTCCTGCCACTTTGTCGAGCGTCCCTTGTCCGGACAGACCGATGGAGACCAGGGCATGATAAATACCCCATACGGTTCCGAACAGGCCGATATAAGGGGCGGCCGAACCCGCCGAGGCCAATAGCGTCAGGCCGTGTTCCGAGCGGGCGGTTTCCTGATCGATGGCGTTGCGCAGGACACGGGTGAGATACTCATTGATTCCCCCGGCGGCGGCCAGCTTCTGCTTGCCATGGCGATTCTTCTGTGCCGCGTTACATGCCTCTCGCGCCAGTCGCGCATAGGCATTGTTGGTGCCGATCTTCTTCTCTATGGCCGCGACTTCTTCGAGCGATTCCGCGTTCCAGAACTGGGAGAGGAATGCCCGGGCCCGGTTGCGGGCCATGAGGTTCTGTATGTACTTCGTGATCATCAGATACCAACTGGTCACGGAGAGCAGCAGCAGCATGACCAATACCGTTTTCCCGACGGTATCCGCCTGTGCAATGAAATGTGAGAATCCCAGAGAGTGTTCCATATCGGTGTCCTCAGTTGATGACAAAGTTGATGGATTGCAGGGCGACCGCGGCGACCGGGCGCCCATCTATGGTGGCGGGGCGGCAGCGCCAGCGTTTGACGGCCTCCACGGCCGCTTCATCGAGGCGCGGCGATCCCGATGTGCGATTGATTTCGCTCCGAACGACCCGTCCGGTATCGTCCAGGAATACCTGCAGCACGACTTCGCCTTCTTCGCGCATACGTTTCGACCACGCCGGATATACCGGCGGGACGCGTTTAGGACAGGCGACGGCGAGTTCGGGCAGCGTGACCTGTTCGACCACCGGAGTCGCTTCAGCGACGGGTGTAGGCTCGGGGTCGGGTTCCACCGGAACCGGGTCGGGCGGGGGCGCGGTGAATTCCGCAATATCCTGCACGGGTTGCTCCGAAACGATCGGTTGCGGCTTGGGCGGGGGAGGTTCCACCACGGGCTTGGGTTTGGGGGGCTGTGGTTTGGGCGGAGGGGGTTCCAGTACCGGTTCTTCCTTCGGGGGAGTCTTCACGACCATGGAGACGAATAATGGCGTGACTTCTTGTATGGTGTTGCGGATCTGGGTGTTCCAGAGTCCCCAGATGAGGGCGATATGGAGGCCGATTACAACGGCGAGAAACAACCACTTGGCCTTGGGTATTCCTTCCGGTGCTGAATCGAGCGTATGAAACATCTGACGAGGGAACCTGGATGTGAATCAAGTGATTGATTTAAAAATATAAGATGGAAATCCGGGTTGTAATGTCGCGTGAGGCGATGGAATGATGGGAGATAATACTAAATTATCTTAATTTATACAACCGGAGTTGTGTCGCCCAGTCCGGGAAACACGTTCAGGTGGAGTCTCTATGGAGTGCTCTAATGAAGTGAATTTCAACGATATTTCTTGCCAATTGCGCTTTCGACCCTCTTGGTTCGAGATGGGTTTGCCGGCGTGGAGAAGGGTGGCTCTCTCAAAGTTGGGAAACGTACCCGAGATGAGCATCCAGCCGTCATATCTCCGTGCGATCGGAATCTGCCTCGGCAAGGGCGGGGATTGGTCACTGTGCCGAGGGAGGATCGAGAAAGAAGATTCCGGGATCATGCGAACGATACATTCGTCGCATGATCACCGGGCGGCCATCTAGCCCGAGGTGCCTGGATTCATCAGTACAGTGATGCCCAACACCACGAAAATCAGTGCGGCGATCCCATGTATCAACGGCAGGGGGAGCTTCCTCGTGATACGTTCGCCGAGCAGCACGGCGGGAACATTGGCGATCATCATCCCGAGCGTGGTGCCGATTACTACGGTATAAAAGGCGGTATATTGCGCCGCCAGGGCGACGGTCGCCACCTGGGTCTTGTCGCCCATCTCGGCCAGAAAGAATGCGATTACGGTAGTGCCGAAGACACCGAATTTAAGGGCTTTCCCCTCGTCATCGTCGAGCTTGTCCGGTATCAGTATCCAGATGGCCATGGCGATGAACGAGATCCCGATGACCCAGCGCAGATTGTCATAACCCATATACGAGGTGACCCAGGAGCCCAACGCTGCTGCCGCCGCGTGATTGGCGAGCGTGGCGCAGAGTATGCCCAGGATGATGGTGGCAGGTTGACGATAACGCGCGGCGAGCAGGAGGGAAAGAAGCTGGGTTTTATCGCCCATTTCCGCCAGGGCAACGATGCCGGTGGAAACCAGGAATGCATCCATTTCGATTGTCTCCGGCCGGATCGAGATCGAATGACCGCATCGCCTCCCCGGCCACGCCGGAGACGGTGCAGTCAAAAGTCTCGCCAGATCCGGAAACCGTTCGCACCATGCCCGCAGGGCAAGTCTGTTGATGCGAACCCCTCTCATTCGGAGGGCGGCTACTCCCCAATGACGGGGGGATTCTAGCCTAATTCCTGGCCCGGGAGAAGATTGTCGCCATTGCGTTGGCGGAGTTTTCCGGGGGTATAATCGCTTTGACCGTCAACAAGCGTGGAGGGTACCACCATGTTTGAACCCATTGATGTTGTCATTGTGCTTGCGTTGATGTGTGCACCGGTCAGTTTTCTATGGTATGCGATCCTGATGGGTAGCTGATTACCGGCCGACCGGTATGACGGGCAGGAGGATTTCCATCCTGCCGAACAGGTTTCGATCGTGATCCTCTCCGTAGGCGGGGCAGCGTGTAGCGTTGTCGTGGCCGCCCGGCGTTTCCGTTGTCTCTCCAGCCGCAGAAAGTCGCTGCCCATTCGTTCCGTTCCACCCTCATGTGGCTATTGAGTGTATGGCACATGATTGGCCAATTGCCGGGGCAGGCGGATACGACCTGCCCGGTTGGTGAACCAGTCTGTGCTGTGCAACTCTTGCCGGGTGTGATCGGTCTCTTGTCCGGGTGTTGGGCTTGCGGGCGTGGGGGAGGTGGAGTACAGTAATCCATGGTTTAGACATCGTCTAATATGTTTGTAGTACGCCCGTTGTGGAGGGTCATGACATGCAACTGAAAGGCAGCAAAACGGAAGAGAATCTCAAGTACGCATTCGCAGGTGAATCGCAGGCCAATCGGCGTTACCTGTATTTCGCATCCAAGGCTGATGTGGAAGGGTACAACGATGTCTCGGCCGTATTCCGTTCCACGGCGGAAGGGGAGACCGGTCATGCCCACGGACATCTCGAATATCTGGAGGTCTGCGGCGATCCTGCCACCGGTCTACCGATCGGTGATACGGCGAAGAATCTCAAGGCGGCGATCGCCGGCGAGACCCATGAATACAGCGATATGTATCCGGGCATGGCCAAGACGGCGCGCGATGAAGGGTTCGACGAGATCGCGGACTGGTTCGAGACCCTGGCCAAGGCCGAGCGTTCCCATGCGAACCGGTTCCAGAAATCTCTGGATACCCTGGGCAAGTAAGCATCCTGGGCCGGACAGGGACCGGCTGTACCGGTCCCGCGGTTTTGTTTACCCTCGTAGGTACGCCGCAGCATGTCGACGGCCGTGACCGAAGGACGGAGCGAGGGCAGCCTCGACGCGCCGACCCGCCACCCCCTGCGCTGGGATACGCCTGAGTTCTACGACGAACCGGCCTTGTTCCGTGAGATGGAGCATGTCTTCGATATCTGCCACGGTTGCCGCCGCTGCTTCAGCCTGTGTAATTCCTTTCCGACCCTGTTCGATGCCATCGATGCCTCCGAGACCATGGAACTCGACGGGGTCGACAAGAAAGTCTACTGGGACGTGGTCGACCACTGTTATCTGTGCGACATGTGCTACATGACCAAATGCCCCTATGTACCGCCGCATCCATGGAACATAGACTTTCCGCACCTGATGCTGCGCGCCAAGGCGGTGAAGTTCAAGCAGGGTGAATTCAAGACACGTGACAAGATGCTCGCCTCCACCGATACAGTGGGCCGTCTGGCCGGCATCCCAGTAATCGCGCAGGCCGTGAATGCCGCCAACAGGAACGGAGCGGTGCGCAAGCTGATGGACAGGATCATCGGTGTCCATCCGGATGCGCATGTGCCGGAATACCACAGCGACAGCCTGCGCAAGAGGGTCAAACGACGGCGGTCATCCGCGCTGCAAGCGGTCGCCACGGCGGAGACCAAGGGCAGAGTGGTGCTGTTCGCCACCTGTTACGGCAACCGCAACGAGCCGCGGATCGGCGAGGACCTGATCTCGATTTTCGAACACAACGGCATCCCCGTCGTCATGCTGGAAGAGGAGCGCTGCTGCGGCATGCCCAGACTTGAGCTGGGCGATCTGGAGGCGGTGCGGCGGGCCAAGGAATTCAATATCCCACGCCTGACGCGATGGATGAAGGCGGGCTGGGATATCGTCGCCCCGGTGCCGTCCTGCGTATTGATGCTGAAGCAGGAGTACCCGCTGCTGTTCCCGGACGATGAGCAGGTACTCGAGGTCAGCGGTTCCACCTACGACCCGTTCGAATACCTGATGCTGCGCCATAAGGAAGGCCGGCTCAGGACCGATTTCAAATATCCGCTCGGCAAGATCGCCTATCACGCGGCCTGCCATCTGAGGGTGCAGAATATCGGTTACAAGACGCGCGATGTGTTGCAATTGGTGCCCCGGACCAGTGTCGAGATCACCGAGCGTTGTTCGGGACACGACGGGACCTATGGGGTGAAGAGCGAGACCTTCGCCGTCGCGACGAAGATCTGCCGTCCCGTGGTGAACAGGATCAGGGGCGCCGGCGCGGACCACTATTCCAGTGACTGTCCGATCGCCGGTCATCATATCGCCAACGGCCTGGGAGACGGGTCGGATCCGACCCATCCGCTCACGCTGTTGAGAACCGCCTACGGCATCGAGTGATGTCCGGTCGCGGATGCGGGGCCCGGAGGTCGCCATGGAAAAGCTGATACGACGAGACCTGTATACCCTCGAGGCCTATGCCGGGATACGCGCCGAATACCGCGCGCGCGTGATGGCCCACAAGAGGGGGCGTCAGGTGACGGTCGGTCCCCATGTCAGGCTGTATTTCGAAGACCGCCTGACCATCCAGTACCAGGTGCAGGAGATGCTGCGCGTGGAGCGCATCTTCGAGGAGGCGGGTATTCTGGGGGAGCTTGAGGCCTATAACCCCCTGATCCCGGATGGCCACAATCTCAAGGCCACCCTCATGCTGGAATATACCGATGTCGAGGAACGCCAGCGGGCGCTGACGCGCATGGTCGGTATCGAGGATCGGGTATGGTTGCGGGTGGCGGGTTCAGAGCGGGTATGGGCCATCGCCGACGAGGACATGGATCGCGAGGTAGGGGAAAAGACATCCTCGGTGCATTTCCTGCGCTTCGAACTCACCCCCGCGATGATCGGGGCGGTGAAGCGGGGCGCCGCCATCGGCCTGGGGGTCGATCATGCTGCCTATCGTTATGCCGTCGACGCCGTGACCGACAACGTGCGCCGCTCTCTGGCGGCTGACCTGGGCTAGCCCCCGCCCTGCTCCCGGAGTCGCGCGCCTTTCCCGCGGGCGGCGCCCATGCCGACGACCGCGTGGTATGTTCGTCATATCCGTTCCAAGGTTTATAACAAAACCCGTTGTATGCTACAGTGCCCCCGGTTTGCCGGTATACGGTCGCGGACGGAGGGCCTCCATGCTGTTTGCCTTTGTGCTGGATAACGGGCGGCTGGTGCCGCTGGCCGGAGATGAACCGGAACGTCGTCTGGAGGACGCCTTGTGGATCGATCTCGTCGATCCGACCGACGACGAACGGGCCCGTGTCGAGGCCCTGTATCGTCAGGAACTGCCCGAGGCGGAGGAGGCCGAGGAGATCGAGGCCAGTGCCCGCTCCTACGAGGACGAAAGCGGCCTGCACATACATGGCCTGTTTCTGCATGAGGTGGACGGGCATCCGCGTAATACCTCGGTGGTGTTCACCGTCAGCGGCGATCGCCTGTTCAGCCTGCGCGAGCGGGAGATTCCGGCCTTCCGCCTGTTGCGCATGCGCGCCCGACGCGAGCCCGGCATCGCGGTGAGCGCGATATCCATCCTGCTGACCCTGCTCGAGATCAAGATCGAGGACCTGGCCGACACGCTGGAAGAGGTCTATACCGGACTCGAGCGCGTCAGCAGCATGGTGCTCGAGGAAAACGACGTCGAACTGGAGGAATCCATCGACGAACTCGCGCGCCATGAGGATATGAACGGCAAGGTCCGGCTGTGTTTGATGGACGCCCAGCGCGGCCTGACCTTTCTGTTGCGTCGCGGCCGCCTCGATGCCGCCAGTACCGAGCGGGTACGCGAACTGCTGCGCGACATCGATTCACTGCTCCCGCACAATAGTTTCCTGTTCGAAAAGGTGAACTTTCTGATGGATGCCGCCCAGGGCTTCATCAATATCGAGCAGAACCAGATCATCAAGATCTTCACCATCTCGGCGGTCATATTCCTGCCGCCGACCCTGGTGGCCAGTATCTACGGCATGAATTTCGACTATATGCCGGAACTGCACTGGCTGGCCGGCTATCCCTGGGCGCTCCTGCTCATGGTGGCCTCGGCCATCGCGCCGTACTGGTATTTCAAGCGCAAGGGCTGGTTGTAACGGGCGGGATCCGACGGGATAGCGCCGCCGGACGATCACGGGGAGGGAGGCGGGGCTTGTTCGATCCGGAACTGTGGGGATTCTTCTGCGCATGGCTGCGCGCTCCGGGACGGATCGCGGCGGTGGTGCCGAGCGGCGGGAACCTGTCGCGTCTGATGGCCTCCCAGGCGCTGTCGGGCGGGGACGGCATCGTGGTTGAGCTCGGCGCCGGCACTGGCGCGATTACCGCAGCCCTGCTGAATCAGGGGATCGCGCCTCAACGGCTCGTCGCGGTCGAGCGTTCGTACCAGTTTTCCGCCCTGCTGAGACGCAAGTTTCCCGCCGTGAAGGTCGTCTGCGCCGACGCGAGCGATCTGTGCACGAGCCTGCGCCGGGCATGCGTCGACGAGCCGGTGCGCACGATCATTTCGGGGCTGCCCCTGCTCGCCATGGAGGCGGAACTGCGCCAGCGCATCGTGGGTGAATGCTGCGCGTTGCTTGGCGCAGAAGGCAAGCTGGTGCAATTCACCTACGGGCCGCTGTCGCCCGTATCCGGGCACCTGCGGAGGCGGCTGGGATTGCGGGCACGACGTATAGGGCAGGTGTGGAGCAACCTGCCCCCGGCTACGGTGTGGTGCTATACACGGGCCTGCGTGCCGGCTGCCGCCTGAGGGCGGCGCGGCGCTCACTCGAGGAAGCGGTTCCGCGTGGCCACGCCGGGGACCAGGCAGCGCGACCGCCGGTCGAACCAGCGATAGCGACGGCGTGCGATGAAATCGCACAGTGCATCGCGCCGCGCCCTTGGTGTAGGGCGCGGTACGTAGTGCGCATATTCCATCGGATATGATCCCGCATTCGCGGGGCAGGTGACGATAGCGGGTCCAGGGTCATACCGGTCCACGCGCGGGATGTGGCGTGGCGTTTCAGTCCTTGCTGCGGAAGGACTCCGGGTCGAGCTCATAACGGTGCAGTAATTTATAGAGCTCGGTCCGGTTGCGCTGCGCCAGGCGTGCCGCCTGGGTGATATTGCCTTCGGTCATTTTCAGCAGCCGGGTGAGGTATTCGCGCTCGAACTTGCGCCGCGCGGCGGACAACGAGGGCAGTGCGCCGGTCTTCTGGCGTAGTGCGCGTTGTACCAGGCTCACCGGAATCACCGGTGTCGAGCATAAGGTTGCCGTGTGCTCGACCACGTTGAGCAACTGACGGACGTTACCGGGCCAGGGCGCAGTCAGCAGGCATTCCATCGCTTCGGCGGAAAACGAGCGCGCCGGGGTGGTGCTGTTGCGCGCGATCCGGCGCAGGAAGTGATTGACGAGAGGCTGGATGTCCTCCGGACGTTCACGCAGCGGGGGGATCTCCAGTCGCACCACGTTGAGCCGGTAGTACAGGTCCTCGCGGAAACGGCGGTTTTTGACCAGATCCTCCAGGTCCTGGTGGCTGGCCGAGATGATGCGCACGTCGACCGGGAAGCTGGCGGTGGAGCCGACGGGCCGGATCTCCTTTTCCTGCAGCACCCGCAGCAGCTTTGCCTGCAGCGCGAGCGGCATGTCGCCGATCTCGTCCAGGAACAGCGTGCCGCCGTCCGCGGCCTGGAACAGGCCTTTGTGGTCCTGCGTCGCGCCGGTGAACGCACCCTTGTTGTGGCCGAACAGCTCGGTTTCCAGCAGAAGCTCGGGGATGGCGCTGCAGTTCACCGCGAGAAAGGGTTTGGCGCGACGCGCGCCGGCGCGATGAATAGCCTGCGCGAGCAGTTCCTTGCCGGTTCCGCTTTCACCCTGGATCAGGATGCCGATGTTGCTTCCCGCCACGCGATAGGCCTGGCTCAAGACCTCTTCCATCGCCGCGCTGTGACTGATGATCTCCTCGCGCCATGCCCGCACGCCGTCGACCGCGCCTTCCTCGGCCGGGGCGGCGTTGATGCGGTAGGCCTTGTCCACGCAACTGAGCAGCTCCTTGCTGTCGAAGGGTTTGGTCAGGAAGGTGAACACGCCGCGCTTGGTCGCCTCTACGGCCTCCGGGATGGTGCCGTGGGCGGTGAGAATGATGACCGGCAGGGTGGGATGATGCTCGTGTATCGCGTCGAACAGGGCCATGCCGTCCATGCCGTCCATGCGCAGATCCGTGATTACGACATGAGGCTGGTGTTTGTCGAGCTGAAGCAGGCCCCGTTCGGCGTTGTCCGCTGTCGCCACGTCCCAGCCTGCGGCGTTGAGGCGGATGGAAAGCAGTTTCAACAGGTCGACATCGTCGTCGACGAGTAGAATCCTGGGGCGCGTGCTCATGGCGCGGGCGGAGGCATATCGGCCCCGTCACGGTCGCCCAGTTGCCGCTCGATCGCCTTCAACTGGTTCAGCTTGCGCATCAGCTCGGCATTCTGTGTCGACAGACGTTCGCGTTCGCTCAGGGAATGCGCGAGTATCCGCGCGAGTGAGACGAGGTCGGTGTCATCCGTCTGAGGAGACTGCGTGAACAGCTCGCGCAGCCGGGCGGAAATATCGGCATCCGTCTGGCGGTTCGGCTCGCTCAGCGACAACAACAGCGCGAAACGCACCAGCGCCTGCGGGGTCTGTTCGATATCGAGCCGGGTCCCGGCCTCATCGATGGCCGCGCGCCGCTCGTCGGGAGACAGCCCGTCGTAACGGACGGCGTCGCGTAGCAGGTCGGATGTCTGGAGCGATTCCGGCGCCGGCGATGCTTCGGATGGCGCCGGCTGGATCACGGCTTCGGGCTCGGGTCGCGTGACCGCTTCCACGGGAGGGGCAGCCATCGATGCCTGCGGCTGCGGTGTTTCGGCCGCGGAGGAGGGCGGCGCGTTTTCGTGCGGGCGCAGGGCGGTGCAGGCGGAGAGGGCCGCGGCGAGCAGGCCTATCCCCAGCAGGTGTTTAATGCGGATCATTGTGTGTGCCGTCTCCGCCGGTGTCGGGCAGGGTGACGCGGAAATGGGCCCCGCCGTCTGCGCCGATGATCTCGATCGTGCCATGGTGCAAGTGAATGAGTTCTCTCGCGATGGAAAGCCCCAGGCCGCTGCCCTTGACCGGTCCCGCCGAGCGGGCCCGTCCCTGATAGAAGGCAGCGAAGATTTTATCACGTTCGTCGGGATCGATACCGGGTCCGGTATCCGCGACGTCGATGACGGCGGCGCCGTCGCGGAGCGTCAGGGATATGTCCACGTATCCCTTATCCGGCGTGTACTTTACGGCATTCGAAAGCAGGTTGTCCACGATGGTGCGGAGCTTTTCCCGGTCGCCGGTCACCGCGACGGGTTCGAGTTTCAGGCGCAATTCGATCGAGCGCGATCGCGCCGCGAGCTTGTGGTTGGCGCTTACCTCGCGGATCATCTGGTCGAGCGCGACCGGCTCCGTCCCCATGCGCAGGCTGTCGATCTCCAGCGTGCTGAAACTGAGCAGATCCTCGATCAGCTTCTGCAGTTTCAGGCTTTGCTGCCTGAGCATGTTGACGATCTCGCTCTGCTCCTCGTTGAGCGAGCCGACCACCTGTTCCTTGAGCAGCTCGCTGCCTTCACGGATGGTCGTGAGCGGAGTCTTCAATTCGTGCGAGACGTGGCGCAGGAACGAGACCTTCTGGTTTTCCAGCGCGAGGAGGCGCTGACGCATCCATTCGAGCCTGCGGCCCAGTTCCTTCAGGTCGCTGGGGCCGCCGACGGTGATCTCCTGGCCGAAGTGGCCGTCGCCCAGACGGCGGATCGACTGATCGAGCTGCCGGAGCGGCCTGGTGATCAGGACGATGAACAGTACGGTGAGCAGCAGGGCGACGGGGATCAGGGTGAGGGCCTGCCACAGCAGCAGGCGGCGGGCGCGTTCCGCCAGCCCCTGTATCTCGCCGACGCTTTCACCGATGAGCTGGCTGCTTTCGGACAGGATCTCGCGGGCAGAGGCATTGAGGGCGGAGAAGGATTCGATAGCGGCCGCGATGTCCGCCGCGCTCGTCGTGGAATCGTCGAGCCGCCGGTAGACTGCTTCCTCCCGCCCGATCAGGGTATCGATGGTTTCCCGCTGGAGCGGCTTGAGGTCGAGCCGGCGCAGTTCGCCGACGGTCTGGTACAACTGCTTGCGCCGGGCCCTGTAGGCGTCGAGCAGGGAACGATCGCCCAGCACCTGGAACTGCCGCGCACTGCGTTCCATGGCCGTCAGGTGTTCCACCAGCAGGCGGCTCGACTGGGTCGCGGCGACGGCCTCGAGTACGCTGCGTTCGCTATGCGTGGTGAGGCGGTCGACGTAGACCGCCGCGGTGATCAGGGCGATGACCAGCGGCAGGGCCACCACGACAAAGCCGAGCAATATGAGTTGCAGTATGGATCGTGTCGGAAACAGGGCCACGGGTCGCTGGATACGTATTCTTCACTGCCGGAACGGGTTTCTGAAACCGGAATACAGGGATCTGCCGGCGGCGGATGGAACCGCCCGCGATAACGGAAAGGATAACACAGGCCACCTGCGAGCGAGGTGGCCCTCGCCCGCCTGTGGTTGCCGGGCGGGACACGCCCCGCCCGGATGGAGGACTCTACGGTAAAATTCCGGCTGCCGGCCGATGGTGGTTCAATTCGTTCAGTCCGTTTCGCCCGCGATGGAGTGAGCGGCATCGCGGGCGGCGTCCGCCGCCTTGGAGGCGGCCTGTTCCACGGTATCCGCGGCGTCGGAAGCGGCCTGCTCCACGGCGTCCATGGCGTTTTCACCGGCTTCCTGCGCCTGTCCGGCCAGTTCTTGCGTCTTGTCGCCGATGGCGTTGGCGGCATCGCTGACCTCGGACGAGATCCTGGACTGGGTCTCTTCGAGGGAGGCGGTCTGTTCGGACTTGTTGCAGCCGGCCAGCGCGAGCGAGCCCGCCGTCAGAACCAGGGCCAGGGTGGAAAGAGTGGTCGATCGTTTCATGATGTTGTCTCCTTGCTGAAGATTATATTGGGTGGAACTGTGCCTTCCCCGTAATAAAACCTGACCGGGGGGCGCTCGATCGCGCCCCCCGGTCAGCATGCTCTCAAATGGGGGAAGGAAGGATTACGAGAGCAAAATCATCCGCCTCGCCGGTCGTGCGCCTTCGTCGCGGCGTCGTACTCGGCCTTGTTCAATTTGCCGTCTTTGTTCTGATCGGCGGCGGCGAAACCGGTCCCCTGGAATATCCTGGCCGCGTCGGCCTCCTCCTGGGTGATCGAGCCGTCCTTGTTGCTGTCCACCTGATCAAAGGCGGGGGGCTGCATCGCGGCATGGTTCGTCGTTCCCTGCGGCGTATCCGCCCATCCGGCGCCTGCGGCCGCCATCAACGTCAGCGCTGCCAATGAAGCCTGGATCGTCATCGATTTCATGGCTCACCTCCTGTGTCCCTGCTGGTCTGATCCATCTCGGTTGCTTGCGAGCGTTCCAAACAGGGTCAATGCGATATCCATGCCATGTCTATTTATATGATTAAAATCATGAGCTTATTGTATTTTTGCGAGTTCGCTCATGCCCGCGGACCGGCGATTCTGTCGGGGGATGACGACAGTCCTGAGGGGCCAGCTTTCAAGTATCGGATAAGTCTCGAATTTATACTGTCGCCATATGGCGACGGGGCGATTATGCCCCGTCTCGGGGTTCAACGCCGGTGTCTTCCCGGGCGCCGCTCGGTATCCTCGAACCGCACGCGCAGAGGCTTGCCCCCGAAGCTTTTACCGTCCAGTCCCGCGACGGCGGCGCGGGCCTCGTGACCTTCCATCTCGATGAATCCGAAGCCGCGGCATTTATGGGTAAAGACGTCGGTGACGAGATAGATGGAACGTACCTTGCCGTACTCGGAAAAGAGTTCGCTGACGGCCACTTCGGTGGCCTCCGTGGGCAGGTTCCCAACGTACATTTTTTTCATTCCATCAATCTCCGGAGTGGACCGTCGCCCAAGGGCGCGCGGTGTGAATGAGGAGGGCCGAACACACGCTTCTGCATCTGTTTCATGCCCTGGTCGGGAAAACGAATGCCGAGGGGCTGCCTCGCAGCCCGCATGGAGCGGTGTGCGATGGGTGGGTACAGGAAGCCAGACGTACAATCGACGCGGGAAGCCTGGCTCTGGTCTGTCAGGCCGTCCCGCAGCAGATGGCGCCACTATAAAGGGCGCGGAGAGGTATTACAAGGCGCGTGTGAACGCGGTCGGATCACTCCGCATCATTCCGGGGCCTCGTCGTTTGCGACCGAGAAGGCGTGCGGATAGATCACCAGATGGCGTCGCGGTTCGCTGCCCACGCTCTCCGCCACCATATGATGGCGGCTTGCCACGCGATGCTGCAGGCGGCGCAGCGACGCCGGACGCGGCATGAGCGAGACGACCACGCCCTCGCGCAGGGCGCGGCGGATACCGTCCTCGGTTTCGCGCACGGCGGTCTCGGTTTCCTGTTCGTCGAGGCCGGGCGCCACGTTGAACAGATTGCGCAGCAGGTGGCGGATCTGCGCGGTGGAATTTTTTTTCACCGTGTGCACGGGCAGATGGGTGAGCTGGACCAGGCGCTGCAGGCGGGAATCGCCGGCGCGGGCGCGCAGGGTCACGATCAGGTGGGCGTGCTCCGCGCGATTCACCACCTGGGCGTCCAGCCGCAGGTCGCGGATCACGCGCTCGAGCTGATCGCGGCTGAACGCGTAGGGGTAGATGCGCACGGTCTGCCTCAGGTCGCCGGCCGAGAACGGCGTCCGCGGGCGCGCCGGGGATTCCGGTTCGGCGGTCTCTGCCGTCGGCTCCAGCGCCTGTTCCTGCCCCGGCGTGCGGCGCAGTCCGCCCGGTGGCTGGCCGCGCAACAGGCGGTCCACGGCCTGGGCGGTTTCGGGATGCACGATGACCTGTTCGTGATCGACGATCTCCACCACGGCATCGAAGGTCGGCGGCGCCTTGCGTTCGCTCACGGTCTTCTGCGATCCGCGCAGGCGCGCCTCCTCGTCGCCGAGGGTGACGGTCTGTACGCCTCCGACCAGGTCGGACAGCGTCGGGTTGCGAATCAGGTTGTCGAGGGTGTTGCCGTGGGCCGTGCCGATGAGCTGGACGCCGCGTTCGGCGATGGTGCGCGCCGCCAGCGTCTCGGGCACGGTGCCGATCTCGTCGATGATGATCACCTCGGGCATATGGTTCTCGACCGCCTCGATCATGACGTCGTGCTGGGCGGCGGGCGAGGCGACCTGCATGCGGCGCGCGGCGCCGATCGCGCGGTGCGGGATGTCTCCGTCGCCGGCGATCTCGTTCGAGGTGTCGATGACGATGACGCGCTTGTCGAAGTCGTCCGCCAGCACGCGGGCGATCTCGCGCAGCTTGGTGGTCTTGCCCACGCCGGGGCGTCCCAGCAGCAGCACGCTGCGGCCGCCCTCGATCAGGTCGCGGATGAGATCGATGGTGCCGAACACCGCGCGGCCGGCGCGCAGCGTCAATCCGACGATGTCGCCGCGGCGGTTGCGGATAGCGGAAATACGATGCAGCGTTCCTTCGATACCGGCGCGATTGTCCGCGCCGAAGGCGCCCACGGCGCGGACGACGTGATCGAGATCGGCGCGCGTGACCGCGTCGTCCGTCAGCGTGATCGCGCGACCGGGCAGGCGGGCCTGAGGCCTGCGGCCGAGATCGAGTACGATTTCGAGGAGTTCACCGCCCGGCAATTCATCGACGGCGTGCTGGAGCGACGGCGGCAGTGTCTGGATCAGCAGCCGGAGATCGTCGGTGTGAGGGTGTGCGGTCATGTGTTGCCGGCGCCCCGGAATGCGGAAAGCCCCGTTGACTGATTATATCGACAGAAGGCGCCGCCCGGTCAACCTCGGCCGCGCGCGGGATTCAGGGGAACTGGATCCTACCGCTTCCCGCCCCCGGGAAGTTTCCACCCGAGCCCGAATCCGGGAGCACCAGCGACGAGGCCGCTTCGCGGCGCATCTGGCGCAGTTCCTCGATGGCGCGCTCCGCGGCCTCCTGCGCCGCGGGGCCGAAGCCGCGCACCGCCTCCTCCAGCGAGGCCGCCTCGATCTCGAAGTTGAGCGGAAGGGCGCCGACGGGGGTCAGGATCTGGGTTTGTCCCAGGTAACTCACCGGGCGCGAATCGTCGGGCGAGCCGTCGACCTTGACCGGAGAGAGTCGCCGGATGGTGCCGACCTGGCGATCGGTGAACATGTCTTCGCGATAGAGGTCGGCCGCCTCCATGTGCAGGTCCATGGTCGGGCTGTGGGTATCGTTCACGTCGGTTCCCTCGCGTCGTGGTGGTGTCGGTTCCGCTTGATAGACTAACAGATCTTGCCGTGGCGTGTCCCACGGCCCGTGCGGGCCGCGCGCGCCGCCGCAAGGGCCCGGCGGGTCTCCCCCCGCGGGAGCTAAACCCGGTCCGGCCGGCGTGTTATCATCCGGGGCAACGGATTTCCGCGCAGCCGTGGCAAGGCGGTATCGCGCTGCGGCGATGGCGGACCGATCTCGAGGCGCTCAACGATGATAGAAAAAATCCTTTCGGGCGGGCAGACCGGCGTCGACAGGGCGGCGCTCGACGCGGCCCTGGATCTGGGGATCGCATGCGGCGGCTGGTGTCCGGCGGGCCGGCATGCCGATGACGGACCCATTCCCGCGCGTTACCCCCTGCAGGAGGCGGCGGATATGGATCATACCGTGCGCACCGAACACAATGTGCGCGACTCCGACGGTACGCTGATGTTCTACCGGGGCAAGCTGCAGGGCGGTACCGCCTATGCCGTGCTGATGGCGGAGCGGTTCGGGCGCCCGGTGCTGGCGGTGAACCTGGAGCAGCCGCCGGCGCCCGTCGAGGTGGCGGCATGGCTGGAGAGGCACGGAGTCCGTCAGGTCCATATCGGGGGGCAGCGCGAGAAGACGAGCCCCGGTATCTACGCCGAGGCGGGCCGGTTGATCCGCGATATTCTGCGTCTGTCACAGCGGCAGGGGAGTTGAACCATTGAACGGGGCGATGATGAAGATGATCGTGGCGGGCATCCTTCTGATAGTAGGTGCCGCGGTCGTGGCGGCGGAACCGGGCGAAGTGACGGGCGCGTTCGGCTTCGAGTTCGGTCAGGTGATCGATCCGACCGGGCTGAAGGCGCTGGATGACGACGAGGAGGGCGGTCCGAGTTACGCGGTGGTCCCCGAGAATCCGTATGGACCCCTTACCGAGTATGCTGTCGCGATCACGCCGTCGACTCATCGCGTATATCGCGTGACGGCGCGCGGTGGTTTCAGCTCGATGCAGCGCTGTCGCGACGAGCTGGTCCTGCTGGAGCGGGCGCTGGAGCGCAAATACGTCAAGACGGGCGGCAGCAAGGCCTTCGGATTCAACAGCCACCCGGTGATCACCTTCGGTCAGTCGCCGCGCAAGATACGCGGCAAGTGCACCGGCAAGATCCTGGACAAGACGCTGACGCTGAATTATTTCGATGAGGACCTGGCGCGGGCGGCGCGTGCCGAGGCCAATCCGACGGGCGGCGGGGCCGCCGCGCCGAACGAAGGCGAGGCGCGCGACGAAGCCGGTTTGTGATCCGTATGGGTGGGCTATTTGCGTTCCCCGGGGCGTTTTCCCGGCCGCGGTGGCAGCGTGAACCAGTCCGCGCTCGTGATCTCGTGAAAATAATCGGCCTCCTCCTTCAATACCGCGGAGGTCGCCGCCGGCACCGCCGCGATCTCCACCCGTACCCCCTCCGTTTTAAGATGGCGCACCAGTTCGACGAAGTCGGAGTCGCCGGACAGGATGATGATGGTATCCACCTTGCTCGCCAGTTGCATCGCCTTGATCGTGAGCGGGATGTCCGCGCTCTTGTGGCAGGGCTGCACCGAGCCGTGGTAGTGGTA
>WBZO01000595.1_pt2 | contig 18124 bp, 11 predicted proteins | sample 5204261 | NCBI WGS metagenome assembly WBZO01 (sample SAMN12412400, study PRJNA552823) | activated sludge metagenome | isolation source: activated sludge from anammox sidestream of wastewater treatment plant... | place: USA: North Carolina | collected 2017-09
TTCATCTCGGCCTCGCGCACCGAGTCCCACAACGCGCCCCAGAGCATCGTGCGAAGGAACGGGTCTTTCACATTGCCGATGCGCGAGACGACCGCCTCGCGGCTTTTGGCGTCGAGCATGAATTTGCCGTAGCCGAAATCGTTGTCGTTGGCGAAAACGTAAGCCGGGCATTTTTTGCCTATGGCTTCGCTGATCGCGGCTTGTTTGCCGTCGAATTGCGCCGTGATTCGCATGGCTTCGGCGTCGTCATAAGCCAGCAGCAGTCGCGTCTTGATCGGCCACACGCCGCCTTCGTCGAGCGCGTCGCGCTGTCTGATTTCAAACTTGTCAATCAAGCCTTGCGCGTCGCATTTCCATTCGACATCCACCTGCGGCATCCCGCGCCGTTTGACCCAGGCGTCGGCCCAGGCTTGCAGCTTCTGTTTCGACGCGCGCTCGAAGGCCCGGATCAGATCGTTCCATTCGGCGTTCGCGTAAGCGCGCTCTTTCAAAAACAGCCGCACGCCGTCGCGGAAATTCTCTTCGCCGATGACGAACGTCAAAGCGCGCAGCAGGCTCGGAGCTTTTTGATAAACAATCGCGCCGTAAGCCGACTTCGCGTCTTTCAGATTGCGAACTTCCTGATAAATCGGCGTCGTCCCTCTGGTCGCGTCAATGCCGTAAGCCAGCGGTTTATGCGATTGATAAAAACGCTTCCAAATCTCGTCGGGTCTAACCCCCAAAGAGGGAATCGCGGCCATCGCGTGCGAAGCCATGAAGTTGGCGAAGCCTTCTTTCAACCACAAATCGTCGAACCATCGCATCGTGACCAGATCGCCGAACCATTGATGCGCCAGTTCGTGCAGGACGAGCGACGCGCGGCCCAGCTTGTCGTTTTTCGTCGGCACGGTTCGGAACAGGATCGAATCTTCGCGCAGGAACGTCGCGCCCGCGTGCTCCATCCCGCCGTAAGCGAAGCCGGGGATCAAGACCTGATCGTATTTCGTGAACGGGAAAGGCTGATCGAAAAATTCGATCATGTGCTTCATTCCTTCGCGCGTCAGCCGCTCGACTTCGGGCCATTCTTCCTTCGCGCGTTGCAGCTTCGATTGGCGAACCAGAACACGCAACGGAACTGATCCGCCGTCGCCCGCAATCTGTTTGAATGGGCCTGCGGCGAACGCGAACAGGTACGTGCTGATCGGTTGCGTTTCGCGGAATGTCCAAACCGAGTTAGCGCCGTCGCGGGCGTTGGGCTGCTCACGCGTGTTCGTCACGACCACCCAATTCGGCGGAACGGAAGCCGTGAACGTGAATCGCGCCTTCAAATCGGGCTGATCGAAGCAGGGGAACGCCAGGCTCGCGTCCATCGGCACAAACAGCGTGTAGATGTATTCGCTGCCGTCGTCGCGATCCTGATAGCGAATTACGGGGCGGTTGGCCGCTGCGACGCCGGTCTCGAAATTCATCGCAATCGTATTCTCGCCGCTTTTGAAATGACGGGCGGGCAAGACGATGTGGCCGCCCGTTTGTCGCGCGTCATTCACCGCCGAGCCGTTGATCGTGACATTGCTGATCGCGCCTTCGATGACGCGGCCCTGCTCATCGAGGTCGCGGAAATCCAGGATCACCGGGGCGCCGGTGTCGTTGATCTTTAGCTTGATCTCTTGATGGCCTTTGATCCTGGCCGCGCCGGGCGTGAGTTCAAAATGCAACCGGTAGCGAATGTCGGAGATGGTTGCGGCGCGATGGCTCGCCAGTTCGCGCGAGACGCCTTCAATCCATAACGCCCGGGATTCGCTTTGATTATTCGCCATCGTCATCGCTCCAAATTGAAATGTAATCAGCAAAAAGGCAATCAGTCTGTTCATGGTTTTCCTGTCGTTGCGGCTCGCGGTTATGGTGGCTATACTGCGCGCCGGAAAGGACGTGTCTTATGCTAAAGGTGATTCGTGGCAAAAAATTCTACCCTCTTGATTGATGAACATTCCATCAACTCATCGCCCCCTACCGGCGGAGGCGTGATCGTGGATGTGGGGACGGGCGACGGCAGCTTTGTTTACCAGAGCGCCCGGCGACACCCGGATCGGTTCTACATCGGGATAGACGCGCAATCGAGCGCGATGGAGAAGGTCTCCCAGAAGATTCATCGCAAACCGGCGAAGGGCGGGCTGCCTAACGTTCTCTTCATCCAGGCTGCGGTCGAAGCTCTGCCGCCGGAGTTTGATGGCGTGGCCGACGAAGTCCACGTCCATTTTCCGTGGGGCAGTCTGCTCGGCGCAGTCGCTTCCGGCGATGAAGCGGCGCTGCGCAATCTGCGCCGCATCTGCGCGCCCGACGCCTGGTTGGAAATCGTCATCGCTCTCGACCCCGAACGTGATCGCGCCGAGATCGAAAGACTCGGACTCGCTTCGCTCTCGCCGGAATTTCTGGAGACAACTCTGATCCCGCGCTACCGCGCAGCCGGATTCGATGTCGTCGAATCCGGGTTGCCGCCGCCGTCCGAATGGCCGCAGCTTCACACCTCGTGGGCGCAGCGATTGCGCGGCAATGCCGGACGCCAGCTTTGTTACCTGATCGCGCGCACAATCGAAGTCATTGCCTGATCACAGCCACCGGCAGATCGCGCCGCGCCTGATTGCCGAAGAAATCCTCCGCAAAAACCCGCAGCGTGTAATCGCCCGGCGGGATTTGCGAAGTGCCAAAAAAATCTTCGCGAGCTTCGCCGCCGCGCGCGACGCTGGTCACGACGTAGCCGAAGATGGTCTGGCCCTGATAACCGGATTGGCTGCCTTCGCCGTAAACCAGCCCGACCAGACGCTGGTCAAGCGGCAAACGATCAAAGACAAGATTGTATCGAGGTTGCTCAAACCCGCTCGCAGCCGAGCCGTCGGCGCGCAGCAGTTGATAGCCCAACCGGTAAACGCCCAGCCGCCGGTATTTCGGATTGCCGTCAATCTGATCGTAAGCGCGGACGATGATTCTGAATCGTCCACTTGGCAGGGTAGCGGGCAAAGCCGGTTTTGCCTGCTTCTTTTTCGCCGAATCGAAGATCGGTTCATTGCGCTCGCTCGTGATCGCAACGCTTTCTATTGTCGGCGCGACGGTGTCAACCAGGCCGGGAAATTGCAAAGCGGTGAGCGCGTTGCTCTCAGCGCCGTAAGGCCCCGCGATCAGATGAACGTGATTGAACCGGTTGAGCGCGCCAATCGCGTCGCCCGCGTTGACGCGAGTTCCGCGCCGCACGCGGACTCCGACGATTTGCCCCTGCTCGTCGCGGCGAAAACTGATCGCGCCATTCGGGAAAGCGCCGACGGGTTGATCGTTCTGATCGCGGCCAACGCGAATGTGGATGTAGCCGATGAGTGGCAATCGCAATCTTTCGCGCAATCCGCCCGCGCCCTCGACGGCCAGCGGTTGTGTGACTCGTTCTGAAAAAATCGCGCGCGCCGTTTCACCGTAAGCTCCGGGAATGTCCAGCCCGTTGTGAAACCAGGCGTCGTGATCGGGCAGCATCTCGCCTCGGATTTCGCCGAATGTGCCCGCGATGTCGCGCTTCGCCTGCGGCGGATCGAAAGGCCAGCGCGGCGGAACCGCATTGCGAATGTCGGCGGCTTTGATCGTCGCGGCTTCAGCTTCGGATCGAAATCCGAAATTTTCGCCTTGCGGGACTATCGCGCGGATCAATCCATTGCCGGTGTCGGCGACGACCATCGCGTCGTTCGACGCAAAAGCCAATGACGACGGGCGATTGAGCTTCGTCTTCGCAATCTCGCCATCCGATCCGCTCGTCAATCCGGCGTCAACGATTGTCGTTACGATCTGTTGATTCAAGTCGAGCGTCCGCACGCTCGATCCGCCCGCGATGAAGATCATTCCGTCGCGCCGCGCGGCGATTCCCATTGGTTCGTAGAACGCGGCTTCGAGCGGCCTGCCGTCGCGATTATCAGGTTCGCCGGTTCCGGCGATTGTCGTCACCTCGCCGTCGAGCGTCACGCGGCGGATGCGATGGTTGCCCGTGTCGGCCACGAGCAACGAACCGTCGGCGTTGATGGCGATGCCGCAGGGCGTGTCGAAGCGCGCTTGATCGCCGCGTCCGTCGCGGAAGCCCGGCTCGCCGCCGCCGGCGATTGTGCGGACGCGCCCGTTTTCGATTGCTCGGATGCGGTCGTTGTAAGTGTCGGCGACGAAGACCGCGCCGTCTTTGTTGACTGCAACACCGATTGGGCCGTTGAAGCGCGCCTGACTTGCTTCGCCGTCAGCGAAGCCGCTCTGGCCGGGAGCGCCGGCGGTATTGATGATCCGATCGGTTTTCAGATCAATCCAAACGATTGTATGCGCGCCCGTGTTGGCGACGATTAGCGATCCGCCGCTCAGCCAGCCGCCCGGCGCGAACGCAATCCCCGAAGGCGTGTCGAGATCGGACACGACTGTCTTCAGACTTCCGTCAGCGTTGATTTCTCGAACGCTGTCGCTCGTTCCGTCGCTGAAGAAGACTTGATTGTCGCCGCCAACCGCGACTCCGAAAAGGTCGGGCAGCGCGGAGTTGGCGATCTTCATCCCCGGCCCTCCGACGGTCATCACCGACGCGAATGGCTTCGGCGGCCCCTTCCGAATAAGCCAGAAGAAAATGAGCAGCGCGATTGCGACGATTGCGATTGCGGCGCAGGCGATGATCGGGCCGCGCCGCGAGCGCAGCAGGCCGGAAGAAAATTTGAGATTCAGGATTTGAGATTGCGATTTTGTATTGCGCGGGTTCATTCGATTCACGAAGGGCAGTTTATCGAACAGCTTTATCGTAAGGCAACGGGTCGGCGCCGCGAGCGGCGCTGACTCGCGTTGATTACGCCAGCGCTTGGCTCTACACTCTCTCCCGTGCAACTCACAAATCGGGCGAATCTACCAATCGAAACGCTGTCGGCGCTCGAAGGCGAACTGCCGCGTTTCGGCACGCTGCATGAGTTTGTCCGGTGGGGAAGCGCCCAATGTCCGCCGGTATTGTTGACAGAAACAATTGCGCTGGATGAATACACGCACGACGTGATCGCTCCGTGGCGCGCCGGGGGCGCCGGGGATGACGGATTGACGCTGGTTTTGGGCGCTACCTGACAGGGCGAAATCACGGCGGTCGCCGTGTGGGATCATCTTCCGAACGCCGATGAATTGCTGGCCGCGCGATTAGCCGATGGCTGGCTTCCAACGCCGAGTCCATTGCGCGATGGCGACCGTGTGCTGGGTCACGCTGCTTGTCCGCTTCATTAACGCTGAAAATTATGGCGAGAGGCTGGGAGAGCAAATCCGTCGAAGACCAGATGGAAGAGGCACGGCGTTCGCAAGTCGAAGCCGGCGGGCGCATTCAATCGCCTGAAGAAAAGGAGCGCGAACGCAGGATCGAAAGCCTGCGTTTGGAGCGCAGCCGGTTGACAGAGCAATTGGATCGCGCGCGTTCCGCCGCGCATCAACGGATGATTCAGCAATCGCTCGAAGCGATTGAAGCAGAGATTGCCGCCTTGATTGAAGGAAACCTGAAAGCTTGAAACCTGAAATTAGAGATGAGGCTTATGGCTGAAACCAACCGAGTCGAACCCGCGACCGACAAGATTGGCGCGGCTGCGACGGCGCCGATCCCCGCCGCGGAAACCAGTCGAGGCTTGAAGTTTTACGCGCGCGGCGGCTGGCTGTTTTTCAAAAAGATGTGGCCCGCGATTTACGATCTGACGACGACTGAAACTTACGTCAACGCGTCGGCCATCGCCTTCAACATTATGCTGTCATTCTTTTCGTTCGCGGTGCTGATGGGCAGCTTTTTGATTAACGTGCTGGGCTGGCAGCGGGCATATGAAACCAGTTTCCTGCTGCTGATGTCGCTGGCGCCGAAAGTGTCTGGTGATCTCTTCAGAAGCCTCGATGAGGTGACACGCGGGCCTGGAGGCAAGGCGACGCTGATCTCGTTCGGGCTGATGATCTACTCGGCTTCGGGCGTCTTTCAGCCGCTCGAAGCGGCGCTCAATCGCGCCTGGGGGTTCAAGGAACGCGGCGTCGTCAAGCAATACGCCACCTATCTGTTGCTGGCGGTCGTTTGCGTGGTAATCATGCTGGCGCCTGTGGCGTTGGGGAGCCTTTACGATCTCGTGATAGCCAAAGTGTTCGGCCTGTTCGGAGCGTCAGTTAGTCCTGTCTGGCGCAAATACATTTTCAACGTCATAGGTCCGATCATCTCGCTGCCGTTCGTCGCGCTGGCGCTTTTCGTCATCTATTATTTCGTCCCGAACGGAAAAGTGCAGGCCAGCCAGACGATGTTCACTTCGATAGCGACTGCGTTGTTATGGGTGATCGCGATGTTCGTTTTCTGGCTGGCGCTGCCGCTGTTCGATTTTGAAGGAAGCTACAAACGACTGGCCCCGCTGATGGCGCTGGTCACGTGGACATTCATCTCGTCGTTCATTCTGATTCTCGGAGCGAACCTTTCGGCGCACAAAGTGCTGCCCGAATCCTGGACGGGCTACCTGCCTTTCAGGAGAAGCGCGGCAATGGCGGACGCGGAGGTTCGGAAGAGTTTTGAGCATAAGCAATAGTTGTGTCGGTAGTCGGACATAAGACAGGGACATATTTCATATGAAATATGTGATATGAAATATGAAATATAGAGAAGTTTGCGGCAACTCCTCTTAATTTTAGTCATTGTCCTTAGGTCACGGCTACAGGCGCCTGATAACTTCGGCCCTGCGGTTCCCCTTTTCCGTCAGAGCATTTTACAAACGGGCACAAATCCCGATAGCGCGCGCGTTCTCTTCGGAGGCTCGCCGCTGCCGGGGATTTTCGAGGAGGTAGTATGAAAAGCAATTTGGTTGCTCGTTGCTTTGTCGTGATGATGTTGGTTGCAGGATTGGTCTGGGTAATGAGTTCGTCAAGTTCCGCGCAATCGGGACGCAAGCGGCAAACGACGCCGTCGCCGAAATACGAAACTCAAGACCCGAACAGATCCGAAAAGGGAGACGAGAAGAGTCCCAACAAACCTCTGGCCGACAACACGCCCGTCGAAGTTGACGAAAACGGAACGATCAAGATGGACACGTCGCTCGTCAACATTCCGGTCAGCGTCGTTGACCGCGACGGCAAATTCGTCCCGTCCCTCACGAAGCGCGATTTCAGGCTTTACGAAGACGGCGTGCAGCAGGCGATCGAAAGCCTCACCTCGGTCGAGACGCCGTTTTACGTTGCGCTCGTGCTCGACACGTCCAACAGCACGATGTTCAAGATGGATGAGATTCAGGACGCCGCCTACGCGTTCACCAAACAGTTGAGGCGCGACGACCAGGTGATGGTCGTGTCGTTCGACAGCAAAGTTCGCTTCCATTGCGATTTCACCACCGATCAGGACGAGATGCGCCAGGCGATTTACGAAACCCACACCGGCGGCAGCACGAAACTTTACGAAGCCGTTGATAAAGTGGTTGACCGCCTGGAACAGATTCAGGGCCGCAAAGCCATCGTGCTTTTCACCGATGGTGTTGACACGTCCAGCCGCCGCGCCAATTACCAGAACACAATCGAGAAGGTTGAAGAGTCGGGCGCGCTGGTTTATCCGATCAAATACGACACCGAGATGGATGGCGGACAGGGAGGCGTTATCAACGGGCCGACCAATTCCCCCTGGCCCTGGCCGTCGCCGTCGCCGTATCCGCGCCGTCGCCGCTGGCCTTTCAATCCGTTCGCTACTAATCAGTTTACGCAATGGCCGCAGGGCCGCACGCAGTGGCCCGGCAGAGGCGGCAGCGGCGGCGGCAACGACGATTACCGCCGAGGCGCGCGTTACCTGCAGGAATTGGCCGACCGCAGCGGCGGGCGGCTTTACGACGCCGATTCGACATACAACCTCTCGCAGGCTTTTTCGATGATCGCCGAAGAACTGCGCCACCAGTACGCGCTCAGTTATTATCCGAGCAATACGAAAAAGGACGGCACTTACCGCCAAGTCAAAGTTCGCGTTGAAAAACCGGATATGGTCGTTCGCGCCCGCGAAGGTTATCGCGCGGCTGGCGACGCCGCGTCCGGGAACCGGAACGAGCGGCCTGAGCTGAAACGGAAACAACTGGCAGCGCAGTAATCGCAAGCACGCAGCAGACAAACACAAGGGGAGAGACTCCCCGTGCAGATCAAAACAATCTTCCGCGCAGCCCTGACTGGGCGCGACTGACAACGAATCCATCGCGCGCATCGAACGCGGCGTGATGAGCTTAATGCGTTACCTGAAGATCATCCCCGGCAAGGCGGAGATGGTCGAATCGCCTCTCTTCATTGGCCGCAGCGCGGTGCTGCGCAGCGAAGCGACCGGAATCTTCTACCCGCTGGTCGAACGCAACCGCACGGTAGCCAAAGGGACGCTGCTGGGTTACGTGACCGATTTTTTTCGGCGCCTGGGTGTTTGAGCTGCGCGCTGTTTGGCGGCACGGTGCTCTACATCATCAACACGCCGCCGATCAGTCAGGGCGAGCCGCTGGCGATGATCGGACACATCACGGAAGGCGCGAAATGAAAACGCCGCTCAAAAGATAATTCAGAGCCGCCGTTACCCCTCAGCCCGCGAGCCATCCAAAAATCTATATTCCGCGATATAGATTTTTGAATAGTTTTCCTGTCTCATCTTTCCCCTGCATCTTCCAAGTCTCTATATTTGTATTTGTTTCGGCGGCCCAACTCATCGTTCCAAATAGTTGGAATGGCAGTTGCCTAAATTCCAATCGCTGAAGGAAAATATCCACAAGGCAGTTGACACTGCTTGAGATTGCCGCCGACCAAGTTGCGGGCGTCAGCCAAATTGATGACAGCTTGCCATCAACGTTGATAGTCATAGCTTGGCGCGGATTTATCTCAGTCATTTCTGTAATCGGCAAAGTCGGTCTTTTACTCCCGGTTTCAGGTTCTGCACGACCTGTCGCGAATCTGAGCCCGGAGTTTTTTAAACATCAAAATCCGAAACGCAAAAGCAGGACTTCTTCACCTCCGCCGGTGAGAAGCCCTAAGATTTTCAACACTAAAAGGAGTGTGTCATGAATAATCTTAGAGGAAGACTTTCAGCCCACAGTTTAATTTTGGCGCTGTTGCTGACGTTAAGTCCGGCAGTAGCGGCTCAGCACATTCGCGGGGCTTTGGATGGAACGGTCGCCGACCAGAACGGCGCTGTGTTATCGGGCGCGAAAGTGACCGTCAAAAATGACGCCACCAACGTGGAGCTTAAAACCACGTCCAATGATCGCGGCTATTTCAACGTACAGAATCTGGAGGCCGGAACCTATTCCGTTACGGTCGAACAATCCGGTTTTCGCAAGTACATCGCCAAGGATGTGGGCGTCAAAGTCGGTACTGTGACACCCCTGAACGTCACTTTGCAGATTGGCGCGCAGGAGCAGGTGGTGGAAGTCACGGCCACGAGCACCGAAGCAGCCGTTGACACATCGCGCTCGACAGTTGACGGCGTGGTCACATCCAAGACGATTGAGAACCTGCCGCTCAACGGGCGCAACTTCCTCGATCTGGCGCAACTCGAACCGGGCGTGCAGGTGCGCGACGGCGGCGATTTCGATCCGACCAAGAACCAGATGGCTGGCGTCTCCATTGGTGGCCGCAGTGGGCGCTCCACCCGCATCCAGGTTGACGGCGTGGACATCACTGACGAAACGGTCGGCACCACCACCACCAACATCTCCAACGAAACGATTCAGGAGTTCCAGGTCAGCCGTTCGACGCTCGACGCTTCGACCGACCTGACTTCGAGCGGCGCGGTCAACATCGTCACGCGCAGCGGCGGCAACGCCATTCACGGATCGGGCTTCGGATTTTTCCGCAACCAGGACCTCGCCGCCGACTTACGGCTTTTCAAACCGGACAATAAGAAGCCGTCTTTCGACCGCGAGATTGGCGGCGGACGCGCGGGCGGATTCTTCATCAAGGACAAATGGTTCTGGCACCTCGAATACGAACAGAACAACCAGGACGGCCAGCAATTCACCAGCATTCCGAGCTTCCCGCAATTCAGCAAGTCGTTCGGTGTGCCGCTGGACGAACGATTGGGCGGCGCGCGCACCGATTTCAACATCACCCAAAACCTGAGAGCCTTTTACCGCTTCGGCCACAACTACAATTTTGGCGTGACTGGCTTCGGCGGCGTTGATCTGGCGGCCTTCGCCAACAAGAACAACACGAACATGCACGTGGCCGGCGTTGATTACTCGACCGCGCGCTGGACGCATTCTGTCCGCTTCAGCTATCTCAACTTCAATAACTTCATCGTGGACGCCAATGCTGCGGCGGGTACGCCGACGACGCTCGATCCGGCCGGCAAGCCGGTGTTGGTCAGAATCACCGGGGTTCTGAACGATGTCGGTCCCGACCTGCTGGCTCCGCAACAGACGTTTCAGGACAACAAGCAAGGCAAATACGACGCGAGTCTGGCGGCAGGCAACCACTCCTTCCGCTTCGGCGCGTCGTACAACAAGATTGACGAAGCGGTCTTCGCCAACTTCTTCGGTTCGGCTCCGCGCATCCGCGCCAGTCGCAACTCGACCACCATTGCCTTCGCAAACGCCAATGGCGGCGCGGGCGATCCGCTCAATTATCCGCTCAACCAGATTGTGATCGGCAATGGCCAGGGCGCGTTCAGCGAGCGGCCTGCGCTCGGCTTCAAAAATGGCGGCACGACTAACCATCGGCTCGGCTTCTATTTCACCGACGCGTGGAAGATCAAACGCAATTTCACGCTCAATTACGGCCTGCGCTACGATTACGACAGCGCGCTGTCGGACGCCGATCTGGCGCGCACGCCGACGCTGGCCCAGTTCAACCCGGCGCTCGCTGGCAAGCCGAACAACGACATCAACAATTTCGCGCCGCAACTCGGCTTCGCGTGGGACGTGCGCGGCGATGGCAAATTCGTGATCCGCGCCGGATCAGGGATCTTTTACGAGACTAACATCATCAACAACTTCCTCTTCGATCGTGTGCTCAATTTACCGCCGGGCTTCGGCAACGACACGCCAGTGCTCAACGGCGGGGCCCCCGACCTGATTGATCCGGGCACCGGCAATTGCATATTCAGGGCTACCAACTTCAGGACCACGCCTGGCCAATGCGATGTAGCGGGAGGCGTCAACTTGTTCAATCAGCCGCTGAAGAATGTGATCGCAGCGGCGCAATTGATGCAGGCCACATTGCAATCAGTAACGGCTCAACTCGGAGCGAAATATCCGCCAGCGGGCGTGCCGCCGCTCTTTGACCAGGTGCTGGACGCCGGAGGCAGCATCATCTTCAACAAGTACAAACGGCCTTACGGCTTCATGGTCAACGTCGGTTTCCAGCACGAATTGAGGCCCGGGCTGGTGCTGAGCGTGGATTACCTGCGCAATCGCGGCGTCCACTTCAATCAAACGACAGACCTGAACCGCATCGGCGCGGCAAACACGCTGAACGTGGCGACGGCGCGCGCGGCGATTGCAGCCACCAATGACGGTTTTGGCTGCGGCAACAGCTCTTCGGGCGCGGCGATTGATTGCGCGATCAAGGCCGGCGCGACCATTCAGGATTATGCGGATTCCGGGCTGGGCTCGGGCAGCGCGCTCGACGGCTTCGCTTTCCAGGGAATGAACCCGAATTTCCGTGGGATGGGCTTCATTCAATCGCTTGGCCTGTCAACCTACAACGCCTTCACGATCAGCATGCGAGGCAGGCTGGGCAGCTACGGCCCGTTCAAGAACGCGTCCGGCATTTTCAGCTACGCCTTGTCGCGGTTTGAATCTTCGGGCGGCGATCAGGACTTTCTCTCAGGCTCGGCGTTCAACGACACGCCAACGAAGTTCTACGGGCCGACTGGGCTTGATCGCACACAGCAATTCAGCATGGGACTGCTGGTTGATCTGCCCTGGGGATTCAAATTCAACACGTCCACGCGCATCGCTTCGCCCCTGGCGCAATCGGCTTTCATTTCCTGCAACGATTGCGGCGCGGCGGAGATATTCTTCAGCGATCTGGACGGCGATGGAATCACCGAAGACCCGCTGCCGGGAACGAATCGCGGCGCGTTCGGTCGCCAATTGAAGAGCGGCAGGGCGCTCAATACGCTGATCAGCGCGTTCAACGCTCAGGTCGGCAACGGCGCTTTCACACCAGCGGGCAGAGCGTTGCTCTCCGCCGGGCTGTTCAACGAAAACCAGCTCAGAGCGCTCGGAGGTATCTTCAACAACGGCGTCCCGATTGAACTCGCGCCGCGCGATCAGGTGGGGTTGGATTCCTTCATCAACACCGACATCCGCCTCTCGTGGACTTACAAAGTCAAGGAGCGGGTGAGCATTCAGCCGATGATTGAGATTTTCAACCTCTTCAACGTCGCCAACTTCGATACGCCTGGGAACCGCCTGGGATCTTTCCTTGACGGCTCGCCCGGTTCGATCAACGGCACGTCGCCTGGCTTGCGTAACAATCGTTACGGGCTTGGTTCAGGCTCGTTCGCGCCGGGCATCCCGCGCGCCTTCCAGCTTGGCATCCGCGTTGACTTCTAAACAGAATCCGACGCCGGATAAAAATCGAGGCGGCCTCTTGTCGGGCCGCCTCTTTTTTCGTATTCGCAACGCGATGTGATCGCTCACTGGAAAAACGGAAAGAGCCGCTTCAATTCGGCCTTGTCGGGCCGCCGTCCGTATTCACAAATCTCGAACGCTTCGGCGTGTTTCACGCCTGCGGCGGCTTCGGGGCCGTACCATTCCTTCAGCGCATTTCTGAAACGATCAGCGACGCCGATGTTGCGCGCGGCGTGGCCCCGTCGGACTTCGGCGACACGCTTGGTTCGTTCCGCGGCGTTCTTCGGCATCAGTCCTTCGTGACCGTTCGCGCCGCCTTCCAGAAATTGCGATTCCATCACGGCCAGCGCGTCCAGCTTTTTGTCTATCACCGAATCAATCGAGACGGCGATGTCGGGCTGCGACGGGTTAGGCTTCATGAAGCGGTCGGTGTAATACATAAAAATTGGGTTGTTTTTCATCGCCGGCGTTTCGGGGCAGATGAACGGCACGGTGACCATATAAGCCGCATCCTGCACCAGAACTCCCGTGTAGCGATGATCAGGATGATAATCGTTCGGGCGCGGGCTGAGCACGATGTCGGCTTTCCAGTTACGGATCAGCCGTATGATCGCGCGGCGGTTTTCGAGTGTCGGCATCAACTCGCCGTCGTGGTTGTCCAGCACCTCGACCGTCGTGCCGAGGATTCTCGACGCCTCTTCGACTTCTTTCTTGCGGCGCATCGCCAGCGGCCCGCCCGCTTCGCGCCAATGTCCGATGTCGCCGTTGGTGACAGCCACGAGTTTGACGTGATGGCCGCGCGCAGCCCACATCGCCGCCGCGCCGCCAACCGACAATTCGCAATCGTCGGGATGCGCGCCGAAGGCGATGATGCGCAGCTTGCCGTCGCCAGTCTGCGGTTCGACGCTGGCGGCGGTGTTATCAAAGTTGATCGTGAGCGCGGCGGCGAGCGCAAGCAGACACGCCAGCGCAACGCGGCGAAACGTGAACAGAGAAAATCTCTTCATTCGTTTTTCCTCCGAAAAGCGGCATGGAGTTCAGCCTTTAGGCTGCTTGGTTACAGCCAAAGGGCGTTTGAAGGAGACAAGCAGCCTAAAGGCTGAACTCCATGCCGCTTTTCATTGTTTCGGGGATTCACTCAGGACTGCATGAACGACTCCTCCGAAGATGTTCAAAGTTTGACCGGATGGTTTTATGTTGCGAATTACAGCGTGTGATATGCTGAGGCTGTTCCGCGATGATTTCAATAGCAGTTCGTTCAACCGCCTCTGATTTAATAGTTGGGAGGGAAGCGATGTCCACGAATTACGAAAACCTGATTGTCGAATTGGCCGCGCCGGTGGCCCGCGTCACGCTTAATCGCCCCGAACGCCGCAACGCCCTGTCGCTCGCGTTGATGCGTGAATTGACGGCCTGTTTGCGGGAGATTGGCGCCTCGAACGAAATACGCGCCGTCATCCTCTCCGCCGCCGGGAGCGTCTTTTCCTCAGGCCACGACCTGAGCGAAATGCGCGGGCGTTCGGTCAATGATTACCGCCGGATATTCGACGCCTGCGTCGAGATGATGACCGCGATCAAAAACATTCCGCAGCCAGTGATCGCCGAAGTGCAGGGAATGGCCACCGCCGCCGGTTGCCAGCTTGTCGCGGCCTGCGACCTGGCCGTCGCTTCGGAAGAAGCCAAATTCGCCACGCCCGGCGTGCGCATCGGTTTGTTTTGTTCGACGCCGATGGTCGAGTTGACGCGAGCCATCGGGCGCAAGCACGCGCTGGAAATGCTGATGACCGGAACGCCGATTGATGCGGGCGCCGCTGTCGAGTGGGGACTCGTCAATCGCGCCGTGCCCGCAACGCAATTGCGTGAAGAGACTCAGCGGCTGGCCGAACAGATCGCCGAAGCAAGCCCGCTCATCGTCGGCATCGGCAAACAGGCTTTCTACGCGCAGATTGATCTCGATCAGGCGAAGGCCTACGACTACACCAAAGAAGTCATGAGTCTGAACGCGATGGCCCAGGACGCGCAGGAAGGAATTGGGGCGTTTCTGGAAAAGCGGAAGCCGTGCTGGAGCGGGCGCTGACAAGATGAACATCCTCTCGCTCGAAAACGTCAGCAAAACTTTCGGCATCAAGCCGCTGTTTGAATCGGTCACGTTCGGCCTCGACGAATCGGACAAGGTTGGCGTGATCGGCGCGAACGGCAGCGGCAAATCAACGTTGTTGCGCGTCATCGCCGGAGAAGAGCGCCCCGACACAGGCCGCGTGGTCATCGCCAATGAAAAGATCGTCGCCTGCCTCTCGCAAAATCCACCTTACGATCCCGGTCAAATAGTGATCGAAGCCGTCTTCAGCGGCGGCAACGAAGCGTTGCGACAGAAGCTTGAGCTTGTGCGCGAATACGAAGAGGTTTGCGCGAAGCTTGCCGAAGCTGGCGGCGCGGACGAAAAGTTGATGAAGCGCGTCGCCGATCTTTCGCACGAGCTTGAAACTTCGGGCGCGTGGCAGCTTGAAACCGAAGCGAAAAACATCCTGGCCCGGCTTGGCGTTTCAGACCTGCGCGCGCGAATGCAGACGCTCTCCGGCGGCCAGCGCAAACGCGTCGCGCTCGCTCACAGCCTGATCATCAAGCCCGACCTGCTGATTCTGGACGAGCCGACCAATCATCTCGACGCCGAAACGGTCGAATGGCTCGAACGTTACCTGACCGAATTCAAAGGCGCGCTGCTGCTCGTCACTCACGACCGGTACTTTCTCGACCGAGTCACAAACCGCATCCTCGAAATTGATCGCGGGCGCGCGCAGACCTTCACGGGAAATTACGGCGACTATCTGGAAAAAAAGCAGGAACAGGAAGAGCGGCAGGCCGTCGAAGCGCAGAAGCTGAAGCAACTCGCCCGGCGCGAGCTTGAATGGCTGCGGCGCGGCCCGAAAGCGCGCACGACGAAAGCCAAAGCCAGAGTTGATCGCGCCAACGAACTGATCCAGCAATCGCGTCAGGCCGCGAGCGAGATTGCTGGCAAGAGGTCGCTCGACATCGCGTTTGAATCACAGCGGCTGGGCGGAAAGATTCTGAGCCTGCAAGGCGTCAGCAAATCTTACGGCGACCGCGCAATCGTCAAAGACTTCAGCTATCAATTCAAACGCGGCGACCGCATAGGCGTCATCGGCCCGAACGGCGCGGGCAAAACCACGTTGATCGAAATCATCGCCGGGCGGATCGAACCAGACGCGGGCGAAATCGAAGCAGGCAAAACAGTCGTCATCGGCTATTACGATCAGGAGAACCGTGAATTCGATGAATCGCAACGCCTGATTGATTACATCAAAGACGTGGCCGAACGCATTCAAACTGTTGACGGCGATTGGATCACCGCCAGCCAGATGCTCGACCGTTTCCTCTTTCCGCCCGCGATGCAGTATCAGCCAATCGCCACGCTGTCGGGCGGCGAACGGCGCAGGCTCTACCTGCTCAGAATTCTGATGGGCGCGCCGAACCTGCTTTTGCTCGACGAAATCACGAACGATCTGGACATCGCCACGCTCTCCGCGCTCGAAGATTACCTTGAGACTTTCCCCGGCTGCCTCGTAGTCGTCAGCCACGACCGGTATTTTCTGGATCGCACGGTTGATTACATCTTCAGGTTTGAAGGCGCAGGTCGAATTCGAGAGTATCCCGGCGATTACTCAGCGTTCATCGAAATCCGCGACCGTGAAAACGCCGAAAGAGCGTCGGCCGAAGGCGCCGCGAAAGCCGCATCCAGAAGGCGCGAAGAGATCGAGCCTGCTCAGGATTCGACGGCGAAGCGCAAATTGTCGTTCAAGGAAAAGCGCGAACTGGAAGAGTTGGAAGCGCGCATCCCCGCAGCCGAAGCGCGCAAGGCGGAGATTGAAAAAGAACTCGATGCGAATTCGAGCGACCACGTACTGGTCCAACAACTTTACGAAGAGTTGCAAACGCTCAACGAACAACTGGATCGTGATTTGAACCGGTGGGCTGAATTGGCGGAACTGGCTTGAGTATCCATTCTCTTTTCGTGAGGGAACATTTCAAGGCGCCGAACGAGAGGCATAGCATTCCGTATTGATGTCGAGGCGCCGCGCGTCCATTCCGTCGCACCAGGCCTTGTGAAATATGCGCCCGCAGCGCGCCGCGTCAACAGAGCAACCCGCAGAGCGTTTGTAAGCCTCTTCGCCGCTCTCGCACGTCGCGCCAGTTTCGTTGAAGGCCGGCCCCCAATAGCCCGAAGTGATGAACAGCCTGCCTGGCGATCCCCACAGCCCGGAATATTGAATGAAGACCTGTCCGTTGCGCGGCCTGCTCTTTTCGCCGACGTTCAACAATCCTCCGCTTGCGTCCACCGGCGTCCCGTCCCACCAGATCACCTGTCCGCCGCTCCAGGTCTCCTGCCGCGTGAACCGCTTCGATTTCATGCCGTTGCTGTCGGGCAAACTGGCGTGTCCGCCCTCTTCCGACCAGACCTTGGGATGATCGCCCTCCCACTGAACCTCGCTCGTGTGGTATTCGATGTCGTTGTGGCCGAGAAAGGCGACGAACTCCGGCTTCATCGCTGCGTCGAGATGCACGGCGACGGCCTCCCAATCGCCGCCGTGACTGAAATCGAGCTTGAGGAAACTTGCAGAGTTGTACGAATAACAGCGCCAATACTGAATGGTGACGCCGCCTGATTTGTTCGGGTAACTGTGAACGTAGGTGATCCACTCCACCGGCGCTTCGCGCGCCCCGGTCTGATCGCCGCGTCGCACATTGGCCAAAAAGTAGGTGGAACGTTTGCAGAGACTGCAAGTCGAATCCGAACCGATATTCAATCGCTCGCTTTGATTTGTCGAAAACACCCTGTTGAGCAAATCGGCCTGACCGCCGAGCCTGGCGACGACCTCTCTCTCGACCGCCGGTTTCGCCTCGCTGTCGTATTCGTACAAACTGGCGCGCGCCAGCAGCCAATCCACGCTTACCGGGTAATTGCTCTCGCATTGGCCGTGGTAGACGATGGGCGCAAAACGATTGGCCAGTTGGTCTTCCTCGAAATCGTCCAGGCCGTCGTGATCTTCATCAACAGGCGAACCGCTGGGAGAAACATTGTCGGATCGGGTGAAGGGCGCTGGAACAGATGGAGCAGTCGGCATTCGCTCACCATTCGCGGCGCTCGGACGATAACCACAATCCGTCGAATCGGAATAGAACGCCCAAAGGCCAAGCGCGCCAATGGCGGCGAGCGCGATTATCAGCAGAGTTTTCCTACGTAAAAAGCTCACTGGCTAGCGCCTGTAAGGTTCGATGCAACATTCCTTTCCACATTTGGAACACTTGAGGCGTTGGAGCCACTTATCCCGTTCATTTCTGTTTCCGGTGCTCACATGGTTCGCGTGACCGTCCGGGCACACAACATCTCCCACTCCATCGGAGAAGGCTTTAGCGCCGCATTTCTCGCAAGCGTGATTGCAGGTGACGTCCTCGACAATATCGTCATGTCCTCTGGGACAACGCACTTTCCATTTTCCCGCCAAACAAGCCCGCGCCGGACTTGGAGCGGCCACGATGACACCAACCGCTCCAATCGT
>WBZO01003528.1_pt1 | contig 18122 bp, 22 predicted proteins | sample 5204261 | NCBI WGS metagenome assembly WBZO01 (sample SAMN12412400, study PRJNA552823) | activated sludge metagenome | isolation source: activated sludge from anammox sidestream of wastewater treatment plant... | place: USA: North Carolina | collected 2017-09
CGATCAGCAGCCGCGCCTGGATCGCGTCGATGCGCTCAAGCAGGGTCGCCTCGTCCATCTGGAAGCGCGCAAGGAGCGCCTGCAGGTCCGGGCGCGCACTGAGTACGTTTCGCCGCGTCAGTTCCGGATGGTGCGGGTCGTGGAAGTTCCCTTCATCGCTGACCCCGTACCACGCGATGGCGAGTTCGGCCTCGTCGCCCAGCGCCTCACGCAGCTGCTCCGTCGTCCATACGTAGTACTTGCCCTCGATGCCTTCGCTATCGGCGTCCAGCGCGGCGTGAAAGCCGCCTGCGGGGTCCTGCATCTCGCGCAGGAGGAAGTCGAGGGTCTCCCGGGCAACCCGTGCCAGTCCTTCGTCGCCACTCACCTGGTAGGCGTGCAGGTACAGCCGCGCCAGCTGGGCGTTGTCGTAGAGCATCTTCTCGAAGTGGGGCACCATCCAGCGCTCGTCGACGCTGTACCGGGCAAAACCGCCTCCGAGCTGGTCGTACATGCCTCCGGTCGCCATCGCCCGGAGGGTGTGGAGCGCCATCTCCAGGGCCGCCTGGCCGGTCTCCGTTGCGCTCCCGTCCCTGTAGTGGACCGCAAGCAGGAACTCGAGGTTCGAGGGGCCGGGGAACTTCGGTGCGGTCCCGATGCCGCCCCAGGTGGTGTCGTAGTTCTCGGCGATACGCTCGACCGCCGCGCTGGTCGTCTCGTGCGAAATGCCGGCTCCTGGGCCCGCCACGCGCGCCGACGCCTTCCGCAGGTGCTCGGTCAGGTTCTGCGCTGATTCGAGCACCTTCTCCCGTTCCTGGGTCCACTTCTCGTGCAGGAACTGGAGCAGCCGGGGAAACCCGGGCCGCCCATGCCCATCCTGCGGCGGGAAGTAGGTGCCGGCGTAGAACGGCCGGCCGTCCGCGGTCATGAACACCGTCATCGGCCAGCCGCCCGCCCCGCTGAGGGCCTGGACGGCGGTCATGTACACACTGTCGACGTCCGGCCGCTCCTCGCGGTCCACCTTGATGTTCACGAAGTAGCGGTTCATCAGTTCGGCCGTTGCCTCGTCCTCGAACGATTCGTGCGCCATCACGTGGCACCAGTGGCACGAGCTGTACCCGACCGAGAGCAAGACCGCCTTGTCTTCGGCCCGCGCTTTCGCAAACGCTTCGTCGCCCCACGGATACCAGTCCACCGGGTTGTCCGCGTGCTGGAGGAGGTAGGGGCTGGTCTCTTGGGCAAGGCGATTGGGCATGAGATCGAGCGTACAACACGCGATCGGCAAAGGTTGCGCGCCGAACATGCGTTCTGCTATCGTGCGCCCTCATGGAACGGGAAGCCATCAACGAACTCTTCGACTACACCGGCTGGGCATGGGAACGGATCGCCCGCACCATCGATGAACAACTCGCGGAGGCCTACGCGAAGCCGATGAAGGGCTCCGGCTGGCCATCGATCGCCGCCTGCCTCTCCCATTCTATCTCCGCCTACGACGGCTGGCTGAACGGCGAGTGGGGCCAGATCCGGGCAGGCGAGCTGAGCTACCCGGCCGAGTGGCCCAAACCCGTGGACGACTGGCCGGCGATGAAGGCCTACCACGCGCGAGTGCGTGAGAGCTTCCGCCGGGTGCTCGATGTTCCCGACGACGTGCTCTACCAGGAACTCACGATCAATGACGGCTTCGGCCCCGAACAGATGAGCCGCGCGGACATCCTCGCCAACCTTGTCATCCACGAACGCGGCCACCACGGTGACCTCAACACGCTCTTTCACCTGCACGGCGTGAAAAGCTATTACATCGACTACCGCTTCTTCCGGACGCTGCCGGAGCGCTTCGTGCTGGACGAGGAAGATAACTAGCGGCGCAGTGGATTGCGCCCCCGGAGCGCTCAGGGCCAGGGGTGACGTGCGGTGGGCCATTCTGGCCTAGAATCCGCCCATGCCAGCAGATATCGTCATTCGCAACGCTCGGGTCATCGATGGTTCCGGTTCGGCTCCGTTCGAAGCCGATATCGAGGTGAAGGGCGGGCGCATCGCCCTGGTGGGCACCGCCGGGACAGGCGCGCGCGAGATAGACGCGGAGGGCCAGGTGCTCTGCCCGGGCTTCGTCGACACCCACTCACACGACGATGGCGCCTTCCTTCGTCACCCGGACATGGCGTTCAAGCTCGCCCAGGGCGTCACGACCGACATCAGCGGGAACTGCGGTTTCAGCACCATCCCCAACGAGCCCGGCCGCGAATACATGCCGGGCGACATCTCGGGCCCGGGCGCTGAATGGACCGACCTCGATTCCTACTTCGAGGCGTGCGCGGCGAAAAGACCGGCGATCAACAACGCCATGCTCGTTGGGCACAACCGGGTCCGGGCGCACGTGGTGGGCCTCGAGAAACGGGGGGCCACCGCCGATGAGCTCGCGGAAATGCGCGGCCATGTCGCACGGGCGATGGAACAGGGTGCGGTCGGTTTCTCCACCGGGCTGATCTACGAACCCGGACGCTACAGCACCACCGATGAGGTGGTTGCGCTGGCGAGCGAGTGCACAGCCTACGCGGGCATCTACACGACCCACATGCGCAACGAGGGCGACAAGCTTCTCGATGCCGTCGCCGAGGCCATGCATATCGCCCGCGAAGCCCACATCCCGCTGCACATCTCGCACCACAAGTCCGCGGGACGGCGTAATTGGGGCCGCGTAAAGGACTCCCTCGCCATGGTGGACGCGGCGAACGCCGAGGGGATGGACATCACCCTGGATGTGTACCCCTACACGGCGGGCAGCGGCCCGATGTGGCAGTACGTCAACCTCGACAACATCGACAGCGAATGGGCGATGGGCGTGATGATCGCCAGCTGTCCCGACTACCGCGAGTTCGAAGGCCGCATGGTCCCGGACATCGCGAGGGACCGGGGCTGGACCATCGAGGACACGGTCCGGGAGATCGTCGCCAGCCCACAGGGCCGCCAGGTCATCTGCATCCACTTCATCATCGATGAGGCGGACATCGAGACGAACCTGCGCCACCCCAGGATGCTCGTCGGCTCGGACGGCATCCCGGTGCTCAAGGGGAACCCCCATCCGCGGCTGTACGGGACGATGCCCCGCGTGCTTGCACGTTATGTCCGAGGACGCCACGTGCTCTCGCTCGAAGAGGCCATCCGCAGGATGACGAGCGCCTCGTGCGAGCGGTTCGGACTGGTGGAGCGGGGCCTCGTGAAAGAGGGCTACTGGGCCGACCTCGTGCTGTTCGACCCGGACACGGTGGAGGACCTGGCGACCTACGAAGACCCGAAGCGCGAGCCGAAGGGGATCTCGCTGGTGATCGTGAACGGCCAGGTCGCCTATGAAGGCGGCAAACACACCGCCGTTGGCAGCGGCAAGGCCCTGCGCTTCAAACAGTGACGAAGCGGCTCATCCTCCTCGGCGGGGCGGCTGGCGCCGGCAAGTCGACCACGGCCCGCGCGCTGGCACGAGAGCTGGACGCCGGCTGGCTCCAACTCGACACCATTTGGGTCGCGCTCCAGGGCCTGTTCGCTCCCGGCTCGCCCGAGTACCAGCTCCTCCGGGTCGACGAACGCGTCAAGGACAGTGACGACCCCGTTGAGCAGCTGGTCGAGCACCACGTGAGGACCTCTCGCCTCGTTTGCCAGGTGCTGCCGCGCACGCTCGAGTTCGAGCTACAGTCTCATGAGACGCTGATCGCGGACGGCTCGTGGCTCCTGCCGGATTTCGCCGCCGGGCTGGCCCTTTCGGATGCAGCCGTGTCGTTCGTCGTGCTCCATGAGCCCGACATCGAGCAGGTGCGGGCCGCAATGGACTCTCGCAAGTCCACAAAGATGGTGGCGCCGTGGCACAGGCGCGGAGCTGAAGTATCGTGGCGTTATGGCAACTGGCTCGCATCCGAGGCACGGCGGTATGGAGTACCGGTGGTGGCTGCCCAACCACGCAGCTCGCTGCTCCAGCGCGTGCGTTCAATCCTGAGCGCCAGCGGCGGTGTGCCGGTATAGTCCGCTCCACACGTACGTCAAATCGGAGAACACCCCATGCAGATGCCTGCAGTTTCCCTCGCGGCCGCTCCCGGCCGCCGAAAGTGGACCGTCGAAACCGCCCAGAAGCTCGAAAAGGCCGGCTTCCAGGGCATCTATTGCGCGAGCTTCGGCGATGGGATGGGGCTCTGCCTCTCCATCGCCCATGCCACCAACGAAATCACGTTCGGTACCTCCATCCTGCCCATCTACTACCGGGTGCCGTTCGACCTGGCGCAATCGGCCGCCTACATCCACGAAATCAGCGACGGCCGGTTCTACCTGGGCATCGGCGTCAGCCACGCCCCGGCCAACGCCCGGCTCGGCGTGCAAACGGGCAAGCCGCTCAGCGACATCCGCACCTACGTCGAGAAGATGCGCGCCGCCGCGCAACAGACCGGCCCCCTCCCGCCGATCGTACTCGCCACCCTGCGCAAGAAGATGGTCCAGCTCTCGGTCGAGATCGCCGAAGGGGCGGTATGGGCGAATGCCTCGCGTTCCCACGTCCCGGACTCCCTGTCGTTCATCCCGGATGAGAAGCGGGCCGGCGATTTCTTCATCGGCGACATGATCCCGACCTGCATCGATGACAACGACCCGGCAGCCGCCGCGAACGTCATGAAGCGCACGCTCACGGGCTACGTGATGCTGCCGAACTACCGGAACTACTGGAAGGAAGCCGGGTACACCGAGGAGATGGAGGCCATCGAAGCCGCCCTCGCCCGCGGCGACCGCGACGCCCTGCCCGGCCTGATGACCGAGCGCTGGCTCTCCGATGCGACTCTCTACGGCACGAAGAAGCAGGTGATGGAGGGACTCGAAGCATGGTTCGCCTCAGGCATGAAGACGCCGATCCTGGTGCCTTCGTCCACCAGCGGGGGCCAGGTGAAGGCGTTCGACGAACTCTTCGCGGCCTTCGCCTGAGGTGCCTGGCCCGAGCTGAGCGGGCACAATGGGTGTGATGCTCGCCGAGGAACTCCGGGTTGCCATCGAAGCAGCGCGAATCGCCGGCGGGGAAGTCGTGCGCCTCCAGCGCGACGGTGTCCGCTACGGCCGCAAGGAAGGCTGGGAACTCGTCTCGGAAGCGGACATCCGCGCCGCCGAGATCCTCCACGAAACCCTTACGAAGGCATTCCCGGCGGACGGCTGGCTGAGCGAGGAACACACCGATACCACCCACCGCCTGGGGCGCGAACGCGTCTGGATCGTCGACCCCATCGATGGCACGCGGGAATACCTCCAGGGGATCCCCGAGTACGCGATCTCCGTTGGCCTGGCCATCGGCGGCCGGCCGGCACTCGGTGTCGTGCACAACCCGGCAACCGGTGAGCTGTTCGCCGCGGAGTGCCTCACCGCGGTCGAACGCCTGCCCACCGAACCGACCGGACGCCCGTTCGACGTACTCGTCGGCAGGGGCGAGCAGGCCCACGACGACGTCCCGCCGCTGCCCCGCGGCGCCAACGCGCGCGCCGTGGGAAGCGTGGCCTACCGCCTGGCGCTCCTGGCCGAGGGGCGCGGCAACGCGGTCCTGACCGGCTTCGGCCGGTCCGAGTGGGACGTGGCGGCCGGGGCGGCGCTCTGCATCGCTTCGGGGCTGCGGGTGACCGGAGTGCTCGGCGATTCGCTCGCGTTCAACCAGCCGGAACCGCATGTCCGCGGGCTGCTCGCGGCCGAACCGGGGCTCCACCGCCAGCTCGAAGCGTTCTTTCAGCAGTACCGCCGCGATTGAGGCCTCCGGTCTCCAGTCACCCCCGAGGCAGCGGGATGGCGCTCAGGCGCACCCAGAGGCCCGGCTCGCCCACCATATCCGCGGAGAACGTGCGCGTGGCGCCGAACAGCCCCAGCAGCCGCCCGGAGTCCGCGAGCGCGACCATCCCGAGGCGCTCCCACGCGGGCACCTTCTCGTTGACCAGCAGGTCCGAGACCTTCCGCTCCACGCCGTGCCAGGCGATGCGGTCACCCGGCTGAAGCGGTCGCACGCGGAGCGCGCCCTTCGCCGCGCCCTCCCCGAGCGCCAGAACGGGGCTCTCTGCCGTCGCCTCGACTTCGCTCGTCACCACATCTACCCGCCACGGGCCGGCGCGGGTGCTCCCCGGTACGTTGAGGATAGCCGCCGGGAACGGGTCTACCGGTTCGAGGCGCGGCCCAAGCCGGACACATCCGCATGAAACTTCGACGACGGTGTCGCCGAAGTGCACCGCGCCGGTGCCACTGGTGAGCACCGCGCGCAGGTTCGCCACACGGGTCCGGTTCACCTCCGGCTTCAGGTGGTAGAACGCGGCCTCACGTTCGATGACGAGCGTGAGCGCCTCCGACGGCAGGTCCCGGAATGGCGTCAGCGCGAAGATCGCCCCGACCGGCCCGCGCTCGCGCGGCTGCACCTCGAATGAGCGCTTCTCGATGAACGAGAACGCCTCGCGCGCGCTCTCGGCCAGCCCGCGCAGCGCGTCATCCACCGAGGGGTTGAGCGCTCGCAGCTGCTCCAGCACGGTCCCGCGTACGCGGGACCTCGTGTAGGAAAGGTCGGCGTTGCTCGGGTCGACGATGGGCGTGATACCGAATTCGGCGCAGATGGCTCCGGTGTCCTTCCGGGCGGCCCCCAGCAGCGGCCTCACGAGCCGGCGCTCTGGCGCTCCCGGCACGCCGGAAACCGGCAGCATCCCCCGGATGCCTCGCACACCGCTTCCCCGCGCGATGCGCATCAGTACCGTCTCGGCCTGGTCGTCAGCGGTGTGCCCCGTGGCGATGCAGTCCGCGCCTTCCTTGCCGGCAACGAAGGCGAAGAACTGGTAGCGCATCATCCGGGCGGTTTCCTCGACCCCCTGGCGCTGTTTCGCGGCGACCGCTGCGACATCGCCTTCGCCGGTTACGCACTCAAGGCCAAGGTCCGCGCAGAGCTTCCGTACCGCGTCCATTTCCTCGGCCGACTCAGGCCGGAGCTTGTGGTCGAAGTGCACGGCCTCGACGGCGAACCCGAGCCGCTCGCGGAGCCCAAGAAGCACCAGCAAGCAGGCGACCGAGTCGGCGCCGCCAGAAACCGCGACGAGCACCTTCGAGACGCGCCGGAACATCCGCTCGCGGGCCGCCAGCGCAACAACATCCCTGGAGACGCGATCGTGCACCCGCCTAGCGGGGGAAGAGCCGCTCCCACCATGACCCGGTGGGGTTCCCGTCGTCGCGGACTGGGGGGCTGGTGACCACAAAGGGGACTTCTCCATCGCGGATGTAACCGAGCTGGCGGCGGGCCTGCTGTTCAACATACGCATCGGAGGCGACGTAGTCGCGCACCGCTTCCAGATAGGCCTTCCGATCTTCGAGCTCTCGCAGGCGAAGCTCGGCCCGCGCGCGGTCGTCGGTGAGCTGTTGGTTCCGTATCCAGCCTGTGGCCGCCGTGTACGCGAAGTACCCGGCAACAGCCAGGCAGACGATTACGGCTAAGCGGGTGCGGGTACCCTGAAGCGCTCCCATACGCTGTCGTCACACGCTACGCGCAGCAGGGGCAAGATTCAAGGCATCGAGATGGCAGACATCGTTGAGCCGGCCGACCGCAACACGGCCGTTCCGGAGCGTTACCGTGGTGATGGAGGCAAGGTCCATCTGGAACGCCCGGAAGTTCTCCAGCGGCACGTCGAGCAGCGCGCACAGCATCGCCTTGAGCACGAAGTTGTGCGAGACCACGACGACATCGCCCGCACCGACTGAGTGAAGTTCGGCCAGGATCGGCCCCAGACGGCCCGCCACATCCCGGAGGCTCTCGCCGCCCGGGAGCGGTGTGTCGACCGCGTGGGGGCCGGCCCACTCGCGTATGAACTCGGGGAACCGGGCCCGCATCTCCGCGAAGCCGAGCCCTTCCGTATCGCCGACGTGCATCTCGGTGAGTGCATCACGAGTCTCCACCGGGACTCCGGTCTCTACGGCGATGGCGTCCGCTACCTTCCGCGCCCTCGTGAGGGGACTCGAAAGGATGCACGCCAGGGGTGAGCCCGCGAAGGCCGCGCCCACTGCCCGTGCCTGGCGCTCGCCCAATTCGGTCAGCGGGACATCGGCCTGGCCAAGACCCCGGCCGTCGCGGTTGAAGGCGGTCTCTCCGTGGCGGACGAGGTAGACGGTGGTCATGCATCCTGCTCCGGAGCACTGAGCGGGGCCCATAGCCGCGAGATGAACGGAGAGAAGCCGATCGAACGCCAGAACGCCGCGGCAGCCTCATCGGCGGTAATGACCGTCATCTCGAAGTGCGAGATGCCCTCCACCCCCCGGGCCCACGCGGCAACCGCCCCGAAGAGCGCCCGTGCTATGCCCTGACGGCGGTGCGGCTCCTCGACGTAGAGATAGCCGATGGTTGCGTGCCGCTGCGGAAGCCGGTCCCGCTGGTTCGCCTCGACGCCGCCGCTGATGAAGCCGACCAGCCTTCCGCCAGCCTCGGCGACGAATGCGGCGGAACCCTTTCGGAGCAACATCTGTTCGAAGTCGGCGATGAACTCGGGCTGGGTGATTGGGGCCGGAACGATCCTGCGGTCGATCGATGCGTTATGTTCGCGCGCCCGCTGCCACGCGCCGAACAGCGGCGGGCCATCGGCGGCAGTTGCCGGCCGGACCTTCACGCCACCTACTGGTACTGCCCGTAGCGACGCCATAGTTCCCTCGCGTGTGAGCGTTCGTCGAGCACAATACCATCCCGCGCGATCGGCCCGCATTCCGCCCCGGGGAACAGCGCGGCGGCCAGCGCCTCCGGACGGGCGGTGAGCGACTGGTCCGCCTGCATGCGCATGGAGAGGATGACGCCGCCGTCGGCGGGCCGCCAGCGCACCCACGCGGTCGCGGCACGGAGGTCGTATTCCCGGATACGCTCGCCGCGCTCTTCGCGCCAGGGCATCGTCTCGCGCTGGTTGAAGTCCTGGATTGCCGTCTCTGCCCCCGCGGGATCGAGCCCGGGTACCACCACGCTGTAATCCGCCCAGAGCATCGCCGCCTGCGGAGGGGGCGCGCTCAGGGCAACCTCTTCCACCGCGACCACGGCCAGGTCGTCAGTCGACTCCTCCCGGATGCGCCGGGCGAAGTCATCGACGGGGACTCGCGCGTCGAGCGTGACATCCATGACCTCGCGCTCGGCGGTGAAGCCCAGCGGCAAGGGAGCGGCAAACGCCAGTTTCGGATGGGGAGTGAACCCCTGGGAGTACGACAGGGGCAGGCCCGCGCGCCGGATCGCGCGTTCCCAGAAGCGCAGCACATCCAGGTGCGAGATGTAGCGGACGCGTTCGCCCTTGCAGAACCAGACCCGGATGCGCTGTGCACTCATGGCCAGGATGGTACCACGGGCCTGGTCCTTTTCCGGGCGATCAGATCAGCACCGAGGCTGCAAGGTCTTCGGCCGCGCTGTGCGGGTCGAGTTCGCGCGCCGCCACGCGCTTCACCAGCGCCTCCAATTCCTCGTCCGGCGTGGCTGCCCGGATCCGCTCCAGCACAATCTGCCGGGTAATCCCGAGGACCTGGTGGCGCGCGTCCTCCTCCCGGTGCTTTGCCAGCAGGCCCGATTCGTCCAGGTAGCGGTAGTGCTCGGCGATAGCATCGGCGAGCGCTTCGAGGCCTTCGCCCTTCGTCGCGGTGGTCTTCAAAATCTGAGGCCTCCGCGATCCGGCGGGCGAAAGCGCCAGGAGCGCCTGGAGCTGGCTCACCAGGATGTCGGCCCCGGGGTGGTCGGCTTTGTTGACGACCAGGATGTCGGCGATCTCGATGATGCCGGCCTTCAGCGCCTGGATGTCATCCCCGGTGCCGGGGTTGTTGACCAGGATTGTGGTCATCGCGGTCCCGGCGATCTCCACTTCATCCTGGCCCGCGCCGATCGTCTCGATCAGGACGTGGTCGAAACCGAACGCGTCCATCACGGCCACCACATCGGCGATAGACGGGGCGAGCCCGCCGAGGGCGCCGCGGCCGGCCATGCTGCGCATGTACACGCCCGGGTCGAGCGCGAGTTCCTGCATGCGGATGCGGTCGCCGAGGATGGCGCCCTTGGTGAACGGGCTCGACGGGTCCACGGCGACGATGCCCACCGTCTTGCCGCGCTTGCGGTATTCGGCGGCGAGAGCGCCTGTGAGCGTGCTCTTGCCAGAGCCCGCGCCGCCGGTGATGCCGACGATGTGGGTCTTGCCGGAGCGCGGGAAAAGGGCGCGGACGTACTCGCGGCCCTCAGGCGTCCCGTTCTCCACGCGGCTGATGATGCGGGCAAGCGCGCGGCGGTCGCCCGAGAGGAAGCGCTGGACCAGCTCGTCCACGGGTTACTTCTTCACGTTCTCGTAGACGAACTTCACGATGTCCTGGGTGTTGGTCCCCGGGCGGAAGACGGCTTTGAAGCCGAGCTTCGCCAGGGCCTCCGTGTCCTCTTCGGGGATGATGCCCCCGCAAAAGAGGAGCACGTCATCGACACCGCGCTTCTTCAACTCCTCGACCACGCGAGGGAAGAGCTCGAGGTGCGCACCGGAGAGGATGCTCAGGCCCACCACATCGACATCCTCCTGGAGGGCAGCTTCCGCGATCATCTCGGGCGTTTGCCGGATCCCGGTGTAGATGACCTCGCAGCCACCGTCGCGCAAAGCCCGGGCGACGACCTTGGCCCCCCGGTCGTGGCCGTCCAGGCCCGGCTTCGCAATCAGGACGCGGATCTGCGCAGTAGTGGTGCTGGTGCTCATCGTTCCCTCTCAGGTGTCACGGTATGTTGTGCTCAGGTGAGCGTCCCGGCGCTACTGCCGCTGTACCAGCTGCAGATTCACGCCGTGGGTGGATTTCATCGAGACAAACGCCACGCCGTTGCTCGGGTTGCCGACGCGCGCGCCGGCCGCCCGAAGGTGCTCCACGGCGGCGTCGATGTCCTCGACCTCGATCGAGAGCATGAATGCCCCTTCGCCGCGGTCAGCCGTAAATTGCGCCACCGGCCCCTCGGGACTGACGGCCTGGATGAACTCGAGGTCGCTCGCCCCCACGGGCATGAACGCGTTCTTGATGCCCAGCGCAGGGAGCTCACCGCCACGCGCCGGGTCGGGAGCAAAGCCGAAGTTGCGCGTGTACGTCGCGAGGGCCGCGTCGAGGTCTTTCACGACGATGCCGACATGGTCGATGCGTTTTGCCTTCACGTCAGCTTCCTTCCGCCCGGATGGCGTTGTACTGGATGACGGCGAAGGGTACGCCGCTCGTACCTTCCTTCACGGCCGCGATTTTCGCCCCCGGCTGGACGGCCGGGCGGGGATCACTCACCGGGTAGCCGAGTTCGCGGAGGCGGGCGACGGCCGCGTCGATGTCCTCGACGGCGAGCACCATCCCCCAGAGCTTCGCCTTTACTTCCTCGTCCGGCTTCACCTGTGGAGGTCCGGCGAACTCCAGGACGACTTCCTGCAGCTTCGCAAAGGCCAGCTGCGCGGACGTCCCCGGCCGGATCATCTTGCGCTTGATCTCGATACCCAGGTTGTCGGCGAACGTCTGGGCGACTGTGCCGCTGTCGTTCGATGAAATGACGATGTGGTCGATATGGGTGGCGCCGATGCCCATGTGGACTAGTGCCCTTCCTTGAGCGGTGTCGCAAACTCCACGAGCACACCGTGGTTGGCCTTCGGATGGAGGAAGCAAATCATCCCGGCGAGACCGAGCCGCGGCTTCTGGTCGATCAACTCGATCCCCTTTGCGCGCGCGCCTTCGAGTTCGGCGTCCACATCGTCCGACTCGAAACAGATGTGGTGCATGCCCTCGCCGCGAGAGGCAAGGAACTTCGCGACACCGGTATCGTCGCGCGTCGGTTCGAGCAGCTCGATTTCCGAGTTGCCGATTTCGAGCAGGACGCCACGCACGCCCTGGTCCTCGATCACGCGGTCGGCCGTCACAGCCAGTCCGAGGGCATCGCGGTAGAACTTCAGTGCCTCATCGGCGCTGTGGACGACGACGCCCACGTGGTGGATCTTGGTCAACATTCGGTTGGGGTTCCCCTCAGGAAGATTCTCGGACTTCTTCGACCACCGACTGTGGTCCTGTGCGGCGGGCACCGGCCATGCCGGCGAGGACTGCCGCGATCTGGTGCCAGTGTTCGCGGTCATGGTCGATCGTGGCCCGCACCATCCGTTCGAACGCGGAATTCTCGGCGGTCAGGTCCTCGTCGGAGACGTGCTCAAGTTCTTCGAGCAACCGGTGGCGGCCGCCCTTGAGTTGTTCGAGCACGCTCCAGAAGTTCAGGTCGCGCTTGCGCTCGACGTGGTCGTTGTTCCAGGAGTCCTGATTCGCGGGGTCGAAATCGAAAAGCGCCGGTCGCGCCCCATGCCGGAACTCGCGTAGCGCCGTCACGACTTCGGCCTCCCACGAGGCAACGTGCCCGACAATGTCCTTCAGGGACCATTCGCCGATGAACGGCCGGTCGATGTCACGGATGCGGCAGGTCTCGATATTGCGGACCAGCTGGTTGCGCTCGAGGTCTAACTCGCCCAGGAGACGGCGCCGTTCGTCGGCGCGGCCGCGGACATCGTCGTCGGTCATCAGATGAACACCGGTTCTCGCTGTTCGCCCCACACCTTGCGTAGCCGGTGACTGATCTCCCCAAGGGTAACCCGGGCCTCGACGCACTCGACCATGATCGGGAGGAGGTTGGTGGTACCCCGGGCCGCACTTTCGAGTTTGGCGAGCAGGGCTTCGACCGCGGCGTTGTCACGCCTGGCGCGGAGTGCCCGGAGCTTTTCTACCTGCCGTTGGCCGATGGAGGGGTCTACGCGCAACAGGTCCGGCGAATCTTCGCCCTGGTTGATGAAGTCGTTCACGCCGACGATGACGCGCTCTTTGGCCTCGACCTGCATCTGGTAGCGGTAGGCGGCTTCCTGGATTTCCTTCTGCTGGAAGCCCTTTTCGATGGCCACCAACGAGCCGCCGAGCTTATCGATGGTCTCGATGTACTCGCGCGCCTCGGCCTCGAGCCGGTTCGTCATGTCCTCCACGTAGTAGGAGCCGCCGAGCGGATCGACGACATCTCCCACACCGTTCTCGTAGGCCAGGATCTGCTGGGTGCGGAGGGCGATCTGGACTGCCTTTTCGGTCGGCAGCGCGAGGGCCTCATCCATCGAGTTCGTGTGCAGCGACTGGGTGCCGCCCAGGACAGCGGCGAGCGCCTGGACCGCAGTGCGGACGATGTTGTTCTCAGGCTGTTGGGCGGTGAGCGTCGCCCCGCCCGTCTGCGTGTGGAAACGGAGCATCTGCGAGCGCGCGCTCTTCGCGTTGAACCGGTCCCGCATGATTCGCGCCCAGAGCCGCCTGGCCGCGCGGAACTTCGCCACTTCCTCCAGGAAGTTGTTGTGGCAGGCGAAGAAGAAGCTGAGGCGGCCCGCGAAATCGTCGATGTCGAGCCCGGCGGAAAGCGCCGCTTCGACGTAGGAGATCCCGTCGGCCAGGGTAAACGCGATCTCCTGGGCCGCGGTGCAGCCCGCCTCGCGCATGTGGTACCCGGAAATGGAGATGGTGTTCCACTGCGGGACCGTGTCCTTGCAGTAGGCGAAGACATCGGTGATGAGCCGCATGCTCGGTTGCGGCGGATAGATGTACGTGCCCCGGGCGATGTACTCCTTGAGGATGTCGTTCTGGACCGTCCCACCGAGCTTGCCGGGCGCGACGCCCTGGTGCTTCCCGACCGCGACGTACAGCGCCAGCAGGGTCGAGGCGGTCGCGTTGATGGTCATCGAGGTCGTGACTTTGTCCAGCGGGATACCGTCGAACAGGGTGAGCATGTCCTCGATCGAGTCGATCGCGACACCGACCTTGCCTACTTCGCCGGCAGCCATCGGGTCGTCGGAGTCGTAGCCGATCTGGGTGGGAAGGTCGAAGGCGACAGAGAGGCCGGTCTGGCCCTGGTTGAGGAGGTAGCGGTAGCGCTGGTTCGACTCTTCGGCGGTGCCGAACCCGGCGTACTGGCGCATCGTCCAGAAGCGGCCCCGGTACATCGTGGGCTGGATGCCACGGGTGAAGGGATACTCACCTGGAAATCCCAGCTCGGTGGTGGGGTCCCAATCGCGAAGGTCATCGTGTGTGTAGATGGGTTCCACCGGCATCTTCCCGGTGGTTTCGAACACCCTGGCCCGTTCGGGGGCCCGTTCGATGGCCCTGGCATAGGGACCCTGCAGCCACTCGCGCTTGGAGGTGATTGGCATTATGTGGAGACTCCGGGACGCATGGAGGCCTACCCCTGACGAGCAGGCATTCTGGCCCGAAGTATAGGCGCGCGGGCGAGGCGCGGCAAACGAACGGCCCTACGGATCGCGCGTATCGCGAGCCTTATCAACCAGGCGCTTCAGCCGTTCCGCTTCGAAATCGATCGGTTCGCGGATGATGGCCAAATGGCGCCTGCGTTCGTGGAGGTCGTCGTCGTACGTGTGGATGCGCTGTGGCTGTCCCATGTATTCATGTTCGGCAAGTCGCATGCCGAAGCACAATCCGCGTTCCCCCCAATAAGGAATCACTTCGCCCGCGGACATGCCCGGTGAAGACCGGGGGAATCGGATTTGCATAATAGGGGCTTCCCCTCTTGACAAAAGGGTCTATAATCGGCCTCCACGCTCCGGGCAGGTTGCGCCCGGGTAGGGATTTGGTGAACATTTCGCGTCCGTCCTTCGAAAGTTGCCTCCTGGTGGCGCCCGCTGATGCGGCCACGCGCGGCTTTGTGCGGGCGCTGCACGAGGGGGGCATGGCCGTCCTCGAACGCGAGCCCGGGCAGCCATCGCTCGCCCTGGGGCGGACTGGCGAATTCACCGCAGTCGCCTGGTTTGTCGACCCTCGCTCCGCTTCAGCCCCTCTCGCAATCGTGGAATTGGCTTCGGCCGGCGTTCCCGTCCTAGCGGTCCACGCCCAGGGCTCGCCCGAACTTATCGCCGAATGCCTGCTTGCCGGGGCCGATGCGTGCCTCGACATCGACGCGGATGCGCGCGTCGTCGTCGCCCAGATCCGCGCGGTACTCCGGCGCCGCGGGGCGTATGATGGGGCACCAGCGGAAGCTTCCGGCCTGCTTCAGGTTGGGGATCTAACCGTCGATGTAGATAGATGCGAGGTGCAGCGCGCGGGAACGTTCGTGGCCCTCACAGCATCGGAGTTCCGGATCGTGGAGTTCATGGCCCGCAACAGCGGCCGCGTGCTTCGCCCCCACGAAATCCTCAATGCCGTGACGGCCGACTACGAATACCTCCCGCGGGAGGCACAGGATGTCTTGAAGGTCTATGTCCGCCGCATCCGGCGCAAGCTGGAGCCAATCGAGACCGAGCCGCAATACCTGGTAACCGTCAGGGGCTTCGGGTATCGGCTCGAAGGTGGAGCGCGACTCCACCCGGCGCGCGCGACGGCACATACCGCCTAGACGCCTGTCTCCCGGGCGCCATGGCCTCCCGGGAGTACTGGTGAGCGACATCGGCAACGACGCAGACGACGCAATCCTCGAACGGCTGCACGAGGCAGCCTCGGGTGATGCCGCCGTCCGGCAGCTCCGGCGCCGCTACGACCTCCTCCGGGAAGACTACGAGCGACTCCTCGACCGGCTGGGCGAACTCGAAGACCGCCTCAACGAGGCGGCCGACAGCGCTGCCCAGCCTCCCGCTCCCATCACCCCCTTCGCCTCTACCCTGGCCGACGCCATCGCCGCGCCATTGATCCGCCTCCGCGACGACTACCTCGCCGCGGTGGCGAGCATCCAGTCGGTCGTTACGGGCCTCGAAGGTCTGGCATCGGGGTTCAAGGGCCAGCACACCTCCGCGGGAAGGGCCACCGGCGAAGCGGCCGCACCAACAACCACGCCCGAGCGGTCCGCGAACCATGCGCGCCCGGCCAAGATCCACCTCGATGTGAAGGGCTCCGGGTTCGGGGAGCTCCTGGACTTCCAGGAACGTCTCTCGCAGCTTGGCGGCGTGGCACGCGTCTCCATCAACGCCATCGACAACGAACGGGCGACGCTTGTGGTCGAGCTCGATGCACCGTCGCATTAGCGTACAGGCCCCGATCCACCTTCGAACCCTGTAGACTCCCGCGGCAGCTAACTCCTGTGCTCAGGGGAACGGTCTTCTTCGAGCCCCTCGAGGCAACCGTGGGCCGACCGCGAACGCCGGGCGCTGGCCGAATGGTAAGCAACCACCACTGAAGGAGATGGCAATGGACATCGCCGCGTACAACGCCGCGTGGCTCCGGGCCTGGACCGAAAAGGACACGGCGAAACTGCTGACGTTCTACCACCCGGACACCCTTTACAAGGACGGGCAGGTGCCGGCCGGCCTCAGCGGGCACGCCGCCCTCGGTGCGTACCTCGACAACCTCTTCAAGATGACCCCGCCGATGGAGTACGTACCCGACGAGGTGTGGCCCATCCCCGGTGGATTTTGCGGCCGCTGGATTTGCACCATCTCCCTGCCTGACGGCTCCCAGCGAAAGATGCGGGGATTCGACCTGGGCCTGCTGGATGGCGACCAGATCACGCTGAACGAGGTCTACACCCACAACCTGCCCTGACCTTCAGCGCACGGTCCGGAAGAACTCGACGATCTCCCGGCTGAGCAGCGCGGGCTGTTCGAGCGCGGCAAAGTGCCCGCCCTTCGGCAGTTCGGTCCACCGCGTTATGTTGAATCGTTGCTCCGCCCAGCTCCGCGGGACGCGCCATGGCTCCTTCGGGAACACCGCCGCCCCGGTCGGGACCTCGACCTTCGGGTACATGAAGGCCCCCGGATCGCGCCGCGCCTCGTAGTAGATGCGGGCCGAACTCGCGGTGCTCTCCGGTGCCCAGTAGAACATCAGGTTCGTCAGGAGAATGTCCTTCGGGAATGTCGCTTCCAGGTCCCCCGGGTGGTCGCCCCAGGCGTGGAACTTTTCGACCACCCAGGCGGCCAGCCCCGCGGGCGAATCGCTCTGCCCGATGGTGAGCGAATCGGGCTTGGTCCCCTGGACGTTGCTGTAACCCGTTTCGCCGGCCTGGAAGGCATCGCGGGCAGCGATGGCGGCCCGGTCCTCATCCGTCGGTTGGGCCGGCGGCGGTGCGATGACGAAGTTGAGGTGCGCGCCGGCGATGTTCGTCGCGTGGGCCGAGGCCATCTTCGCGCTGATGATCCCGCCCCAGTCGCCACCCTGCACGCCGTAGCGCGGGTAGCCGAGTTCGCGGGTCATCAACGTGTCAAAGGCCGCCGCGATCCGGCTGATGCCCCAGCCCCGTTCGCGCGGCTTCCCGCCGAAGCCAAAGCCCGGCAGCGCCGGGATGACGAGGTCGAACGCATCCTCCGCCCTGCCGCCATGCGCTGCCGGGTTGGTCAGCCGGTCGATGAGGAAGTAGAACTCGAAGATCGAACCTGGCCAGCCGTGGATCAACAACAGCGGGAACGGCGACGGACCCGTCCCTTTGATATGCCAGAAGTGCAGGTCAACGCCGTCAACTTCGCACAGGAACCCCGGATGCCGGTTCAGGTGGCCTTCGTGGAGGCGCCAGTCGTACGCGGTGCGCCAGTAGTCGCAGAGTTCGCGGATGTAGGCCAAATTGGCGCCATAATCCCAGGCGGCGCCGGGGAGCTGTTCGGGCCAGCGCGTGTGTTCGAGGCGGGATCGGAGATCTTCCAGGACGGCATCGGGGACATGTATCTGGTAGGGTCGCGGAGGCATTCGCGCATGATAGCCAGCACGGCGGCGGCGTGCAGCGCTTCTCCTTGACCCTCCGGAAGGCCGAATCTAGCATGAGAGGTCGTTGCTGAGGTAGCTCAGTTGGTAGAGCACGGCACTGAAAATGCCGGTGTCCCCAGTTCGACCCTGGGCCTCAGCACCACGGAACAGATTCAGAGCTCGACAATAATGTCGGGCTCTTTTCGTTGGTGATGGGCTACCCCTCGGCTGCCAGCTGGGGGTTCGAGACCATCAGCTTGTCGTGTGTCACCCGGCGGAGGTGGGCGAGGACTGCATCGCGCCAGGGGCCACCGTCCGCGTCGCCGTGCTGGATGCGCTCGCTCAGCTCCCTGTTCCGGGCGAGCAGCCGCTCGCGGACGTTCGCCAGGCCCGGAGGCATGGGTTCTACGCTCAGCAGGTGGTCCAGCCCGTCCCATTCGCTCGCGTAGTGTTCCTCCAGGCTGCCGAGTTCGCGCCGCAGCATC
>WBZO01003529.1_pt1 | contig 18121 bp, 14 predicted proteins | sample 5204261 | NCBI WGS metagenome assembly WBZO01 (sample SAMN12412400, study PRJNA552823) | activated sludge metagenome | isolation source: activated sludge from anammox sidestream of wastewater treatment plant... | place: USA: North Carolina | collected 2017-09
GAGGACCGACAGCCGGTGTCCGTGGTGCTCAACGCCTATCCCGAGTGGCAGATTCCCGCGCACGTCATCACCACCGTGCCGAAGGCCGACCGGCAGAAGGCCACGGTCCTCGTACGCATCGGCTTCGCCGAGCTCGATCCGCGGATCCTGCCGGACATGGGCGTGAAGGTGACGTTCATGAAGCAGGCCGCACCGCAGGCTGCGGGCGACGACCGGCCGATGATGCTCGTGCCGAAGGCGGCCGTGAAGGCCGAGAACAACCAGACCTACGCCTACGTGGTGAATGGCGGCGTGGTCGACCGGCGCGCCATCCGCACCGGCGGCACCGACGGCGACCGGGTCGAGGTCATCGCCGGGCTCACCTCGGGTGAGCGTGTCATTGTCTCGCCCCCCGCCGGCCTCGCCTCTGGTGCCAGCGTCGTGACGAAGTAGGAGAGCAGCCGTGACCGACACACCGCTGGTGCGCATCCGCGACGTCCACAAGTTCTACTCGCGTGGCAGCGAGCGGGTCGACGTCCTGAAGGGCGTCAGCCTGGACATCCCGCAGGGCGACTTCCTCGCCCTCATGGGACCGTCCGGCTCGGGCAAGACGACGCTGCTCAACATGCTGGGTGGCATCGACTCGCCGACCCAGGGCCTGATCGAGGTGGCCGGCATCTCCATCGGCAACCTCTCGGGCAGCGCCCTCTCGCGGTGGCGCGCCACGCACGTCGGCTTCGTCTTCCAGCTCTATAACCTGCTGCCGGCACTCACGGCGGAACGCAACGTGGAACTTCCGCTCCTGCTGACGAAGCTCTCGCGGAAGGAGCGGCGGGCGCGCGCGAACCTGGCGCTGAAGGTGGTGGGCCTCGCGGAGCGGGCCAACCACTACCCGCGGCAGCTCTCGGGCGGACAGGAACAGCGCGTAGGCATTGCCCGGGCCATCGTCACCGACCCGACGCTGCTGCTGTGCGACGAGCCGACCGGCGACCTCGATCGGAAGTCGGGCGACGAGATTCTCGAGCTGCTGCAGACCCTGAACGTCGACTACGGCAAGACCATCGTCATGGTGACGCACGATCCGCGCGCGGCCGACCGGGCGCGCCGGACACTGCACCTCGACAAGGGCGTCCTCGTGGAGAACGTGGTCGCATGAAGTTCCTCCCGCTCGTCTGGAAGAACATCTGGCGGCGGAAGTTCCGCACCACCTTCACGCTGCTGTCCATCTTCATCGCGTTCCTGCTCTTCGGGATTCTGATGACGATCCGCAACTCGTTCGCGCTGGGGGTGGACATTGCGGGGCTCGACCGGCTGGTGCTCATCAACAAGGTGAGCCTCATCATGCCGCTGCCCCTGTCCTACCAGGCGCGGCTGCAGGCGGTGCCGGGCGTGGCGATGGTGACGCACAACACCTGGTTCAACGGCATCTACCAGGACCCGGCGAACTTCTTCGCCAACATCGCGGTCGACCCCGAGCCGTTCATGCAGATCTACCCGGAGTACCGGGTGCCGCCCGACCAGATGAAGGCGTGGCTGGAGGATCGGCAGGGGGCTGTCGTGGGCCGCGATCTCGCGAACAGGTTCGGCTGGAAGGTGGGCGACCGCGTGCCGCTCCAGGGCACGATCTTCCGGCCCAAGGTGGGCGACGTCTGGGAGTTCAACGTCAGCGGCATCTACGACGCGGCAGACGGGGTGGACCGGACGCAGTTCTTCTTCCGGTACGACTACCTCGAGGAGAACCGCACGTTCGGCAAGGGGGACGTGGGCTGGTACCTCGTGAAGATCGACGATGGGTCGCGCGCGGTCGAGATGAGCCGGTCGTTCGACGCGATGTTCGAGAACTCGTCGGCCGAGACGAAGACCACGACGGAGAAGGGGTTCGTGGAGAGCTTCGCGAAGCAGATCGGCGACATCGGGTCGATCATGATTGCGGTGTCCTCGGTGGTGCTCGTGATGTTCGGGCTGGTGGCGGCGAGCACCATGGCGCAGTCGGTGCGCGAGCGCACCTCCGAACTGGCGGTCCTCAAGACGCTCGGCTTCACCGGGCCGGCGATCCTCGCGCTCGTCCTGGCCGAGTCGCTGTTCATTGCCTGCCTGGGCGGAGGGCTCGGGCTGGGGCTGGCGTGGGTCATCGCGCAGCAGGGCGACCCCACCGGCGGCCTGCTCGCCGTGTTCACGCTGCCGCAGCGCGACGTCTGGCTGGGCGTGGCGCTGATGGCCTCGATGGGGCTGCTCGCGGGCATGATGCCGGCGGTGGCGGCGATGCGGCTCAGGATCGTCGATGCGCTGAGGAGGAACTGACGTGTACTGGCTCAGGCAGACGCTGGTCATCATGTCGCTGAACCTCCGCACGATTCCGCAGCGGCTGAACTCGTCGTTCGTGGCCATCGTGGGCATTGCGGGCGTGGTGGTGGTGTTCGTGTCGGTGCTGTCGATCGCGAACGGGTTCTCGTCGGCGATGCAGGGCTCCGGCTCGCGCGGGCGCGCGCTCGTGATGCGCAGCGGGGCGGACAGCGAGCTGACGAGCGGCCTGTCGGGTGCCGAGGTGGACATCGTGCGGCAGGCGCCGGGCCTGGCGCTGGACGGCCAGGTGGCGCTCACGTCGGCTGAGCTCTACGTGATCATCGACCTGCCGAAGAAGTCCGCGCCCGATGCCTCCGCGAACGTGCCGATGCGCGGCATCGAGCCGATGGGCATGGCGATCCGTCCCGAGGTGTCGATTGTCGAGGGCCGCATGTTCCGCTTCGGCACCAACGAGGTGATTGCCGGGCGCGGTGCGAACGGCCAGTTCGTGAACCTGAACGTGGGCGATACCGTGGTATCCGGCCAGAACCGCTGGGAGGTGGTGGGGCTGTTCGAGGCCGACGGCGGTGTCAGCGAGACCGAGATCTGGTGCGATGCCCGCACGCTGCAGGGCGCCTACCGGCGCGGCAACAGCTACCAGTCGCTGCTGGCCAGCCTCGAGTCGCCCGACACGTTCGATACGTTCCGTGACTGGCTCACGTCCAACCCCCAGCTGAACGTGTCGATCCGGCGCGAGAACGAGTACTACGCCGGGCAGTCGCAGACGCTCACCCGGCTGATCCAGACCGTGGGCTTCGCGATTGCCGGCCTGATGGGCATTGGCGCCGTGTTCGGTGCCATCCTCACCATGTACACGGCGGTGGCCACGAGGGCCCGCGAGATCGCCACGCTGCGCGCACTCGGGTTCGACACCAGCTCGGTGGTGGTGTCCGTGCTCGCCGAGTCCATGGTGCTCGGCGCGATCGGCGGCGCCATCGGCGGTGGCGCCGCGTACGCGGGGTTCAACGGCTACCAGGCCTCGACAATCAACTTCCAGACGTTCAGCCAGGTGGCGTTCGCATTCCGGGTCACGCCTGACCTGCTGGTGATCGGGCTGACCTATGCGCTGCTGATGGGGCTGGTCGGCGGCCTGCTGCCGGCACTGCGCGCGGCGAGCCTGCCGATTCCGTCCGCGCTCCGCGAGCTGTAGGCCTCAGCGCGGGCGCGCGCGGCTACCCTTCACGCTGCGTGCGAGGCGCAGCAGGTTCGGATTGACCTGCAGGCCGGCGGCGTCGGTCACGTCCAGGTTCACGGCGAAGGCGAGCTTCGCCTGCACCACGCCCAGCGCCATCGCGGTATCCACGGCAGCGTCGAGGTTCTGCTCGGCGATCGTGAGGACCGCCTGCCCCTTCGTTGCGGCGATCGCCGTGCGCAGTTGCCCATGCGCGTCCGCGCTGAGGAACAGGACATGGCTCGGCTCGACGACTTCAACCCGATCGTAGGTCTGCACGGCGATGGGGTGCCCGCGCACCACCCGGCCCGCGAGGCCCGACACGAACTCGCCCGGCGTCCGCGGTGCGATCACCGCGATGCGCAGGGGAGCTGACGGCAACGGGAAGCTCGCCGTCGGCCATTCCACGAAGTTCAGCACGTTGAAGACGAATGCGGCCTTCACCACGTCGGCCGACTGTGCAGCCACACGCCCACCGTCGGGTCCCCAGGCGAGGACCGCGAGTGCGGCAAGCAGTGACAGCAGGTGGCGGATCATCGGGTCACGTTGCCCACCTGATGGTGGGCGCTCGGCCTAGAAGCTCCATGCGAACTGCAGGCGGGCCGTGCGCCCGTACTGGCGCACGGTGTCCTGCAGGAAGTCCTCGCCCACGGGATCCGAGAACCGGGCATCCGCGGCGTTGTTGATCGTGAGCGTCAGCCGGCCTCTCGACCCGACGGGCCCGGTGGCCGTGACGTTTGGACGCACGTACGGGTCCACCGTGGCACCCGCCAGGCTCATGCGGCTGCTCAGGGTCTGCGTGTCGAGTGATACGAACCACCCCCTGGCGATCGGCATCGAGAGCAGCCCCTGCACGATGTGACGGGGCGAGTTGGGGGGCGTCGAACCGGCGACGTCGTCCACCTCGGCCCTCGCGTACGTGTAGCTCAGTCGCCCGCGCAGGCCGCCCGGCCAGCGCGCTTCGGCCTCGAACTCCGCACCCACGGCGCGGGCACCCGCCACGTTCGCGTAATAGACGAGGTCCTCGTCAGCCGGCCGGCTGACCATGGTGATGAGGTCGGTGACATGGTTGCGGAACACGTTGGCCGAGAGGCGGAGGCGTCGCCCGGCATAGTGTTCGACGATACCCTCGACCGTGCTGATCTGCTCGGGCCTGAGGTCGGGACGTCCTTCCCAGAGCCCGGGGATCTGGTAGTAGTTCTCGTAGGCGCTCGGGGCCCGGAACGCGCCGCCGTAGATGCCCTTCACCGTGGTCCGCGGCGTCGGCTGGAGGATGACCGCGAGGCGGGGCTTCAGGGGGTCGTCGAAGTTGCTGTAGTGATCGAGCCGCAGTCCGCCGTTGACGAGCACCTTCGGAGACAGCCGCCACTGATCCTGGAGGTACACGGCGGTGACGCGCGAGGCACGCTCGTCGTACCAGAGCGGCTCGTAGGGGTCCTTGATGAAGCTGAACTGGTCCTGTTGCGGGTTGCTGCGATGCTCGACTCCGCCGGTGAACTGGTGCCGGTCCACGCTCCGCGAGAGCTGTGCTTCCCCGTACCACATTTGCCCGATGGCCCGGTCGACGTACGTCGCCTCGAGTCCCGGTTCCGCGCCCTCGTACGTGTAGAGCCCGCGATAGAGGTAGTAGTCGTAGCCTCCACGGAAGACGCCCGTCCACCCACGACCGACGGGGCGCTGCCATGACAGTCCCACCGCCCGATGTTCGTCGGTGTTGGAGCCCGGGCGGTTGAAGAGCGAGCCGTACGCCGCGTTCGGGATGCCGCGCGTCCTCGTGTTGAACAGGCCCGTCACCGCGAGCGTCCCGGCCTCGAAGCGGATCAGGAGGTTCCTGCGCCGCATGTAGTCCAGGCCTTCGGCGATGCCATCGTTGGTGTCCGGGGTGTCGTACTCCGGCGTGTACATGCCGGCCTCGCCGTCGCGGTCCGCCAGCCCCGCTCGGACCGAGAGGCCGGCGCCGTTGGCGAAGGCATGGCGGACATGCGCGCGCGTATCGAGATGCCCCAGTGACCCGGACGTTGCCGTGATGGAGCCGCGACCCCCTTGATTCGCCGGCTTCATCACGAGGTTCACCACGCCGAAGAACGCGCTGCTGCCATAGAGCGATGAGCTCGGCCCCCGGACGATCTCGATCCGCTCGACGGCGTCCAGATCCACGGTGAAGTCTTCATCGAACAGGGCCCCATCGTAGATGTTGTCGTTCAGTCGGAGACCATCCGTCATGACCAGGAGACGCGTGCTGTAGTCGCCGGGCGGCTGGAATCCGCGGGCGCCTGGATAGGAGTAGTTCCGGTCGTTCGTGACGTAGAACCCGCGCACCGAGCGCAGCACCTCGCCAAGCGTGCGCCATCCGAAACGCTCGATCTCCTCGGCCGTGACGATGGTGACGGCGGCGGGGGCCTCCGTGATCTTCTGCAGCGACTTCGATGCGCCGAAGACCGACTCCACCTCCACCCCGAGCAGTTCCTCGAGCGAGAGCGTGCTGGGATCGGGTGCACCCTGCCCTGGCGCAGCCGAACCCGCTGTCTGGGCGATGGCCGGTGGAGCGCCCAGCAGGACACCTGCGAGCAGCCAGCGACCGACGAGGATGACAGCGGGAACGTGCGGTGATGGGCAGGAACGAGATCTGTACATGGCGGGGCTCTGTCCACTTCCATCGGCAGCCCCGGAGGCCCGCTTTACCGCGCGAGGGCGTACCTCATGTGTAGGAAAAATCCGACCGATAACGCGACTAACGGTGCTTCTCCCGCGAAACTGCACACCACGTCATACGGGCTCCCCCCACGGGGCACCCGGGTTCCCACCAGGCGCCCCTCCGCATGCCCCGGAGGTGGTACGGCCGCTCAAGGCGGCCCCGACGCGTCCGATAGCCCAACCGAGGGTGTCACCCGTGTACTCCGTGATCCGATCGACCTTCGTTTCCATGTCGCCCGCCATCGGGGCGGTCCGATGCGCGCACGGCCCCCGTGGACGAGCCCTGGCAACTGCCCTGATGGTGCTGCTCGCCGGTGGGCTCGCGCCAGTCGAGGCGCAGACGGAGGCAGGCGGGACACCGCCACTCGAGCAGATGAGCATCGAGGACCTGATGAACGTCGATGTCACGTCGGTGGCGCGACGCGCGCAGCGCCTCCAGGATGCGGCGGCCGCGGTGTATGTGCTCACCAGCGAGGACATCCGCCGGTCTGGCGCCACGAGCATTCCAGAGGCCCTCCGGCTCGTGCCGGGCGTTCACGTGGGGCGCATCGACTCGAACAAGTGGTCGGTGTCGGTCCGCGGGTTCACGGGTCGCTACGCCAACAAGCTCCTTGTCCTGGTGGACGGGCGCAGCGTGTACACGCCGCTCTTCTCCGGTGTGTTCTGGGACACCGTGCGCGTGCCGCTCGACACCATCGAGCGCATCGAGGTAGTGCGGGGGCCCGGGGCCACGCTCTGGGGGGCGAACGCGGTGAACGGCGTCATCAACATCATCACCCGTGCGGCATCGGCCGTCACGGGCGTGCACGCGATGGTGGCGACCGGCAGCGAGGACTTCGGGCTGTTCTCGGTGACCGCGGGGCGCCAGGTGGGGGCCAGGACCGCCGTGCGCGCTGACGCGTCCGCGTCGCTGGTGGACGGCTCGGTGCTCGCAACGCAGGACGAGGCCTCGGAAGACAGGTGGCGCAACGTCCGCCTCGGGATCCGGATGGACTCCAGGCTGACCGACCGCGACGACCTGAGTGTGCAGGCCGCCTACACGAGCAGCCGTATTGACGAAGCCTGGCAGTTCCCGGCCCTGCTGCCGCCGTTCACCACCACCTACTACGACCGCAGCCGCCACAAGGCTGCCTTCGCGAGCGTGGACTGGACGCGACGCGACCGCTCCGGTGAGACGAACGTGCGCGGGATCGGCGAGTACACCAACCTGTTCGAGGTGTTTGCCGGCGAGCGGCGGACGAACCTGCAGGTGGAGGCGCAGCGCACGCAGCACATCGCCGCCCACACCCTGATCGTCGGCGGCTCGCACCGGCAGTCATCCGACGATCTGGCCGGATCGGACTGGGTGCAGTTCTCCCCGCAGTCCCGCCTGCTCACGTGGCAGAGCGCCTTCATCCAGGACGACGTGGCGCTGGCCGCCGACCGCCTGCACGTCACGGGCGGGATGAAGATGGAGCACAACTCCTACACGGGCTGGGAGCGGCAGCCGAACCTGCGGGCCATCGTCTCGCTGACACCCAAGCAGTCGGTCTGGGGAGCCATCTCACGGGCCGTGCGCCTTCCCAGCCGTGGCGAAGCTGACGGCAATATCTGGGTCGGTACAACCGTCGTCCCCGGCATGCCCCTGCCCGCAGCGATCACGCTGGAGGGGCTCGGCAGGAACGCAAATGCGGAAGTGATGAAGGCCGCCGAGGGCGGCTATCGATACCAGGTGGGGGCGGTGGCGTCGTTCGACGTGAGCCTCTTCGACCAGCACTACACGCGTCTGCGGAACGTCACCCAGCCCCAGGACTTCTTCCTCGATCTCCTGCGGCATCCGGTGGCGTCGGCCCCTGGGGGCGACGTGATGATCCCGCACCTCGACGCCATCGTGCCCCTCAGCTTCGATGCGAAGGGCCGCCGCTACGGGGCCGAGATCGCCGCCGAGTGGCGCCCGCAGCCACGCGTGCGCGTGGCGGGGGCAGCCACCTTCCTCGGCGGCTACAACGGTGGGGCCGAGTCGGACGGCGGCGTGGCCGCCATGACAGACGATCCCCCGAGTCGCATGGGACTGATGCGCGTGGCCCTCAACCTCCCTGCGCACCTGGAGGTGGACACTGCCGTTCGCGCGGTGTCGGCCCTGACCCGCCTCAGCGTGCCCGGCTACGTCACCGCCGACCTGCGCGTCGGGTTCCGCCTCTCGAACGTGAATCTGGCGGTGGTGGGGCGCAACCTGGCGGCCGGTGAGCACCGGGAATTCGTACCCGAGTTCTACTCGTTCGGCCGGTCGGCCGCGGAACGCTCGCTCCTCGTGCAGGCCACTTTCAGCCGCTGACCGGAGTCATGGTGCGGTTCCGACACGCGGCACTCGCGGCCCTCGTGCTGGTCCTGCTCGGGCCAGCCGGTTCCTGGGGGCAGGTTGACGAATACGGCGTCAAGGCGGCGTTCGTGCGCAACTTCGCCGCGTTCGTCGACTGGCCGTCCGGCCGGCTGGCCGGTTCGGATCCGCTCGTGCTCTGCGTCTACAACAACTCCCCCGTCATGCAGCGGCTCACCGGCATGACGATCGACCCGATCCGGGGCCACGGCGTGCAGGTGCGCGCCATGACGGCGCTGCCGGACCTGGCCGCCTGCCACCTGGTCTTCGTGCCGTCGGCCGAGAGCCGGCAGATCCCCGACATCCAGACGCGATTCAGGGGACACGGACTCCTGACGATTACCGAGGAGCCGGGAGGTGGCACCGGTGCGGTCATCAACATGTACCTGTCCAACGGAAAGATGACATTCGACGTCGACATGGCCGCCGCCGAGAGCCTCGGCGTGCACATCAGCTCGAAACTGCTCGGTCTCGCGCGCCGCGTGCAGGGCGGATCAGGCGGTCGCGGACCGTCCGGAAACTGAGAGGGCAGGGCGTGACTCGCTGGTCAAATCTGTCGGTTCGCACCAAGCTGTCGGTGGTCACGATGGCCGCGTGCGGCGCCGCCCTGGCGCTGGTCAGCACCGGCGTGGTGGTCAACGAACTCCTGAGCGCCCGCGGTCAGATGACCGCCCGGCTCCAGAGCGTGGCCGACGTCGTGGCGGCCAGCAGCACGGCAGCCGTGCAGTTCGCGGACCCTGCGGCGGCCGAGGAGGCGCTCACCGCGCTCCGTGGCGACGGCGCCATCCAGGCGGCCCGCATCGAACTGCCCGGCGGCAAGACACTGGCCTTCTACGGCGGCGCGTTCCAGGGAGGCGGCCGGGAGGTGTCGCCGGGCGTCCGCGAGGGCGTCAACGTGATGATCATCGCCCGCCCGATCATCCTGAACGGCACCCCGATCGGCACGCTTCACGTGCAGGGAAGCCTGAAGGACGTGCGGGAACGCCTCCGGCGCTACGCCATCATCCTGGCCGCCGTCGTCGCCGTGGCCGGCCTGGTGGCCTACGTGTTCGCCATGCGCCTGCAGCGGTCGATCTCGGGGCCGATCCTCCGGCTCTCCTATGTGGCCAGCTCGGTCACGGCGGAGCAGGACTACTCGCTGCGTGCCGTGAAGGAGCACGAGGACGAAATCGGGCAGCTCGTGGACCGCTTCAACCAGATGCTCCGCACCGTCGAGCAGCGCGACGCCGAGCTGAGCCAGGCCCGCAGCCGCCTCGAAGAACGGGTGGTGGAGCGCACCCGCTCGCTGGAACTCGAGATCGAGCAGCATCGCCGCACGGAGTCCCAGCTGCTGGTGGCCAAGGCGGCTGCCGAACAGGCCAGCGTGGCCAAGAGCGCCTTCGTGGCGAACATGAGCCACGAACTCCGGACCCCCCTGAACGCCATCATCGGCTACAGCGAGCTGCTCAAGGAAGACGCCGAGGACCAGGGCAACACCGACAGTGTGGCCGACCTGGACAAGATCCTCGCGGCTGGCCGTCACCTGCTGTCGCTGATCAATGCCGTGCTCGACCTGTCCAAGATCGAGGCCGGGCGCATGGACCTCGACCTGTCCTCGTTCGAGATCGAGGAGATCGCCACGTCGGTGCTCGAAACCTCCGAGCAGCTGGCGGTCGCGCGGGGCAACCGCCTCACCCTCGAGGTGCCCGGGCCGGTCGGCCGCGTGCGGCTCGACAGGACGAAGGTGCAGCAGGTGCTGCTCAACCTCGTGGGGAACGCCATCAAGTTCACCGAGCAGGGGCAGGTCACCGTCCGCATCGAGCCCATGCCGGACGACACCGTGCTGCTCGCGGTGAGCGACACCGGCATCGGCATGTCGCCGGAGCAGACCGAGCGCCTGTTCCAGGAGTTCAGCCAGGCCGACGTCTCCACCACGCGGCGCTATGGCGGCACCGGCCTTGGCCTGGCGATCAGCCGGCGCCTCTGCACGCTCATGTCCGGCTCCATCGAGGTGGACAGCACGCCGGGCAAGGGCACGACCTTCTCCGTCAGGCTGCCCCGTGAGCTCTCGGGGAGCCAGGCGGTCCCGGCAGATCGCAAGGCCTGGAGCGACACGCCAGCCGGCCCGGGCGTCGAGCCGGCCGGTTACACCGTGCTCATCGTCGACGACGACCCGAACGCCCGCGATCTCGTCCGTCGCCTCCTCGAACGCCTGGGCTGCCGCGTACTCTCGGCCGTCAGCGCCGACGATGGCTGGCGGCAGATCGAAGAGACCAGGCCGGACGCGGTGGTGCTCGACATCATCCTGCCCGGACGAAGCGGCTGGACGCTGCTCGAGGCCATGCGCGCGCACCCGACCTACGCCGCGATCCCGGTCATCGTCACGTCGATGCTGGACACCGACAGCCGCGGCGAGGAACTTGGAGTGGTGGCCCAGCTGACCAAGCCGCTGAGCCCCGAGCAGATGACCGAGGTGCTGACCGCCGCCCTGAGCGGCCGTGCCATTCCGCGGGACGGAAGGCTCGACGCCGTCGACCTACTGGAGCGGAGGACGGCATGAGCACGCCCGCTCCGGCGCATCCGCCGAGGCGCATCCTCCTCGTCGAGGACAACGCCGTGAATGCAGACATGCTCAGCCGCCGCCTCAAGCGCGCCGGCTTCACGGTGGACCTCGCCGAGGACGGGCTGCTGGCCATCGAGCGGGCCGGCAGCGGCCGTCCTGATCTGATCCTGATGGACGTGAGCCTCCCGCAGGTGGACGGGCTCGAGGCGACCAGGCGCCTGAAAGCCGATGCGTCGACGAAGGCGATCCCGATCATCATCCTTACGGCGCACGCCATGATGTCCGATCGCCAGGCAGCCCTCGACGCGGGCTGTGAAGAGTTCGAGACCAAACCCGTGGAGTTCGCGCGCCTGATGGAGAAGATTGCGCGCCTCCTCGACACCGGAGCCAAGCCGTGACCCCTCCCGACCAGCCCATCCTCATCGTGGACGATGAGGCCGTGAACCGCGAACTGCTCGCGCGCCGACTCGCGCGTGCGGGCTACCAGACCGTGTCGGTCGACTCGGGCGCCGCGGCCCTGTCATACCTCGACACGCACCAGGTCGCGACCGTGCTGCTGGACGTGCAGATGCCGGGGCTCAGCGGGCTCGAGGTGCTGCAGTCGATCCGGCGGCGCTGGTCGGACGCACAGCTGCCGGTCCTGATGGTCACCGCGAAGGGTGAGGCCGACGACATCGTGCAGGCGCTGGAACTGGGGGCGAGCGACTACCTGACCAAGCCGATCGACTTCCGCGTGGCGATGGCGCGGCTGCGCACCCAACTCTCGCGCAAGGATGCCGAGGACCGGCTGCGGGCGAGCGAGGAGCGCTACGCGCTGGCGGCACAGGGGGCGAACGACGGCCTGTGGGACTGGGACCTGAAGACCGGCCGGCTGTACTTCTCCTCGCGATGGAAGGCGATTGTGGGCTGTACGGACGCCGAGGTGGGCGATGGTCCCGACGAGTGGTTCGGCCGCGTGCACCAGGAGGACCTGCCGCGGCTGCACCACGAGCTCGAGGAACACCTGGCCGGGCGGACGGCGCACTTCGAGAACGAGCACCGGATCCGGCACAAGACCGGGGCATTCCGGTGGGTGCTGACGCGAGGCCTCGCCATTCGTGACGAGCAGGGGCGTCCCATCCGGATGGCGGGGTCGCAGTCCGACGTCACCGACGGCAAGATCGTCGATGCGCTGACCGGCCTGCCGAACCGCGTGCTCCTGGTGGACCGGCTGGATCGCCTGCTGACCGCGCGGCGCAGCAAGAGCTCGCACCTCGCCGTGCTCTTCCTCGACCTGGACAGCTTCAAGACCATCAACGACGGCATGGGCCACCTGTTCGGCGACCAGCTGCTGCGGGCCGTGGCCGGGCGCCTGCGCCAGTGCCTGCGCAGCGGTGACACCGTCGTTCGCCACAGTGAGGACGCCGCACCGAAGGGGTTGCCGCCGGAGCACACGATCGGCCGTATCGGCGGCGACGAGTTCGTGGTGCTGCTGCACGAAGTGAGGAACGTCGTGGATGCGACGCACGTGGCCGAGCGGATTCACCGGGCGCTCTCGGCACCGTTCGACATCGGCGGCCGCAACGTCTTCACGAACGCCAGCATCGGCATCGCCCTCGACTCGCCGAACTACAAGCACGCGGACGAGATGCTCCGCGACGCCGACACGGCGATGTACCGGGCGAAGGCGTCGGGCAAGGGGCGATCCGAGGTGTTCGACGCGAACATGCGCGACCAGGTGATCGAGCGCATGCACCTCGACACGGCGCTGCGCCTGGCGGTGGAGCGGCACGAGTTCGTGCCGTTCTTCCAGCCGCTGGTGGACCTGCGCTCGGGCAAGCTGTACGGCTTCGAGGCGCTCCTGCGCTGGCACCGGCCTGAGCGCGGCATCGTGCCGCCGGGCGAGTTCGTGCACCTGCTGCTCGAGAACCGGCTGATCGTGCCGGCGGGGCGGACTTTCTTCGGGGACGTGTGCGCCCTGCTGAAGGACTGGCAGGCGAAGTACCCCTCGGCGGCGAACCTGCGGATCAACGTGAACTTCGCCAGCCCGCAGTTCAACGAGGTGGACCTGCTCGACCGGCTGCTCGAGATGCTCGACCATTCGGGGCTCACGCCGCAGCAGCTCGTGGTGGAGATCACCGAGTCGACCGCCATCGCCGACACGGACCATGCGATCGAGGTGCTGAACCGGATCCGGGACGCGGGGTTCCGCATCGTCCTGGATGACTTCGGCACGGGGTACTCGTCGCTGTCCTACCTGGAGATGCTGCCGATCACGGGCATCAAGCTGGACCGGTCGTTCATCGCGCGGGAGAGCCGGCACCCGGCGATCCTGCGCGCGCTGATCGTGCTGGCCACGGAGCTGGGCCTGTCGGTCACGGCCGAGGGGATCGAGACGCTCACGCAGTGCGACGAAGTGCGCCGGCTGGGGTGCGGTTACGGACAGGGGTATCTGTTCGGCAAGCCGATGCCGCCCGAGCAGACCGGCCAGCTCATCGCGGCCGACCCGGAGTGGGTGACTGACGCGAGCCTCGCGACGCACAGCTGAGCCTGCCTGCGCCGCCGTATCGCTGCGGAAATCCCGGCAGGCTCCGGAACACCGGTAGCAAGCCGGGACTTCTCGTGCGGCTCGCGTGTGTTTGCCAGCGATTCCCCGTGCCCCGCGTGGTGCGCAACTTGTAGCTGACCTCATCGGCGAAGGGAGCCGTCGGGAGGTCCATCATGAAATCCCTTGGGCTCGCTCTCATGGCAGCCCTGGCGATCGGCTGCAGTGCATCCCCCACATCGCCCACCATGGACGCCGGTTCGGCGGCGGTGCTGACCGAGCAGGACCACAAGCCGAATCCGACCGTCCAGACACACACCATTACGATGTACTTCATGGCCAACGGACTGGCGGTAGGCCGCCGGCCGGTCGGCATGCCGGTGGAGGTCTGGTCTGCGAGTGTGGCCGTGCAGACGCTGGTGGTGAACAACCGCGGGTCGGTCACGTTCACGCTTCCTGCCGCGGACACCTGGTTCACCTTCTCGGTGCCGAACTGGAACGGCGTCTGCGCCGAAACCGAGACGATCAACCTGCCGGGCGGCAGCCTGCCCGAGTGGAACCACACCCACAACCTGAAGACCGGCTGCTACTGAGGGCTGCGTGACCGGCCACTTCTTCGTGCACCGTCTCGATCCGATCCTGTGGACGATTGGCGGGGTGCACTTCTGGTGGTATGGGCTCAGCTACGCGCTCGGGTTCGTGGCCATCCTGCGGACGCTGCTGGCGTCGCGCAGCGGACTGGGGCTGACGCGCAGGCAGGCGTACGCGTTGGCCCTGAGCCTGTCGGTCGGTGTGCTCGCTGGCGGCCGCGCCGTGGAGGTGCTGTTCGACGAGTGGGCCTTCTACTCGGCCCACCCGGCGTTCGTGCCAGCGTTGTGGCTGGGCGGCATGGCGACCCACGGGTTGCTGGTTGGGGCGGCGGCCGGGACAGTTGGCTTCGCGCTGGTCACCCGAAAGCCGATCCTGGAACTGGCCGACGCGCTGGTGGTGCCCGGAGCGTTCCTCATGGGCATGGGGCGCATCGGCAACTTCATCGACGGCCAGATTGTCGGCCGGGTCACCGACGTCTGGTGGGGGGTGCAGTTTCCCGACGCCGCGGGCGTGCGTCACCCGGTCGTGCTGTATGACGGCCTGAAGAACCTGCTGCTGATCCCGTACCTGCTGCACGTCCGACGCACGAACGCGACGCCAGGCGCGGCAACGGCGCGCTTCGTGTTCTGGTATCCCACGCTGCGCATCTTCCTCGACCTCTTCCGCGACTATCCGACGCATCGCCTCGCGCTCGGCACCGGCCAGACGCTGAACATCGCGATGGCGCTGCTGGGCATCGTGCTGCTGTACCGGTCGCGGCAGCGGCGGCTCGGTCGCCTCGCACCCCGTGCGACGCCTGCGCGCGCCGCCGCAGACCGGCGGGAATCGTGGGGGCAGCGCCTCGCCTTTGCCGGCGTCCTGCTCTTCTCGCTCGCGATCCCGAGCAACTGGACGCAGGACGTGCCGGCTCGGTACGGTGCGCGCCACCCTGGCCTGACCCACTCGTGGCTGTATCCTGCCATCGACACCCGGGCGCCCGCGCCACCCCCCGCCGCGACGATCGAGCCGCCGGTCCGGTAAGCTTGAACCGCTCCGGTGACCCACTTGCGCACCCGTCGCACGCCCACCCTCACGCTGCTGCTCGGCCTCGTGGTGACGCTGGCCGTGGTGCTGGCGTACTCGCTCTACATCTCGCGGCAGATCACCGGACTGCGGCAGTTGCAGACCGACCTCACCGACCGCAACCGACGCGACTCGCTCCTGCTGTTGCGCATCCAGGGCGACCTGAACCAGCTGGCGCTCGCCATGCGCGACATGCTCGACCCCGACGAGACGTACCCGATGGCGGCCTGGTCCGCGCAGTTCGAGCGGATCCGCGTCGACCTCGACGATGCCCTGGCGCAGCAGGGAGAGGTGGCGATTGCGCGGCGGACACCGGAGCAGGCGCGCTACCTGGCGAGTTCGGTCTCGCAGTTCTGGGATGCCTCGGCGCGGATCTTCGAGCTGGCGTCGAGCGGGCAGGAGCTCGAGGCTCGCAGCCAGATCCGGTTGTCGCTCCAGCCCCGGCAGGCGGCGCTGAGCACCACCGTGGCGCGGTTCCTGGTGCAGAACAACGAGAGCGAGGCGGAGACGGCCGCGCAGGTGCAGCAGATTTACGGCTCGGTGCAACGCCAGGTCCGCTGGTTCCTCGTCGCCACGCTGGCGGCGATCGTGGCGACCGGGGTGTTCCTGATCGTGTCGAGCCGCCGCCTGTTCAGTGAGCTGGCGCAGTTGTCCGAGCAGCGCCGGGAGCTGGCGCAGCAGCTGATCGGCGCGCGTGAGTCGACGCTCCGCGAGATCGCGCGCGAGCTGCACGACGAATTCGGACAGCTCCTGACCGCCATCGGGTCGATGCTGGGCCGCGCCAGCCGCCGGGCGCCCGAGGGCTCGAGTCTGCGGACGGACCTGCGCGAGGTGGCGGAAGTGGCGCAGGAGGCGCTGGACAATGTCCGCGGACTCTCGCAGTCGCTCCACCCCTCCATCCTCGAGGAGCTCGGGCTGGGTGCCACGGTGGACTGGTACATGACGACCGTCGGCCGCCAGCTCGGGCTGCAGGTGCATTACGAGCGGACGCCAGACCTGCCGGCGATGCCCGCCACGGCCGCGATCCATGTGTACCGCATCCTGCAGGAGGCGCTCAGCAACGCGGCGAAGCACGCAGGCGTGCGCGAGGCCTGGGTCCGGCTCCAATACCTGGACCGTTTGCTCGTGCTCGAGGTGGAAGATCGCGGGGTTGGACTGGCCAAGCCTGGTGCCAGGCGCGGCCTCGGCCTCGTGACCATGACCGAGCGGGCGGCGCTGCTCAACGGCAGCATATCGCTTGCGCCGCGGCCGGGCGGCGGTACACTCGTGCAACTGCGTGTGCCGCTCGTCCCGCAGGCTTCCTGATGACCACCACCACCAGCATCTCCGTGTTGCTCGTCGACGATCACGCCCTGGTCCGCCGCGGATTCCGCCGTATGCTCGAGGACGATCCGGGCATCCGCGTGGTGGGCGAGGCGAGCACCGGCGACGAGGCAGTGGCGCGCTACCGTGAACTGCTGCCCGACGTGGTGGTGATGGATTCGGCCATGCCCGGCACGGGCGGCATCGCCGCCACTCGCGCGATCGTCCAGGCGAACCCGGCCGCCCGCGTGCTGATGCTGAGCATGCACTCGGAGGAGACGCTCGTCCGCCAGGCGCTCGACGCGGGCGCACGGGGCTATGTCTTGAAGAGTGCGCTCGACCTCGACCTGGCGTCGGCGGTGAAGCAGGTCTTCGCGGGCGACGAGGTCGTGGACCCCGCGGTGAGGCGCGTGCCGCAGCCGGGCGAGGAACGGGCCCGGTTGACGCCGCGCGAACTCGAGGTGCTGCAGCTCATCTGCGATGGCCTGTCGAACAAGGAGATTGCGGTCCGGCTCGGGCTGAGCGCGAACACGGTGGCCGTGCACCGCGCGCGCATCATGAACGCGCTCGGGGTTCACAAGACGGCGGAACTCGTGATGTATGCCCTGCAGCACGGGCTGATCAACCCGCTGTGAGACGCCGCGAGTTCCTCCGGCAGGCCGCATCCGGCCTTGCCGGCGCCACCGTCACGCTTGGCGAACTGCTCGAGGCCCAGGCCGGCCCAGGTTTCAGGTTCGTCGACGTCACGCGACAGGCCGGCATCACGTTCCGCCACAACAACGGGGCTTTCGGCGGGAAGTTCCTGCCGGAGACACTCGGCTCCGGCTGCGCCTTTCTCGACTACGACGCAGATGGCTGGCAGGACATCCTGCTGGTGAACGGCATGGACTGGCCGGGGCATCGCCGGCAGCGATCGACGCTCGCGCTCTACCGCAACAACCGCAACGGCACCTTCACCGATGTCACGAAGGCCGCGGGCCTCGACGTCGAGCTGTACGGCATGGGGGTCGCCGTCGGCGACTACGACAACGACGGGTTCCCGGACCTGTTCATCACCTGCGTGGGGCAGAGCCGACTGTTTCGCAATACCGGCAAGGGCACCTTCGTCGACGTGACGGCGGCTGTGGGACTCGGCAAGCGCGAGGCGTTCAGCACGTCGGCAATGTGGGTGGACATCGACCGCGACGGTCACCTCGATCTCTTCGTCTGCAACTACGTCCGCTGGTCGCCCGACCGGGATGTCTTCTGCAGCCTCGACGGACGCCAGAAGTCCTACTGCACGCCGGAGGCCTACCGCGGCGAAACCTCGTGGCTGTTCCGGAACCGGGGCAACGGCACCTTCGAGGACATCACGGCCACGTGCGGCATCTTCGATTCGGGCTCGAAGGCACTCGGGGTGGCGCTGGTGGACGATGACGCCGATGGGTGGCCGGACATCGTGGTGGCCAACGACACGGAGCCCAACAAGCTGTACCGCAACCTGCGGAACGGGAAGTTCCGCGACGTGGGGCTCGCCGCCGGCGTGGCCCTCAGCGGCGACGGCAAGGCCCGGGCCGG
>WBZO01002644.1_pt2 | contig 18111 bp, 15 predicted proteins | sample 5204261 | NCBI WGS metagenome assembly WBZO01 (sample SAMN12412400, study PRJNA552823) | activated sludge metagenome | isolation source: activated sludge from anammox sidestream of wastewater treatment plant... | place: USA: North Carolina | collected 2017-09
CGGACGATCGCGGCCGATTCGGATCTCGTGCGCTGCTATCAGCAATGCGATCTCTTCGCGCTGCCAAACCGCCAGATCGGCTGGGACGTCGAAGGCTTCGGTATCGTGCTGGTCGAGGCGCAGGCGTGCGGCAAGCCTGTACTCGCCGGCGACAGCGGCGGCACCGTCGACACACTGCAAGACGGATTGACCGGCGAGGTGGTCGACGCGACCGTTCCCGACAACGTCGCCGAAGCGGTGATCCGGCTGCTGACGACACCTGGACGGGCCTCGTCCATGGGGCTGCGCGCCAGGGCGTGGGCGGTCGAGCGATTCGACTGGAGCGGCCTCGTACCCGAGGCACTGCAGATCTTCGGCGTTCCAGCATCGTCATCCTCCGATCCGCGCGTGCAGGTCGCATGACGATCAAGAAGCAGGCAGGACCCAGGCGCGTGCTGTACCTGGCATGGGCGCCGTTCTTCAGCGGCGCCGAGCGTGCACTCGTCCGAGCCCTTCGCGCACTCGAAACGACACCGTACGAGCCGTACGTGCTGGTCGGGACCGATGGAGAGCTGGCAGCGCAGTTACGCAACTTGCGAATTCCTCATCGAATCACGCCGATTGTGCCGCTCGACCGCCATCGGCCGATTGAAGCACTTCGGTCGCTTGCGGGTGTAATCAGGGCCATTCAGCGGTTCCGCCCCGCCGTGATTCACGCGAACGATGTTCCGAGCTTCCAACCTGGCGGATATGCGGCACGTCTCGCCGGCCGTCCTGCGCTCACGCACGTTCGTTTTCCAGATACCGCCAAGGGCTACCGGTGGTTCTTACGATCGGGCTTCACCCGGGCCATCTTCGTTTCCGAGGATCAGCGTCGAACAGCAGTGACGGAGGCTCCCGACCTCTTCGACGGTCGATCCGAAGTGCTGCACGACTGCGTGGAGGTCCAGGAAACGTGGACTCATGATCAGCGGCGTCGAATCCGAATCGAGCTCGGCGTTCCGGAAGACTGCGTGCTCGTGGCGATAGTGGGCCAGATTGCCGAAGTCAAGGGCATCTGGGATTTCGTCGAAGCAGCACGATTGCTGATCGAGAACGGCTCGACGGCCCACTTCGTGGTGCTTGGTGACGATCTGAAAAGCGGCGGCGTCGTTCGCACGGCGATGCGACAGAAAGTTGTAGCGAACGGAGCCGAGCACCGCTTCACGTTCCTGGGGTTCCACCCGGACGCCGCGAAGCTTGTCCAGGCGTTCGACATCGTCGCCGTCCCCTCGCATGTCGAGCCGTTCGGCCTGGCGGCCTTGGAAGGCAGCGCGTCCGGCCGCGCAGTCGTCGCGAGTCTGGTCGGCGGACTGCCCGAAATCGTCATCGGCGGCGAAACCGGTCTTCTCATCCAGCCGATGGACCCACGCGCACTCGCCAATTCGCTCGACCGTCTCATACAGAACGCCAACCTGCGCACGACGTTGGGGGCAGCGGCGCGGCGACGTGCTCGGGACTCGTTCGGCATGGATGCCTACGGCGCGCGTCTGTCGGCCATTTACGACGCCCTGGGCGCAGCAGGCCCGTTGTACCGCAGTCAGGTTGAGGCGACGGCTATATGAAAGGGCTGATCGTTACCTACCTCGTTACCGCGGTGGCAAGTGTGGGCGCACTGAGGGATCCGCTGATCGGCCTCTATGCCTACGTCGCCTTTGCGGTGCTGCGGCCGCAGTTCATCTTCTCGTGGGCGGGCGACATGTCAGGCCTGAGCCTCTATCTCGGCGTGGCGCTGCTCGCCGGCTGGGCCTTCAACGGATTCGGATCGTGGCGGATTGCTCGGGCCCGTGCGGTCGTCGTGATGCTCTTCACGTACACCGCCTGCTACATCGTCTCGGCAGCATTGGCCGAGTTCAAGGATGCGTCGTACATCGCAGTGCTCGAGCTCCTCAAGATCGTATTGCCCTTCTGTGTCGGGCTGACGATGCTCGAGACCGAACAGCAATGGAAACGCCTCCTCTGGGTCATCGTGCTCTCGCAGGGCTACGTCGGTTTCGAGCAGAATCTGAACTACCTGCGAGGGTACAACACAGCTGCCGTCGGGTTCGGCGGCATGGACAACAACTGCTTCGGCGTATCGCTGGTCACCGTGCTTGGGCTCTCGATCGGCATGGGACTAACCAGCCGAAAGTGGTGGGAGCGAGCCGCCGCTGGCTCCTGTGCGGCTCTAATCCTTCACACCACACTTCTCACCTACTCGCGAGGTGCTATGGTCGGCATGCTCGTCGTCGGCACCACCGCGTTCATCGCACTCCCGAAGCGGCCCAAATACATTGCATGGATGCTGGTCGCGGTGCTGGTGGCGGCCCGCTTCACCGGCCCGCAACTCCTTGCGCGCTACAGCACGGCGTTCGCTTCCTCCGATGAACGCGACGGCTCCGCCGAGAGTCGGCTCGATCTGTGGCGCGATACCCTGAAGGTAATTGCAGCCCAGCCGCTACTTGGAGTTGGCCCGGCGAACTGGCGCTTGATCGCGTCGCGGTTCGGATGGGCCGAGGGGAAATCGGCCCACAGTGTGTGGATGGAGACCGCCGCGGAGGTCGGCGTACCCGGCACCTTGGCGTTGTTCTGCTTCTTCGCAATAGCTACGATCCGGCTCTGGCCGCTGGCGAGAGCCGAGGTAACCGACGCCAACCATTACGAGGTAGGCGCAGCCATTGGGGTCATCCTCGCGGTCGCGGGCTTCGCTTCGTCAGGCCAGTTCGTATCGGTCGTAGGCCTCGAAGCGCCGTACTACATCGTGATGGTCGGCGCCGCAGTCCTCAAGAACGCTGGCCAGCGGGCGGCCCAGCGTCAGCCGGGCGCGATGCCCGAACTTCCAATGCCCCCGGTGGTCCTGGGACAGCCTGCCATTGCGGGGCCGCCGAATGGGCCCTCTGCGCAGTTCCGCCCCCGTGAGGCCAGGCCGCGCCTCCTGCCCGCGATCGAGCAATCACGTTCGTCGACGGTCACGTTCCCTTCCCAGCCCAGGGTGTCCGAGCGGCAAAGGCTTCTGCCCGATCTCGGGCCGAAGGACGACCCTGCGCTGGCGGGATAGGCGCCCATGTCCGAGAGCGTCGATCTCCAGCCGCATAGCACGACGGGTCTGCCGAGCGCCTCCGCCGGCCCTCTCTGGATCCGTAGCGGCTGGTTGACGTCGGCTTCCACGAAAGCGGGTCTCGCTTTCGGCGTGCTCTGCCTTTATTTCTTCGCCTCGTGGGAGGTCAGGCCGCTCTTCTTCTCGAACCAGAACACCTATTTCCTCCAAGGGCTCCGCATGGCCGGCGTTGCCGGCCTGCAGCACGACTGGCTGAGCGCGACCAAGGCACCGCACATCGTTTTTTCTACCTTGATCGCGGTGCTGCAGTGGTCAGCACACCTGACCGCCGGCGTACATATCCTGGAAACGCTGCTGTACGTGGCTCTTCTCTGGAGCTTCTGGACCTTGAGCGGCAGCGGGAAACCACGCACCGTCGTGCTCCGTTTCGTCGCCTGCGCCATGTTCTTCATTCTGATGACCGAGCGCGGACCGTGGCACCGCCTGTTCACATGGATCGGCCTCGCCGACCAGTACGTGTTCGGCGGGTATTTGCAGCCAAGCGAGTTCGGCATCGCCATGCTGGCGGCATTCGCGCTGCTCGTCCAGAAGCGGCACAAGCTGGCGATCATCTGCCTCGTGCTCGCCTCCTCCCTTCACGCCAGCTATCTGCTGCCCTGCGGCATGCTCACTTTGTCGATTGCCGTGGAGCTCCTCCGTGTCAGGAACATTCGTGGAAGCGTGGCGCTCCTCGCTCTCTTCGGTGTCGGCGTTCTCCCGATCGTGCTCTATGGACTGAGCTTTGGCGGTGACCCGATGGAAGTCGCGCAGGCGAACGTCCTGCTCGCGCGCGAGATCATCCCGCAGCATGCCTGGCCAGCTTTCTGGTTCACGAGCGGTTCCGCAGTCAAGCTGGCCGTCATGGGCCTCGGCTGTGTCGCCGCCAGGCGCTGTCTGCCGCACACCGTCGCCACCGCAATGGCTGCTTCGCTGGTGCTGGTCGTCGGCGGCATCGTCTTCGTCATCGGCGCACGGAGCGCGTTCGCAGGCCTTCTGTTCCCATGGCGTGCGAGTACGTATTTGTATCCGCTATCGTTGTTCGTGCTGGTGCTCGCAAGCGTCGACGAGGGCGCTGGCGTGATTCGGGCCATCTCCCCGGCGCCTGCTGCCGTGGCAACCAGTGTCGTGGCCATCGGGCTGGGAGTGCTCATGTCGGCAGAGTCGGCGCGTGAGCTGTCGATTCACCGATACGATCCGGCCTTCGAGCTCGCTGCCGCCGTGAGACGAGCGACGACGGCCGACGACGTCATCATCATCCCGCAGAGCGACGATGACCGCTGGAATCGGTTCAGGCTGGCAACAATGCGCGCTGTGTACGTCGATCGGAAGAGCCATCCGTACTTGCCGTCAGAAGTCCTGGAGTGGAAGCACAGGAGAGACGAGGTCGACCGCTTCTACACACTGCCCGACGCCGATCGGATCGCCCAGTGTCGAGCAATGGGTGCGACGGCGTACGTCCTGGACGACGGTGGGCAGGGCCACTCCGCAGCCGTCGGTCCGGCGCTCGTGAGCTGCCGTTAGCGCAAGGCACCGTCGCCGATAACGCCCTCGTACTCTGACCACAGCTGCTGAGCGAGCTTGCGGATGTCGAAGGTCGACGCGGCACGATGCCGTGCCGAAAGACGGGCCGCCTGAAGGGCGCCTGGCTCACACAGCCACCGGCGCAGCGCATCTGAAAGCTTGCCAATGGCGTCTTGTGGGACAATCTCGCCACCTCCTGGCAAAACTACCTCGGATACTGAGATGCTCGGGTAGCCGACGACGGGACAACCACAAGCCATGGCTTCGAGTGCGGTGAGGCCGAATGATTCCTCTTGGCTCGCGTTCAGGAAGAGATCTAGTCCATTCAACATCGGTCTCAAATCAGTTTGATGGCCAAGATAGATCAGGCGATCGCCCAGCAACTCACGCCCTGACTGGATCAACCGTTCGGAATAGCTTTCATCGCCGATGACGGGGCCGCCAGCGAGCACGAATTTCACCGATGCAGGCAACCGTGAGACCACTGTAATCAGATGCTCCAGCTGCTTTCGTGGCCGCAGTGCTGAGGCTGAGCCAACGACTACGTACCCGTTCAAGCCATGCTTGTGCCGGAACTCGCGCCCCAGTGCGGGATCGATCTGGTACTTTTCCATATCGATGCCGTTGTAGAGGACTGCGCAGCGACGCTCGTCAACAACGCCGACAAAATCCGGACGGCATGCGTCCATGCTGCTCTTGCTGACGAAGAACATCCGATCGGGACGACGACTTCCACCAAAGGCCCACTTTGAAAATCCGTCACGTAGGGTGAAGTGAACGCTGAGCACGACCGGCACACCGAGTAGACGTGCGGCGTACTGACCAATCGGATAGATGTCGTGCTCGTTACAATGCACGAGCTGAACGCGATGACGTCGGGCGATGGCGACGACGCTGGCAAGAGAGCGAAGGAACCGCCACGGACGTCGTCTATCTGGAAAGGGTAGCGGCACTTCGTACGACGGCACGCCTTGCTCGGCGGCCCAGCGCTGAAACGCCCCCGAACGGCCTGAGATGAGCACAGGCGCCAGACCCTGACCCGCCAACAGCCGGAACCACCCTTCCGTGGGCACCGTCGTGCTCTCGCGGTTCGGGTTCATCGTGAGGTAAAGCACTCGCACGATCTACGTCCTCGCGTCGGCGCCGGCACGAGGGCTGCGGAGGGCGGCCCGAGCGGTCGAAAGCAGATACGTCTTCCACTGAGGCACGCTCCATGGCCACACGCCGAGCGCGCGGCGGAAGACCCGCAGTGCTTCGGCGTGGTCGCCGGCGGCCCAATGACCGTTATATCCAAGATGCCAGAACAGATCGTGACTGATGCGACGGCGTAGGGCGCGTCGCTCGCGTGCCGACAGGGCGATTTCCTCTTCCAGCCGTAAGTAGCCTGCGACGAGCGGTTCGTAGACACGCCGACGCTTGGCCAGAGACATCCCCTGAGTCGTTCCCGACGAGTTGTCGGAGTGGACGTGATATCGAACCTGCACGTCGTCCACGTACGCCAGCCGAAATCCAGCGGCGAGAGCGCGAATCGCAAACAGCTGGTCTTCGGCTTCGTTGCGAGTCTCGGCCTCGAGGGTCAATCGGTCGAATACGGTGCGGCGGATCACCGAGTTCTGAAGACCGCAGTACAGCCCGTGGGCAATCTGACAACGAATCGCGTCTTCGTCCGTGATCACCCGAAGCCGGCCGCGCACCTCGTGATTCAGCGCCATGAATGGACGCGCCCGCCCGTTTTCGTAGAAGCTGCTCGGTTCGATGACACGTTGGGTCTCGAGCTCGACGATTTGGCACGCTGCATAGACCCAGTCGACGTCGGCATGCGCCTCCAGCGCGGAGACGCAGGTCGACAGATGGTGTGGGAGCCAGAGATCATCGCTGTCATAGAAGGCGATGTATCGCGCGCGCGCAGCAGCAACACCCGTGTTGCGCGCTCCGTACGGTCCTCGATTCTCCTGCTCGATGTAACGTATCCTGTGCGGAAAGTCCGACGACAACTCGCGAATGACCGCGCCGCTCTGGTCGGTGCTTCCGTCGTCGACTACGACGACCTCTAACGTGCCGCCCTGCTGTGCGCGGATGGCGTCAAACGCTGCAGCGAGGAACGTCCGACGGTTGAAGATCGGCATGACGACGCTCACGTCGGGCGTTTCGTCTGCAAGCACGTCGTTCGCGCTCATGAGCGGCGGCACATCTCGCAAGCCATGGCTCCGTGAACGTCTCCGGCCATTGTCATTCCATTACCGTATCGGATCTCGCGCGTGTCCGCTTTCGGGGCAGCCCCCTGACGCCACCGCTTCTCGTCCGCCCTCGATCGCGCCCAGGCCAAGGCCTTGTTGCCCGAACATTGCTGTGTGCTCCGGACGGCCCCCGCGGGAAACGGCAGGCAGAATCGGGTCCCGGCGTCGACCCGACAGCCTGCAGGCTCCACAGTGGATCTACCAGCGAGAGCGCACAAAAGTCGGCCTGGACGAAAACAACCGGAGACGCCCGGGCCATGGACACATCTGCAGTTGGTCGGTTCAAACAACGTTCCGCACGACGCACCGTGGCGGAGTTCTTGCCTCAAGATGAGGTGGACATGTCCGATTACGTCGTTCACGAGTCCAGCTACGTCGATCAGCCGTGCTCTATCGGTGCCGGCACGCGCATCTGGCACTTCTGCCACGTGATGGCCGGCGCCCGAATCGGCCGCGACTGCAACATCGGGCAGAACGTGGTGGTGTCTCCCGACGTGACGATCGGCAATGGCGTGAAGGTTCAAAACAACGTGTCGATATACACCGGGGTCGTCCTCGAGGACGACGTCTTCTGCGGGCCGTCGATGGTCTTCACCAACGTGGTGAATCCGCGCAGCCACGTCGTACGCCGGCACGAATACCGTCGGACGCTCGTCGGACGCGGAGCCACGCTCGGCGCCAACTGCACGATCGTCTGTGGTCACGATATCGGAACGTATGCGTTCGTCGCGGCGGGAGCGGTGGTGACGCGCGATGTTCCGCCCTTCGCGCTCGTGGTTGGCAACCCCGGTCGCGTGCGCGGCTGGGTCTGTCGCTGTGGTGTCAAGCTCGCGGATGGCGCAGACGTGCCGGCCGCGGTCAGCTGTCGCGAATGCGGGATCGCCTATCGGGCAGTCGACGGCGTTCTGACCTTCGCGGCATCACGGTGAGAGCGATGAGAGTGGTCACAGTCCTCGGTGCACGGCCGCAGTTCATCAAGGCGGCACCGGTCTGCCATGCGCTGCGCGCCGCTGGCCATTCGGAAGCGATCCTGCACACCGGCCAGCATTACGATCGCCAGATGTCGGACGTATTCTTCGACGAGCTCGACATCCCGGAGCCAGCGCTGAACCTGGGAGTCGGATCATCGAGCCACGGCCGACAGACGGCGCAGATGCTGAGCGGCATCGAGAGCTATCTGCTCGAGCAGCATCCGGATTGGGTGCTCGTGTACGGCGACACGAACTCCACGCTGGCGGGCGCGCTGGCGGCATGTAAGCTGAACATTCCTGTCGCGCACGTCGAGGCGGGCCTCCGGTCGTTCAATCGTAGGATGCCAGAGGAGCATAACCGCGTCCTAGTCGATCACTGCGCCGACATGCTCTTCTGCCCGACACCGACCGCCGTCGAACACTTGCGGAACGAGGGTGTTCTGGACGGCGTGCACCTGGTGGGCGACACGATGTACGATGCCGTTCTCGCCTTCGGAGAGCGCGCGGAACGTCGATCGCGCATTCTCTACGATCTGAATCTGGTTGGAAGGCGATATCTCCTCGCCACGATACATCGCCCGTACAACACCGACGACCCGGAACGCCTTCGCCGACTGCTGCAGGCTCTCGCCGACCTGCCGGATCCGGTAATCTTTCCAGTGCATCCGCGCACGCGCGCACGCATCGAGTCGCTTGCACTTGGTCAGCAGCTGCGGCAGCTCAGATTCATCGAACCGGTCGGCTACCTCGAGATGCTCGCCCTGGAGAAGCACGCGCGCGTCGTCCTCACGGACTCGGGAGGAGTACAGAAAGAGGCGTTCTTCTTCGGCGTTCCCTGCCTGACGTTACGCCCGGAAACGGAATGGGTCGAAACCGTCCAATCCGGCATGAACGTCGTCGTCGACACCGACGTCGAGCGAATTCGACATTACGCGTGCACGCACACGTGGCCGGCGAGCACGGCGAACCCGGGTCTCGAGCCGGGTGCGCAGGAACGTATCGTCAACCTTCTCGACAGCTCGCCGGCGGCCAAGAGAGCCGGCGAGTACAATTTCGCACCGTGAGCACAGAGCTTCGTTCGGTACCGCTTCTCGATCTCCACGCGCAGTACGCGCCGCTGCGCGATGAGCTGCTCGCAGCAATCGTTCGCGTGTGCGACAGCCAGCGCTTCATCATGGGCCCCGAAATCACGGCCCTCGAGTCCGAGCTCGCGGGGCTCCTCGAGGTGCCGCATGCGGTGGCGGTCTCGTCCGGCACGGATGCCCTCCTGCTGGCGCTGATGGCGCTCGGAATCGGAGCAGGCGACGAGGTCGTGACTACGGCGTACTCCTTTTTCGCCACCGCGGGAGCCATCAGCCGGCTCGGGGCCACGCCGGTGTTCGTCGACATCGACCCGACCACGTACAACATCGACCCCGATGCGGTGCGGGCGGCGTTGACGCCTCGAACCAGAGCGATCATCCCCGTGCACCTCTACGGCCTCTGCGCAGACATGGATCCGATCTGTGCGGCGGCACGAGATCGGAGCATCCCGGTGATCGAGGACGCCGCGCAGGCGATCGGTGCGACCTACCAGGAAAGACCTGCCGGGTCGATGGGCGCGTTCGGTTGTTTCTCGTTCTTCCCGAGCAAGAATCTCGGCGCCTTCGGCGACGCGGGTCTGCTCACGACGACGGACGGGGCGCTCGCCGAGCGGGCGCGCCTGCTACGCACGCACGGGATGCAGCCGCGGTATTACCATCACCTGGTCGGCGGCAACTTTCGCATGGACGCCCTTCAGGCTGCCGTTCTGCGCGTCAAGGCTCCGCACCTCGCGACATGGACCGAACAGCGCCGCGAGCATGTCCGCTCCTACGTGACCGCGTTCCAGGATGCCGGCCTTCAGCAGCACGTGACGCTTCCAGTGGAGCCGGCTGGCAGACGGCACATCTACAACCAGTTCGTGATTCGGGCCCAGCGGCGCGACGAGCTGAAGCAATTCCTCGATGCTCGGCAGATTGGCAGCGAAATCTACTATCCGCTGCCGTTTCATCTGCAGCCTTGCTTCGCTGGCCTCGGCTATCGTGCGGGAGCATTCCCGGAAGCGGAGAAGGCGGCGGGTGAAACGCTCGCGATCCCTGTTTTCCCCGAGCTGACGCCGGATCAGCAGTCCACCGTCATGGCTGCCATTGCCGACTTCTACGGTCGAGGTGACGCGATGGCGCATTCACGCCTCGCTGCGGCATTGTGAGTATTCGGCGGACCGACAGAGTAGCGCCTTTCATATGAGTCAATTGATCGCCGACGCAAAGGAAATGCTGTCCGAGCAGTTCCAGTACCGTGAACTGCTGCTGCAGATGACGAAGCGGGACTTGCTGCTGCGTTACAAGCAGACAATCATGGGATTCGGCTGGGCGATCTTCATGCCGTTGGTGAACACGGCGGTGTTCTCGGTGATCTTCACGCAGGTCGCGCCGCTTGAGACGCCGGTACCGTATCCGGTCTTCGCGTATTGCGGTCTGCTGACCTGGAACTTTTCCGCTGCGACCTTTCGGGCGGCCGTCGCCTCCTTGACCAGCAATGCCGGCTTGGTTTCCAAGATCTACTTTCCACGCGAGATCTTTCCGCTGTCGTCGCTGGTGGTGTCGGCCGTGGATTTACTGGTCGGAAGCAGCGTCCTGATCGCGCTAATGGCGTGGTACAAGGTCGTGCCGTCGTGGCAGATCGTCCTGCTGCCGCTCGTCTTTCTGGTCCATGTGATCTTCAACGCCGCCGTATCATTGCTGCTTGCGATCGCCAATCTGTTCTATCGCGACGTGAAATATATCTTCGAGGTCGTGATCACAGTGTGGATGTTCGCGACCTCCGTGCTCTATCCCATCCAGGTGATCAGCGGCCGTCTTGGCCTGCTTCTGCAGCTCAATCCCCTCACCCATATCATCGAGGCGTATCGTGCCACGATCCTGGGATCCGGCGACATCGACCTGCCGGCGTTCGGCGCTACGGCTGTTGGATCGCTGCTGTTGCTCGGCGGCGCGTGGCTGCTGTTTCATCGCTCGGAGTACGAGTTCGCGGAGCGGATCTGATGGCTGAACCACGCATCGAGTTCGATGGCGTCTGGAAGAAGTTTCGCCGGGGAGAGCACCACGACAGCCTGCGCGATCTCGTTCCGTCTATCGCCAAGCGCCTCGTACGTCGCCAGCAGCCGGCGCTCGAAGACGACGAGTTCTGGGTGCTGCGCGACGTGTCGTTCGAAGTCAAGGCTGGTCAGGCCCTCGGCATCATCGGCCCGAACGGGGCCGGAAAATCGACGACGCTGAAGCTGCTGACGCGGATTCTCCGGCCAAGCCGTGGGCGAGCGATCATCGTTGGCCGTGCCGGCGCTCTGATCGAGCTGGCCGCGGGCTTCCACCCCGACTTGACAGGGCGCGAGAACGTTGCCTTGCAGGGCGCGATCATGGGGATGAAACAGAGCGACATCCGGCGCCGGTTCGATGACATCGTGTCTTTTGCAGGACTGGAAGCGTTCATCGACACACCGGTGAAGCGCTACTCGAGTGGAATGAACGCACGACTCGGCTTCGCCATCGCAGCGCATCTCGATCCGGAGGTGCTGCTGATAGACGAGGTGCTGGCGGTCGGGGACTTCAGTTTTCAACAGCGCTGCTATGAGCGCCTTCAGAAATTCAGAGACGAAGGGATCCCGATCGCCTTTGTCTCGCACAACATGCAGGCGATCGCCGCACTGTGCAACCAGGGCGTACTCCTTCGTGCGGGTCAGACGCCGATCCTGGGCGATGTTCCAGACGTGCTCTCCGCGTATGTCGCGTCGGGCGGATCGGCGGCAGACCCGCGGGCCACGGTGTTAGAGAGCCGACTCCTGCATCATGGGGCCGCCCTCCGAGGTCCCATTACACCCGCCTCCCAGCTGGTCCTGAAGATCAAGCTGCGCTCGACCACTGCCCTACCTCGAGCAGGGGTTCTTCTTCAGATCGTTCGGTCCGACGGATTAGTGGTGTTCACCGGGATGTCGACATTGGATGGCTTGGACGAAGTCCATCTGTCCATTGGTGATCAGCTAGACGCCAGTATTGGTTTCTCGGCAAATGTGCTACGAGGGACTTACGCTGTAAACCTCCAGCTCGTCGACACGATGCGGCAATGGTCACCCGTGGTGATTAGCGGCGCTGCGTCATTCGTCGTGTCCGAAACGACACGTGTCGCGGGCTGCGCGGAGATGTCACCGACTTACGAGCTGCAGGTCGAGGCCGGTGCGGCAACTGCCGGACAGCCGGTCACGTCCTGATAGTCTTGATGACTCTGGCTGGAGCACCTGCAAGGACCACATGTCCGTCCGGGTATGACCTGGTCACGACGGCACCGGCTCCGACGACGGTGTTTTCGCCCAGCGTGACGCCGGGAAGGATCACCGCATTCATCCCGATCCAGCATTTAGGCCCAATCACCACCTCCTGACCTGCCAGGTGTCGCGACGGATCGGCAGTATCGTGATTGGTCGTTATCAACCCCACATTCGGCGCGATGTAGCTGCCTTTGCCTATGACGATCCTGGCGCCGAAATTCTGAAAGTAACTCCCTATCATCTGGAAGTTGTTCAGGTCGTCAGGATCGAAGTCGATATTCAGCGGAGAGCTGATGGACATGAAGGGGCTGACCGGCCACGGGATGTGCCGGTTATAGGACAGGATCCGCTGAGTCAAAATCGAGCGAAGCACCCACCGCCAGCCCTCGCCAGCAGGCTCGAAATGTCGGCCTTGCAGGTATCGTGGCTCGAAGAACAACGGTGCTACGATCCGCAGCAATGGAATGCCGACGGTCACGAACGTCCACCGGCGAAGCCGTTCGAGTCGCCACCACATACTGATCGGCTCCAGCTATCCAATCGTTGCTGCGTTCTGCGCGAACACCTCGTTCGACAGGCAGCCAACACCCGATCTCTCCAGATCGGAGGCAGTCGATCTCATTCGTGAAGCCATCGGAATCCGGACAGCATTTCCATGCCTCGTGTTCAAACTTGCCTGAATCGCGCCACCACTCGCCTCGCACATCGAAACATCAGGCCGGCCGCCATGGGAGAAGGTCGGCGCTCGACGAGCGAGGTGGGGCGCCCAGTCGTTCAATGTGCACTGTATTTCATCGAGCAGTCGATGCTGGGGCGCATCTCGATTCAGCAGTGCAACTCGCTAACAGCAGCGCGAAGTTCGCGATCTGCTTTCGGCGACTGAATTGAGCGAGCCAGCCTCGGTCGACCGCGGCTGGCGGCCTGCGGTCACACCACTCCTGCCAGCGCCGGCGGATCTCGCCGGCGATCCGATCCGGATCGTCCGGGCCCGCATTGCTGCCGGCACCCGACTCATGCAGGAACTGCTCGTCGTCGCTGCCCGATCGCACGATTCCGATAACTGGACGTCTCGCCATGAAGTACTCGAACAACTTTCCCGAGACTGCGTAGTCTGCCACCGGCTCGATGTGAAGCAGCGCACTCGATCGCCGCATGAGCGCACGCGACTCCGCGTGAGTGACCGGACCGTGGTATTCCACGAGCCCTTCGACCTCCTCTGCCACGATCCGCTCTTCGATTGAAGATCCGGATTGATTGGGGCCAACGAACCGGACGACCATCCGGGAAGCGACCTCAGGGTGCTGCGCCTTCAACCGGCGAAGTGCCTCGAAGAGCGCCGGCGGAAGCCGCCGATCGATCACCGAACCGACATAGCTCACCACAAAACGGTCGGCCTGCGCCGGCTCGTCTTCGTCATGGCGCTCCTCGTAGCCATTCATCACCAGCGCTATATCCTTCACCCGCTTCGGGTAGGCCTCGGCCATCCTGCGCTGCATGGACGGTGTCACGACGACGACCTTCGAAGCACTCTCGACGACGCGGCGTTCCCACGCCAGCTCGCGTGCCGCCTGACGTTCGTTTGGAGGATTCCACAACACCCCGTAAGTCCACGGGTCGCGAAAGTCTGCGATCAGCGGGACTCCCGTCTTCTCGTGAAGCAGCAGGCCAGCCTTCAACGTCTCGAACGGAGGCGCTGTGGCTATGATGATTTCCGGCCGAAGGCGGTCGATAATCCGCAACCCCGCCTCGACAGCGGGACGCATCCAGGTGATCTCCCACGGCTTCAGCGGGTCTCGTGCAGCAACCCGCCAGGCAATCGCGTCGGCGATGGTCCCGGGAGCCTTTCCGACCAGCCGCTCCAGCGGCTCGAGGGGGGCGAGCATCCGGCGATAGTGGTTCCTCCAGCCATCGACGAAACCGACGTCGGTACGTTCGATACGAACTGACGGCGGGAGAGTGTCGACCGCCGCGGGATCGACCGGGAGTCCAACCGTGTCGGGACGGCTCAGGACGATCGGGTCGAAGCCGTGCTCCGGCAGGTAGCGGGCCATCGCCGTCGGCCGGAACGCGCCGCCGTCGACGATCGGCGGAAACATGTAAGCGATCAACAAGACACGGGTCGCCATCGGTCGATCATAGGTCGCACGGCTGGGGTGCAGGCCGTGTCACGGCCGCTAGACCACCACCAGGCTCGGCGTCAGCGCCTGCTCGCGAATCCGAAGCGCCAGCTCGATCGAAGGGCGGGCGTCCTCGATGCCGAAGCCGCGGCCTGCCAGGATCTCTTCGTACGATCGCGTGTGGAGGTTGGTGAAGCCGTCCGAGAACTCCACGTCTTCTCCGTCCACGGTGATCGAGCGAAAGGTCGTCTTCTTCCCCGGTTCGGCCTCGAAGGGAAGGTCTTTCTTCTGCGCCGACAGGAACCAGGTGACGTCCGCGCGTTCCAACTCCAGCGTTCCCCCGGTTCGCCATTCGTCACGGGTCTTGACTTCCGCTTTCCACACCGGCCCGAACAGCCATAGCAGCATGTCGAAGAAATGGATGCCGATGTTCGTCGCGAGACCACCGGAGCGTTCGCGGTTTCCCTTCCATGAGGTCTGATACCACAGCCCCCGCGATGTGATGTACGTGAGATTCACACGGAAACGGCGCTGGGGTGATGCCGCCTGGATCGTTTCCCGCAGCCTTATGAGGGCCGGATGCAGGCGCAGCTGCAGAATGGTGGATACGCGTCGTCCGGTTTCCTGTTCGAGCTGCTGCAGCGCGTCCAGATTCCAGGGATTGATGACGAGCGGCTTCTCGCAGATCGCGTCCGCTCCGACACGAAGCGCCATGCGAATGTGGGCGTCGTGCAGGTAGTTCGGCGAGCAAACGCTGACGTAGTGTACCCGCTGCTCCTCAGGCCCGCGCCGCAGCTTCTCGAGATGACGATCGAAGCGCTCGAACTCGGTGAAGAAGCGGACATCGAAGCTGTACTTGTCGAGCAATCCGACCGCGTCGTGTGGATCAACGGCGGCCACGAGCCGGTTGCCGGTCGCGCGGATGGCCTCAAGGTGGCGCGGCGCCACGAAGCCCGCCACACCAGTAACGGCGAAGTTCTTCACCATGAATATGCTCCCTGCAAGTCGTATGGATGCGTCATGCCACCGCGAGGACGGCATTCGAACGAACGAGCCGTGCCTCCTCCGCCCATTCGAGCGTCAAGGCCATCGCTCGCGTCGGCATGACGGCCGGGACGTAGCCTAGCTCGGTTGATAGGCGTGCGCTCGAGACCACGGCGTGCTCACCGCGGTATTCGAGGAGCTCACCGCAGGCGGCAGGCTGCGGCCTGTACACAACCGCCGCATCGACATGAAACAGCTTCAACAGCCGTCGCTGCACGCCTGGCGAGGCGTCCCATAGCTTCTTCGGCAGCGTCCCGACTGGATCGGTGTCGAGAATGCGGTGGACGAGCGCGCGGACCTCGGGCGCGAGCGCGATGGCGCGCAGCCCCTCGATCCATCCCCGCCTGCGCGGAGGACCACCACCGGGTCGATCCGCCACCAGACGCAGCGACGCGTCCGACGCGTCGGCGAAGTACTGGTAGAACTCACGCAGCGTCAACTGCTCCGGATCGTTCACGAGATACGCCGATCCGTTCAACGCGGCCGGCGTTTCCAATGCGCGGGCGATCGCTTCGACGACGTTGTCGACGTAGACCATGTTGGCGGGCACATCAGGATCACCGGAAATCGCGAGGCGCCCCTCGAGCAGCGCCTGAAGCGGCCGCACGGTGAAGGTCTTCGAGAAAGGGCCGTAGATGCGCGCCGGGCGCAGAACGATCGTCGAGAGCCCCTTCTGCGCGACCGAGGCGAGCGCGCGTTCGGCAGCCAGCTTCGCCGTCCCATAGCTGTCGTTCGCCGGCGGATTGAGCGGCGTCGTCTCGTCGATCGTGCCGCCGAGATCGCGCTGGTGCACGAAGAGCGTGCTGATGTGCACGAAGCGCTTCACGCCGGCGGCGAGCGCCGCTTCGGCGACCGTGCACGTGCCTTCCACCGTGACGCGGCGCGTCTCCTCCGGCTTCCATGAGGTGCCGACCGCGCAGTGCACGACGGCTTCGCAGCCGCGCAGCGCGCGATCCATGTCGGCGCGCGAGCAGATATCGCCAAGCACGATTTCGCTCGGCCAGCGCGCGAGACGCGCCGCCCCCTTCGGCTCGCGCACCAGCGCTACCGGCTCACAGCCGAACTTCTCGCGCAGGAGCTCCACCGTGCGATTGCCGAGAAATCCGCCGGCGCCGGTGACCAGCACGCGACGTCCGCTGAGCGGACCGCCGCTCCGCACGGCGGGTGCCCGGAATCCCTCGTCGGTCCACGGCTCGGCCAGCTCGGTTCGCGCGGCGTATGCCTCTTCGATCAGGCTCACGACCGGCGCGACCGAGCGTGCCGACAGCACCGGCTCCCCGCGTCGCTCGATGGCGTCAATCCAGTCGTCGAACTCGCGACGGAATGCTTCGTAGCCGATGAAGTCCCGCGTGTCAGACCACGCCGCCGACAAGCGATACGGCCGTTCCTCGTTGTCTGGCCCGTTCGCAGGATGCACGAGCACTTCCGTGAAGTTCGCGCGCGGGAGCTCCAGCGTCGCTCTCTCGCAGCGAACACGGATGCTGCCTCGCAGTTCGCGCGTTCGACTGAGCTCGAGACGAAACGGGACGACGCCCTGTCTCGTGGCCAGCGAGGCGTGCAGCTCGCAGTCGGTCTCGATGCCGCCGCGGCTGTTGTCGGCGTAGCGCTCGAGATGCGGGATCGCACCCATCACGTAGAGCACGAGATCGATCAGGTGCGAGCCGAGATCGATAAGTACCCCGCCGCCGCCCGCCGACTTCGTCAGCACGTCGAGCGTGGCGAGCTGCCAGCCGTAGGAGCCCCCTTCCTCGGCGTCGACAGCGAGCGGCCGACCGAAATCGCCCCGTTCGATGATCGTCTCGAGCAGCTGCGCCGATGGCAGGAACCTGCGGTAGAAGCCGACCGACAGCACCACACCGGCGCGGTCGCCTGCTTCCACCATCGCACGTGCGTCGGCCGCACGAATCGCCAGCGGTTTCTCGACGAAGACGTGCAGCCCTTTGGCAGCAGCGGCAATCGTCGCCGGAGCATGGTGCGCAGGAGGGGTGGCGAGCACGAGCGCGTCGACCTGCTCGCGGGTGAGCGCGTCGGCATCGGCGAGCACGCGCGGGATGCCGTATGCATCGGCGAGCTCGCGCGCGCGCCGCTCGTTACGGTCGACGAGCGCGTAGATCGACACCCGTTCGTGCCCGGCGAGCACTGGCAGTAAGCTGGCCTTCGAGACGGCGCCGCAGCCGACCAGCGCCACGCGTAGAGGGCGATGCGGCTGTTGATGGGAATGGGTCTGATCTGCTGGTGCGGTCATCTGGCGCGTTCACGGTAACGTGACGTCGACCGGCCGTGTGCACGGTGGCCGATCACTGAGCTACGTTGAAATTCGCTGACTAGAGAACGTTTCGGTTCGAACGCTCGCCGACTGGCGATGCCTGTACACGGCAGCGCCGGCCTGATCGACACACCAAGAAGCGCGCCATAGCCGTAAGTTCCTTAAATCGCAGTCGTTTAGTCGGCTTTGCCATCAGTCCATGCCGATCGCCACGCCAGGAAGTCGCTCCACAGGGTAACCAAAGTTCGTCCGAGGGGCACCTCAACCTATACGCGGCCGCTCGCAGACCGTCCGATACACCTCGTGTGAGGGCCAAGCGACGGATCAACGTGGTCTACGCCGACAACGGCTCGGGACTCTCGCGTGACGCCGCCATCATCGCGAGCGCACTCGAATCCGATCGCTTCAACGTCTGGCTCACGCCGTTGGCGCCGCGACGTTTTCCGCTTGCCTGGAACTACATTCCCGAGCTCGGACGCCAGCGTGCTCGCCGCCTGCGTCATCACGTGGCGCTATCGT
>WBZO01003530.1_pt1 | contig 18109 bp, 21 predicted proteins | sample 5204261 | NCBI WGS metagenome assembly WBZO01 (sample SAMN12412400, study PRJNA552823) | activated sludge metagenome | isolation source: activated sludge from anammox sidestream of wastewater treatment plant... | place: USA: North Carolina | collected 2017-09
ACAAGGGGGCGATGCCCCCTTGTGATCCCCCAAGTCAGCGGCGCTCGCCCGTCAAGCCGCTTCCTTCACTGCCGGCAGCCCGGCGAGCGCCATCGCGAGCTCCTTCTCGTCGTAGTCCTGGTCCTTCAGCTTGCCGGCGAAGTAGTCCATGTAGGCCTGCATGTCGAAGTGCCCGTGCCCGCACAGGTTGAAGAGGATCGCGCGCGATTTCCCCTCGGCCTTGCACTTGAGCGCCTCGTCGATCGCGCCCTTCACCGCGTGGTTCGCCTCCGGCGCGGGCAGGATCCCCTCGGCGCGCGCGAACTGCACACCCGCGTCGAAGCACTTCGTCTGGTGGTAGGCGACCGCCTCGATGAGGCCGAGGTCCTTGACGTGGCTCACCAGCGGCGCCATGCCGTGGTAGCGCAGCCCGCCGGCGTGGAACCCCGGCGGGGTGAACACCGAGCCGAGCGTGTGCATCTTCACGAGCGGCGTGAGGTGCGCGGTGTCGCCGAAGTCGTAGGCGAACCTGCCGCGCGTGAGGCTCGGGCAGGCGGCCGGCTCGACCGCGACGATGCGCACTTGCTTCCCGCCGCGCAGCTGCGCGCCGAGGAAGGGGAAGGCGATGCCGGCGAAGTTCGACCCGCCGCCGGTGCAGCCGACGATCACGTCGGGGTAGTCGTTCGCCATCTCGAGCTGCGCCATCGCCTCCTGGCCGACCACCGTCTGGTGCAGCAGCACGTGGTTCAGCACCGAGCCGAGCGCGTACTTGGTGTCGTCGCGCTGCGCGGCGATCTCCACCGCCTCGGAGATCGCGATGCCGAGCGAGCCGGGGTGGTCCTTGCGCTTCTCCAGGATCGCGCGCCCCGACTGCGTCTCGGGCGAGGGCGACGGGATGCACTTCGCGCCGTAGGTCTCCATCAGCGCGCGGCGGTAGGGCTTCTGGTCGTAGGAGACGCGCACCATGAAGACCTGCACGTCGATGCCGAACAGCGCCCCGGCGAAGGCGAGCGAGCTGCCCCACTGGCCCGCGCCGGTCTCGGTCGTGAGCTTCGAGATGCCGGCCTGCTTGTTGTAGAACGCCTGCGCGACCGCGGTGTTCGGCTTGTGGCTGCCGGCGGGCGACACGCCCTCGTACTTGTAGTAGATGCGCGCCGGGGTCTGCAGCGCCTTCTCCAGCCGCCGCGCGCGGTAGAGCGGCGACGGGCGCCACTGGCGATACACCTCGCGCACCGGCTCGGGGATCGGCACCTCGCGCTCCTGCGTCACCTCCTGCACGATCAGCTCCATCGGGAAGAGCGGCGCGAGGTCGTCGGGCCCGAGCGGCTTGAGCGTGCCCGGATGCAGCACCGGCGCGAGCGGCTTCGGCAGGTCGGCCTGGATGTTGTACCAGTGCTTCGGGATGCGCGTTTCGTCGAGGACGTACTTGACCGGGTCGGACATGGGCTCCTCCTTCGGGACGTGATTGTCGTGGCGAGCCGGCCGGCTCGCGGGCGCCGCGCAAGTCTAGCGCCGCGCCGGATCCGGCGCAGCGGCGCCGAATTGATCCCGCTCACGAAAGCGCGCGGTGGCGGAACGGCGCCGGACGCGCCGCGGCGCAGGCGGGGGTCAGCGTCCCGGCAGCGGGGGCTCCGCCGCGAGCGCGAGGCGCACGAGCTCGGCCACGTTGCGCGCGCCGAGCTTCGACATGATGCGGGTCTTGTGCACTTCCACCGTGCGTGCGCTGATGCCGAGCTTCTTCCCGATCTCCTTCGCGTGCAACCCCTGCGCCGCGGCGGCGAGGACTTCGCGTTCGCGCCCCGTCAGCCGCTCGAGCCGGCGGGCGTCGGCCGCGCGCCGCAGCCGCCGGCTCTCCTTGGAGAAGGCGCTCTGGATCGCCGCCTGCAGCTGGGCGTTCTCGTACGGCTTTTCGAGGAAGTCGACCGCATCGGCGCGGAACGCCGCGCGCGCCGCCGGCACGTCGCCATGCGCGGTGATGATGACGACGGGCAGACTGCTGCCGCGGCGGGCGAGCTCGGTCTGGAGCTCCACGCCGCTCGCGCCGGGCAGCCTGAGGTCGGCCACTACGCACCCCGACCAGTCCTCGCGCCAGGCGGCCAGGAACGCCTCCGCGTCGGCGAACGAGGCGGTGCGGTAGCCGGCGATCCCGAGCATCAGCGCGAGCGAGTCGCGCACCGCGGGGTCGTCGTCGACGACGAAGACGGTCAGTGGTTCGGGATGCATGGCAGAACGAGGTGGAACTCGCCGTGCGCGGCCGCCCGGGCCTCGAGCGAGCCGCCGTGCGCCTCGGCGATGGCGCGGCTGATGGCGAGCCCGAGCCCCATGCCGCTCGCCTTGCCGGACACGAAGGGCTCGAAGACGCGCTCGCGCATCTGCGTGGAGAGGCCCGGGCCGCTGTCGGTGAAGACGACGCACAGGCTGTCGGCGTCGTGCCGGCGCACCCGCACGTCGATGCGCCGGGTGCGCTCGTCGCAGTCGCTCATCGCATCGCGCGCGTTGACCATGAGATTGCGCACGACGACCTCGATCTGCAAGGGGTCGACATAGAGGGCGGGCAGCTCGTCCTCCTGGCGCGCGGTGAGGATCCGGGTCTGCGCGCCGAGCACCTGCTGGCCGATGCGGTGAACGGTCGCGAGCAGCTCTGCGGTCGAGAGCGGCGCGAGGTGCGTGGTGCCGCTGCGGAAGAAGTCGCGCAGCCGCCTCACCACCTCGGCGGCGCGCCAGGACTCCCTGAGCATCCTGCGGACGATGTCCGCGAGCGCGGGATCCGCGGTGCCCCCGCGATCGATCAGCATCAGCGCCGACTCGCCGTAGTTCGAGAGCGCGGTGAGCGGCTGGTTCACCTCGTGCGCGATCGCGCCCGCCATCTCGCCGGCGGCCGCCAGCCGCAGCGACTGGCGCAGGCCCTCCGCCGCCCGCTCGCGCTCGTCGACCATCATGCCGAGGTAGAGGGCGGTGAGCGTGAACGTCGCGACCAGCGCGTGCAGCTCCAGCACCGGCAGCACCGGGCCTTCTCCGCTGCGGATGCCGATCACCACCCCGATCTGCACCAGCGCCGTGGCGACGACCGCGCCGTTCATCCCGTCGCGCGTGGCGATCCAGATGAGCGGGACGAACAGCAGGTAGAAGAGGCGCGCCGGGTCGCCGCTCAGGCCGTGAAAGACGAGCCACATGGTGGCCACCAGGACCCCGGCCTGCAGGAGCGACTCCGGGCGGCGCGCGAGCGCGAGCAGCCCGGCGCGACGCACCGGGTCGGCGGCCGCGAGCAGCAGCGGGGCGGTGATCAGGATGCCCACCGCGTCGCCGATCCAGAAGCGCAGCAGCGCCTCCGCGACCGGCGTCGCGCCGAGGAGGTTGGAGGCGTTCAGCAGGCCGACGAAGGCGGTGCCGAAGATCGCGGTTCCGGCGACCACCACCGCGGCGAGCAGCGTGAGCTGGCGCGTGGAGCGCAGGGCCCGCTCGGGCAGGAACTCGCGCAGAACGAAGGCCATCGCCGCGAAGCCGCCGGTGATCGTGAACGAGGTGAGCGTCCCGATGAGATAGCCCCCGGGCATGCCCCGGACGATCGCCTCGGCGAGCAGGACGGTGGCGAGCACCATGGGAGCGTGATGCAGGCCGCCGAGCATCAGCCACACGACGGCGAGCCCGTGCTGCGGATTCCACGGCGTGATGTTGAACGGTCCGATCGGGTCGATGTAGCTCGCCCAGTCGAGCGCGACGTAGCAGGGCGCGAAGACGAGTGAGTCGCGGATGTAGCGCAGGGCGGGCATAAGCAGTTTCCCGTACGCGCTTTCCGGTCTGTGCGCGCGCGGGCAGCGCAAATATTCTGCACCAGCATGCGCGCGCAGGCCAACCGTCACATCGCAGAGGCGCTCGATCCCGGCATCTGGTCGGACTGGTTCGCGCAGCTCGACCGCGGATTCGTCTTCCTCCTCGTGCTGCCGTTCGTCGTCGCGGTGGTCGGACTCTGGGCCGCATACCGTGACGAGGACGACGACCGGGACGGAGACTGACCGTGCGGCTCGCCGCGCTCGCCGCCGCGCTGTTCGCGTTCTGGCTGCTCCTCTCGGGCATCTTCACGCCGTTCCTGGTGCTCTCCGGTCTCGCTGCGGCGGTCGGGGTCGCGGCGCTCGCCTGGCGCATGGAGGTCGTCGACCGCGAAGGTCACCCGATCCATCTGATGCCCGGCGCGCTCGCCTACTGGCCGTGGCTCGTCAAGGAGATCGTCAAGTCCGGCTGGCAGGTCGCGCGCATCGTCCTCGACCCGCGCCTGCCGATCAGCCCGACGCTCGTGCGTTTCAGCCCGTCGCAGAGCACGGTGGTCGGGCTCGTGACGCACGCGAACTCGATCACGCTCACGCCGGGGACGCTCACGATCGAGGCGGAGCGCGAGGCGTTCCTGGTGCACGCCCTGACGCGCGGCGGCGCTGCCGGCCTCGCCGGCAGCGAGATGGACCGGCGCGTGACCCGGCTGGAGGGCGGGCCGTGATGTTCGCCGCCGCCGCCGCGGGGCTGCTCGCCACGCTTGCCCTGCTGCTCGCTCGCGCCGTTCTCGGGCCCACGGTGTTCGACCGGCTGCTTGCGGCGAACGCGACCGGCACCGTCGCGGTGCTGCTGCTCGCGGTGTTCGGCTTTCTCACCGGGCGGCCGGACTTCCTCGACCTCGCGCTCGTCTACGCGATGCTCAACGTCGTGGGAACGATCGCCGTGCTCAAGTTCTTCCGGTACGGGAGCCTCGCCGAATGAGCGCCGCGCTCGGGTTCGCCAGCTGGGCGCTGCTCGTCGCCGGCGCCGGCGCGTGCCTGGTGGGCGCGCTCGGCACGCTGCGCATGCCCGACTTCTATACGCGCGCGCACGCGGCCAGCCTGGTCGACACGCTCGGCGCCGGGTTCGTGCTGCTCGGGCTCGCGCTGCAGGCGGGCTGGGGGCTGGTGGCGGCGAAGCTCGCGCTGGTCGGGCTGCTCATCTTCTTCACCAGCCCGGCCGCCGCGCACGCGCTGGCGCGCGCGGCGCTCGGGCGCGGCCTGCAACCGCTGCTCTTCGGGGAGGACGCGCCATCGAAGCGCTGATCGTCTACGTGCTGCTCGCGATCATGGCGGTCACGGTCCTCGCCATGGTGCTCCAGCGCAACCTCTTCAGCGTCGTCGTGCTGTTCTCGATCTACAGCTTCCTCATGGCGACGGTGCTGGTGGCGCTCGACGCGGTCGACGTCGCGATGACCGAGGCGGCGGTGGGCGCGGGGGTGTCCACCGTGCTGCTGCTCGGGGCGCTCCACCTGACCGGGGGCACCGAGGCGAAACGGCTCGAGCGGCCGCTCGTCCCGCTCGCGCTCGCGGTCGCGGTCGGCGCGGTGCTCGCCTACGGCTCGCTCGGGCTGCCCTCGTTCTCGGACCCGCTGGCGCCCATCCACACCCACGTGGCGCCGCGCTACCTGGGCGCGAGCGTCGAGGAGACCGGGGTGCCGAACGTCGTCTCCGCCGTGCTCGCGAGTTACCGCGGCTACGACACGCTGGGCGAGACGATCGTGGTGTTCACCGCGGGAGCGGGCGTGATCGCGCTGCTGCGGCGCCGGAGGAAGGGCAGGTGAAGGACGACATCATCCTGCGCGTCGTCGCCAAGCTGCTGACGCCGTTCATGCTGCTGTTCGCCCTGTACGTGCAGTTCCACGCCGACTTCGGCCCCGGCGGCGGCTTCCAGGCCGGCGTCATCGCGGCCGCCGCGGTCGTCTTCTACGCCCTGGTCTTCGGCCTGCGCGCGGGACTGCGGCTCGTGCCCGAGGCGGTGGCGGAGCGGATGCTCGCCGCCGGCGCGCTCCTCTACGCCGGGGTCGGGCTGGCCGGGATCGCGCTGGGCGGCAACTACCTCGACTACTTCGTGCTCGACGCCGATGCGGTGCACGGGCAGCACCGCGGCATCTTCTGGGTCGAGGTGGGGGTGCTGTTCACCGTCTCGGGGGTCATGCTGAAGCTCTTCTACATGTTCGCCGGACGCGGCGGCACAAGGGATGAACGAGGGGGCGAATGAGCGCGGTCGCCGCCCACTTCAGCTACTGGGTCACGCTGTTCCTGATGATCGCCGGCCTGTACATCCTGATCGCGCGCGGCAACCTGATGAAGAAGCTGATCGGGCTGGGGGTGTTCCAGACCTCGGTCTACCTCCTCTACATCGCGCCGGGCAAGCTCGTGGGGGGCACCGCGCCGATCGTCGCCGCGGGCTTCACGACCTACTCGAATCCGCTGCCGCACGTGCTCATCCTCACCGCGATCGTCGTCGGCGTCGCCACGCTCGCGCTCGGGCTGGCGATCACGGTTCGCATCCGGGAGGCGTACGGCACCATCGAAGAGGACGAGATCCTCGAGCGCGACCGCACCGGTGAGCGCTGATGGTCGAGCATCTGCCCGCGTTGCAGGTGGTGCTGCCGCTCGTCGCCGCGCCGCTCATCGTGCTCGCGCGCAGCCCGCGCTTCGCCTGGCTCGCGACCACGGCGGTGAGCTACGCCTGCCTGGTCATCGCCGCGCTGCTCGCCACGCGCGTGGCGACGCTCGGCGCGTTCTCGTACGCGCTCGGGAGCTGGGCGCCGCCATGGGGGATCGAGTACCGGGTGGACGCGCTGAGCGCGTTCGTGCTGGTGGCGGTCGCGCTCACCGCGTCGTTCGTCGCGCCCTACGCCCGGCGCAGCATCGCCGCGGAGCTCGACGCCGACCGGCAGTACCTGATGTACGCGATGTACTGCCTGTGCCTCGCCGGGCTGCTCGGCATCACCGTCACCGGCGACGCCTTCAACCTGTTCGTCTTCCTCGAGATCTCCTCGCTCGCGTCGTACGTGCTGATCGCGCTCGGCCGGCGGCGCCAGGCGCTGGTGGCCGCCTTCCAGTACATGCTCATGGGCACGGTGGGGGCGACGTTCTACGTCATCGGCGTGGGGCTGCTCTACCTCGTGACCGGCACGCTCAACCTCGCCGACCTCGCCGAGCGGCTGCGCGGCGTCGAGGACCTGCGCCCGGTGCTCGCGGCGCTGGCGTTCATCACCGTCGGCATCGGCCTGAAGCTGGCGCTGTTCCCGCTGCACCAGTGGCTGCCGAACGCGTACGCGTACGCGCCATCGATGGCCACCGCGTTCCTCGCCGCCACCGCGACCAAGGTGTCGGTGTACGTGCTGCTGCGCTTCTACTTCACCGTGTTCGACCCGGCGGCGCTGTTCGACCGCCTGCCGACGCGCGAGACCTTCCTCGCGCTCTCGGTCGCCGCGATGATCCTCGCTTCGCTGGTGGCGGTGTTCGAGCGCGAAGTGAAGCGCCTCTTCGCCTGGTCGAGCGTGGCGCAGATCGGCTACATCACGCTCGGCATCGGGCTCGAGAACCACGCCGGCCTCACCGGCTCGATCGCCCACCTGCTCAACCACGGCGTCACCAAGGGGGCGATCTTCCTGCTGCTCGGCGGCGTCGCGCTGCGCAGCGGCGCCGCGTCGATCAGCGTCGGTAGCCTCGCGGGGCTGGGTCGGCGCATGCCGCTCACGGCGTTCGGCCTGGTGATCGCCGGCCTGAGCCTCATCGGCGTGCCCGGCACGGCCGGATTCGTCACCAAGTGGTTCCTCATCCTGGGCGCGATCGAGCGCGAAGCGTGGTGGGTGGTGGGCGCGATCCTGGCGAGCTCCCTGATCGCGGTCGCCTACGTCTGGCGGCTGGTGGAGGCCGCCTATCTGCGCGCCGGGCAGGGGACGCGGCGGGAGGCGCCGGCCGGGATGCTCGCCGCCGGCCTCGCGATGGCGGGGTTGTGCGTGTACTTCGGTTTCTTCACGTCGATCAACGTCGCCGGGGCGAGCGACGCGGCGTCGTTCCTCCTGCGCGGCGCACGATGATGCTCGCGCTCTCGATCCTGATCCCGGCCGCGGCCGCGGCGCTGATCGCCGCCTGCCACCGCCGGCCGAACCTGCGCGAGGCGGTCTCGCTCGCCGCCGCCGCCGGACTGTTCGCCTGCGTGGCGTCGCTCGGGGGCGACGTGCTGCGCGGCGCGCGACCGTCGCTCGCGGCGGGCGAGATCCTGCCCGGCTTCGCGCTCGCCTTCGAGCTCGAGCCGCTCGGGTGCCTGTTCGCGCTGGTCGCCTCCGGGCTGTGGTTCGTGAGCGGCGTGTACTCGATCGGCTACATGCGCGGCAACGACGAGCGCCACCAGACGCGCTTCTACGTCTGCTTCGCGCTCGCCATCGCCGGCGCGATCGGCGTCGCGCTGGCCGGCAACCTGCTCACCCTGTATCTCTTCTACGAGTTCCTCACGTTCGTCACCTACCCGCTGGTCACGCACCACGGCGACGAGCCCGCTCGCCGCGGCGGGCGCACCTACCTCGCGTTGCTCCTCGTGTCCTCGATGCTGTTCCTGCTGCCGGCGATGGCGATCACCTGGTGGATCGGCGGTTCGCTCGACTTCGCGCCGGGCGGGATCCTCGCGGGCAAGCTCTCGGGCCCCGCCGCGGCCGGCCTCGCCGCGCTCTACGCGTTCGGCATCGGCAAGGCGGCGCTCATGCCGCTGCACCGCTGGCTGCCGGCGGCCATGGTCGCGCCGACGCCGGTCTCGGCGCTGCTGCACGCGGTGGCGGTGGTGAAGGCGGGCGTGTTCTCGATCGTCAAGGTGGTGGTGTACGTCTTCGGCATCGGCTTCGGCGCGGAGGCGTTCGCCTGGCTGCCGTGGGTGGCCGGCTTCACGATCATCGCGGCCTCGATCGTCGCGCTGCGCGCCGACAACCTGAAGCGCCGCCTCGCGTACTCGACGGTGAGCCAGCTCGCCTACGTGGTGCTGGCCGCGGCGATCCTCACGCCGCTGTCGATCGTGGGCGCGGCGCTGCACATCGCGGCGCACGCGCTGGGCAAGATCACGCTGTTCTTCGCGGCGGGGGCGATCTACACCGCGGCGCACAAGACCGAGGTGAGCCAGCTCGACGGGCTCGGGCGGCGCATGCCCTGGACCTTCGCCGCCTTCGCCATCGGCGCGCTCTCGATGATCGGGCTGCCGCCGGCGGCCGGCTTCGTGAGCAAGTGGTTCATGGTCTCCGGTGCGCTCGCCGCGCAGCACTGGGTCGCGCTCGCGGTGCTCGTGGCGAGCACGCTGCTCAACGCGGGTTACTTCCTGCCGATCGTCTATCGCGCCTTCTTCGTGCCGGCGCTGCCCGACGACGCCCGCCACGGCGAGGCGCCGTGGCCGATGGTGGCGGCGCTCGTGGCCACCGCGGCGCTCACCGTCGCGATGTTCGTCTGGGCCGACGTGCCGCTCGCGCTCGCGCGGAGGCTGGCATGAGCGACCACTGGCTCGTCCGGCCGCGCGCCATCCGGCGCCTCTGGGAGCTGTTCATCGCGGTGCTCGCGCTCACGGTGGTGGCCGGGCTCGCGATCGAGGCGCACCCGCACTTCGCGGTGGAGCGCCTGTTCGGCTTCAGCGCGCTCTACGGCTTCCTCGCCTGCGCCGTCCTCATCCTCGTCGCGCGGGGCGTCGGCCTCCTGCTGAAGCGCCCCGACACCTACTACGACGATGACGCTCGCTAGCCATCCCGGCCTGTGGCTCATCGCCGCGGCGGCGCTGCTCGCGGTTCTGAGGGGCCGGTCGCGCGCGGTGGTTGCGCTCGCGGCGCCGCTCGTCGCGCTCACGCTGGCCTGGCGGCTGGAGGCGGGCGTGCACCTGCGCGCCGGCTTCCTCGGCATGGAGCTCGCGCCGTTCGCCGCCGACGCCCTGTCGCGGCTCTTCGCCGTGATCTTCTCGCTCATGGCGTTCGCCGGGGCGCTGTTCGCGCTCAACCAGCCGCGTCGCCTGGAGCTGGCGGCCGCGTTCCTCTACGCCGGCGCGGCGATCGGCGTGACGCTCGCCGGCGACCTCGTCACCGTGTTCGTGTGCTGGGAGGTGATGGCGATCGGCTCGACGCTCGTCCTGTGGAGCGCGGCCACGCCGGCCGCCTACCGCGCGAGCATGCGCTACCTGATGGTGCACCTCTGCGGCGGGATGCTGCTCTTCATCGGCGTCGCGGCGCACGTCCTGCAGACCGGCACGACCGCGTTTCAGCCGATGGCGCTCGACGGTCCGGCGCACGCGCTGATCCTGGCCGCGTTCCTGGTCAACGCCGGCGCCTGGCCGCTCTCGGCCTGGCTGCCGGATGCCTACCCGGAAGCGTCCTGGAGCGGCATGGTGTTCCTGTCGGCGTTCACCACCAAGACGGCGGTGTACGTCCTGCTGCGGGGCTTCCCCGGCACCGAGCCCCTGATCTACGTCGGGCTCGCCATGGTGTTCTACGGAATCGTCTACGCGCTGCTCGAGAACGACATGCGGCGCATCCTCGCCTACAGCATCGTGAACCAGGTCGGGTTCATGGTGACCGGGATCGGCATCGGAACCGAGATGGCGCTGAACGGCGCGGCCGCGCACGCGTTCACGCACATCCTCTACAAGGCGCTGCTGCTGATGTCCGCGGGCGCGGTGCTCTACGCCACCGGAAGGCGCAAGTGCACCGAGCTCGGCGGGCTCTTCCGCACCATGCCGCTCACCGCCGCGTGCGGCATCGTCGGCGCGCTCGCGATCTCGTCGTTCCCGCTCACGTCCGGTTTCGTCAGCAAGTCGATGATCGCGCAGGCGGCCGGCGACGAGCACCTGTTCGTCGTCTGGCTGCTGCTCGCCGCGGCGTCGGCTGGCGTCTTCCTGCACGCCGGCATCAAGTTCCCCTGGTTCGTGTTCTTCCAGAAGGACTCGGGGTTGCGGCCGCCCGATCCGGGGTGGAACATGCGCGCGGCGATGGTCCTCCTCGCGGCGTTCTGCATCGGCCTGGGCATCTGGTACGAGCCGCTGTACGGCCTGCTGCCCTACCCTGTGGACTACGCGCCGTATACCGGCTTCCACGTGGTGGCCCAGCTCCAGCTGCTGCTCTTCTCCGGGCTCGCGTTCTTCGTGATGCTCGGCTGGCTGCGGCGCACGCTCACGATCACGCTCGATACGGACTGGCTGTACCGGGCGCTCTTCCCGCGCGTCGTTGCGCTCTGCGGCGCCGCGCTGGAGCGCGCGCTCGCCGCCGGGGGAGCGGGCGCAGCGCGGGCCGGCGAGCGGCTCGGCGCCTACTTCCGCCGGCTGTGCGGGCCGCAGGGCGCGCTCGCGCGCACCTGGCCCGCCGGGGCAATGGGGCTCGGCGTGATGGGAATGCTGCTCGCGCTGCTGCTCTCCTACTACCTCTTCTGACGGGATGGCGCGCGCGAAGCGCGGCGCACCGCGCGCGCCGCTCCCGTCCCGGCCCCGATCATTGCTCCAGCATCGAGCGCAACATCCAGGCGGTTTTCTCGTGCACCTGCATGCGCTGGGTCAGCAGGTCTGCGGTGGGCTCGTCGTTCGCGCGCTCGACCGCGGGAAAGATCGAGCGCGCGGTCTTGACCACCGCCTCCTGGCCCTTCACGAGCTGCGCGATCATCGCCTTGGCCGCGGGCACGCCCTCGGCCTCCTTGATCGACGAGAGCCCGGCATAGGCCTTGTACGAGCCGGGCGCCGGGTAGCCGAGCGCGCGGATGCGCTCGGCGATCGCGTCGACCGCGAGCGCGAGCTCGTTGTACTGCGTCTCGAACATGAGGTGCAGCGTGTTGAACAGCGGCCCGGTCACGTTCCAGTGGAAGTTGTGCGTCTTCAGGTACAGCGTGTAGGTGTCGGCGAGCAGGCGTGCGAGCCCGTCGGCGATCTCCTTGCGGTCCTTCGCCGGGATGCCGATGTCGATCTGGGGAGCGGTGCTCTTGTTCGCTTTCATGCGGGGTCTCCTTCGTTGCGAAATGGAACTCATCCGAGGATTGCGTCCAGGGCGATCATAGCCGCGGCACCCGCGAGGGCGCCGAACGCGGGGCGCGCGCCGGCGGCGGCCTCGTTCGCCGCAAGCCACTGTGCGAGCCCGGCGACGAGCTGCGCCGCGCCGATCGCAGCGGCGACGGCGCCCAGCGCGAGACGCGCACGCTGGGGACGCCAGGGCTTCAGCGCGCCGAGGCGGCGGGTGGCGTCGAGGACGGCGGCAGTCACGGCGGCACGGGTTCGTTCTTCCTTGCACCATACGGGAACCCGGCTCGTGTCGCCAGGTTTGCGTTCCTATGAGTGCAATCGGGTCGTGCTATCGCGCTTGCGCGCGCGGGAACGCCCGGAGTAACGTCGCGCAGCGCCGCCGAACGCCGAACGTGACCCGAATCCTCGTCCTCGCCGCAGCCTGCCTCGCCCTCGGCGTGCCGCCTGCGCACGCGCAGCTCGAGAGCCTGAACGAGCCGCCCGTCCTGCCCGGCAAGGACGTGCCGTGGGTGCCCACGCCCGACGCCGCCGTGGACCGGATGCTGGCGATGGCGCAGGTCGGCCCGCGCGATCTCGTGTACGACCTCGGCTCGGGCGACGGGAGGATCGCGATCATGGCGGCGAAGCGCTTCGGCGCGCGCGCGGTCGGCGTCGAGTACGACCCGAGCATGATCGAGGTGAGCCGCACGGCGGCGCGCCGGGAAGGCGTCGCCGACCGGGTGCGGTTCGTGCAGGGCGACCTCTTCGAGTTCGACTTCCGCGCGGCGACGGTGGTGACGCTCTATCTCCTCACCTCGATCAACGTCGAGCTGCGTCCGCGCATCCTCGCGCTGCGGCCCGGCACGCGCGTGGCGTCGCACATGTTCCGCATGGGCGACTGGCAACCCGACGAGTCGGCGCGCGTCGGCTCGAGCGACGTCTACCTGTGGATCGTGCCCGCGCGCGTGGCCGGAACCTGGGCGATGACGCGCACCCCGGCCGGCGCGGCCGAGCTCGTCCTCGCGCAGCAGTTCCAGCGCCTCTCCGGGTCGCTGCGCGTGGCGGGCGAGACGCTGCCGCTCGCGCAGGCGAGCCTGCGCGGCGACGAGATCCGGTTCGCGGTGACCGGCGCGGGCGGGGCGCGCCAGGCCTTCGTCGGGCGCGTCGCCGGCGACAGGATGGCGGGCGAGGGCGAGGCGCAGCCCTGGTCGGCGGTGCGCGTGCGCACGCGCTGAAGCGAGCGCGCACCGGGCCGCCGTCGGCGTTTCCCGTGCTGCGGTCATGACCGTGTCATTCCGCACGCGGTCGAGATTTCGACGGCGGGGCGCGTGACCTGCTGCACGGCCCGTCGGCCGTGCCGGCTCGCAGGCGCGGCGGTCATTCCCGAAGATGATCCCGTCGATCCGACAAGGGACCCCGCCATGCGAATCAGGGAAGCATTGTTCGTCGCGGCGCCGGCGCGCGCGCGCGCGCACGCGTACGACGTGCGCACCGGCAGCGGTGGTGCGGCTGGCGGCGCCCGCGGCCATCGCGCACGCTCGCGCCGGTAGCGGCGCCCCCCGGCAGTCGAACCCCGCCGCGCGCGCCCGCGCGATCGACTCGCAAGGTCAGAATGGATCCGGCCACGTCCGCGCTGCCGCCCGAGACCCGGCTGCTCGAGCTCGGCGACCGCCGCTGGGTCGCGTGCGTCGAGTGCGGCGATCCCGGGGGACACCCGGTCTTCGCCTTTCACGGGCTACCCGGCTCGCGCCTCCAGCAGCATCCCGACGCGGGCATCGCCGCGGCGCACGGCGCGCGCGTGATCCACGTCGACCGGCCGGGCTTCGGCCTGTCCACGCCCGCGCCGGGGCGCACGCTCGCGACGACAGCGCGCGACGTCGCGGCCATCGCGGACCGGCTCGACATCGGGGCGTTCGCGGTGGCCGGCGTCTCGGGCGGCGGGCCGTTCGCGGCGGCGTGCGCCGCGCTGCTCGGCGACCGGGTCACGCGCGCCGCGCTGGTGAGCAGCGTCGGGCCGCCCGGTTCGATGCGCGGCGGTCCCGGCGCGCTGCGCACGCGCGCGCTGCTGGCGGTCGCGGCGCACGCGCCCAAGCTCCTGCGCCGGCCGCTGCGCATCGCGGTGCGCCGGGCGCAGCGCGCGCCCGAGCGCTTCATCGACCGCCTGGCGGCGCGCCTCGCCGCAGACGATCAGCGCACGCTCGCGCGGTCCGACGTGCGCGCGCTGCTCGCGCGCGACCTCGCCGAGTCGGTGCGGCAGGGGGTCGACGGGCTGCTCGCCGACCTGCGGCTCGCCGGCCGGCCGTGGGCGCTGCCGCTCGAATCGGTCCGCGTCCCGGTGGCGTTGTGGCACGGCGAGGACGACCGCATCGTGCCGGTGGCCGCGACGCGCCGGCTCGCGGCGGCGATCCCGGGGGCGCGCGCAAACGTGCTGCCCGGGCTCGGTCACTTCCTGATCGTCGACCGCTGGGGCGAGATCCTCGACTGGCTGGTGCAGTGACGCGGCCCCGGCGCGCTCAGCGCGCGCCCGGATCGAGTACGCTCTGCGGCCGGGACACGGCATGCGCGCATCCGGCTTCGTTTCGCTCCTTGCGGCGGTTGCCCTCGCCGGGTGCGCGGTCGCGCCGGAAAAGCCCGACCGCATCGCGCTGCCCGCGGTGGGCAGGTTCTCCGCGGCGCAGGCCGGCGACGGGCTGCCGCGCGGCTGGCGCGAGTGGAAGCTCTCCGGCCTCAAGCGCCCGACCGAGTACCGGCTGGTCGACCACGAGGGGCGCACGGTCGTGCTCGCGCGCTCGCGCGCGTCGGCCTCGGGGCTCGTGTACCCGCTGGCGCTCGACCCGAAGGAATACCCCTACCTGCGCTGGCAGTGGAAGGTGCCGGCGCTCATCCCGGCGGCCGACAACACCCAGCGCCACCTCGAGGACTCGCCGGTGCGGATCGTGATCGCGTTCGACGGCGACAAGTCGAAGCTGCCGCTCGACGAGCGCCTGTTCGCGGACAACTTCCGGCTGTTCACGCGCCAGGAATTTCCGTACGCCATCCTCATGTACATCTGGGAGAACCGCGCGCCGGTGGGGCGGGTGATCGACAACCTGCACACGAGCCGCATCAAGATGATCGTCGCCGACTCGGGCGCCGAGCACCTCGGGAAGTGGCGCGCGGAGGTGCGCAACGTGTACGAGGACTACAAGCGCGCGTTCGGCGAGGAGCCGCCGCCGATCCGGTCGGTCGGCATCATGACCGACTCGGACAACACCGGCGCGGACGCCGAGGCGTACTACGGCGACATCTCGTTCGCACGCACCCGCGCCGAGTGACCGGCGCTAGGTCCGGATGCGCGCGCGCTCCAGGATCTTCTCGACCTCGACCCGTCCGGGCAGCGTCCCGAACGACTTGCCCCCGTCGCGCCCGAGCCGCGCGGCGCAGAACGCGTCGACCACTTCCCTGGTCGAGTGCTGCACCAGCAGCGCCGCCGAGATCACCTGCGCGAGCATTTCGGTGACGCGCCGCGCGCGGCCCTCGAGGCCGTGCGCGTTGCCGAGCTCGGTGCCGATCACGTCCAGGTAGCGCGACACGCGGCCGTCCGCCGCGATCGCGGGCCCGAGCTCGCGGAACAGCGCCTCGCGCGCGTCCGGGGTCTTCTGCATCGCGCGCAGGACGTCGAGGCAGATGACGTTGCCGCTGCCCTCCCAGATGCCGTTGACCGGCGCCTCGCGGTAAGCCCGAGCGAGCGGATGCTCCTCGACGTAGCCGTTGCCGCCGATCGACTCCATCGCCTCGCTCACGAACATCGGCAGGCGCTTGCACAGCCAGAACTTCGCCACCGGCGTCAGGATGCGCGTGAGGAGGCGCTCGTGCTCGTCGGTCTTCTGCCGGTCGAACGCGCGCGCGAGCCGGAACGCGAGCAGGGTCGCCGCCTCGGCCTCGATCGCCAGGTCGGCGAGCACGTTCTGCATCAGCGGCTGCTCGACCAGCGCGCGCCCGAAGGCGACGCGATGGGCGCAGTGGTGCAGCGTCTGGTTGAGCGCCGCGCGCATCATGCCCGACACGGCGACCACGATGTCGAAGCGCGTGAGGTGCGCCATCTCGATGATGGTGGCGATGCCGCGCCCCGGCTCGCCCACGAGCTGGGCGAGCGTGCCGTCGTACTCCACCTCGGCCGAGGCGTTCGAGCGGTTGCCCACCTTGTCCTTGAGCCGCTGGATGAGGAAGCGGTTGCGGCTGCCGTCGGGCATCACGCGCGGCACGAGGAAGCAGGTGATGGCGCCGTCGAGCAGCGCGAGGGTGAGGAAGCCGTCGGACATCGGCGCCGAGCAGAACCACTTGTGCCCGCGCAGCTCGTACCAGTCGGCGGTCACGCGCCGCGCGCGCGTCTGGGTCGAGCGCAGGTCGGAGCCGCCCTGCTTCTCGGTCATGGCCATGCCGATCATCGCGCCGAGCTTCTCGCCCACCGGGACGAGGCGCGGGTCGTAGTGGTCCGCGGTCAGCTTCGGCTCCCACGCGCGCGCGAGCTCCGGCGCGTTGCGCAGCACCTGCACCGACGCGAAGGTCATCGTGATCGGGCACGCGGTGCCGTTCTCGCCCTGGTTCCACAGGTAGTTGAGCGCGGCGCGCGCGACGAATCCCCCGCTCGCCGCGGTCCACGCGGTCGAGTGCAGCCCGCCGGTGAGCGCGAGCGTCATCAGCTCGTGGTAGGCGGGGTGGTAGTCGATCTCGTCGATGCGGTTGCCAGTGGCGTCGTGCGTGCGCAGCTGCGGCGCGACCCGGTTCGCCTGCGCGGCGAGCATCTGCAGCCGCTCGCTGCCGACCAGCTCGCCGAGATCGGACGCGCGGCCCGCGATCCAGCTCCCGCCCTCGCGCTGGACCGCGTCGCGCAGGATCGCGTCGCCGGTCCAGGCGTTGTAGCCGACGAGCGGCGGCGGCTGGTTGGTGACCTGGTGCGTGGGCTTGGTGAAGCGGACGGTGTCGAGGTCGTCGAGGCGGTCGTTCATGCGGGCCTCCGGAGGGTCCCCGCCATGGTACGCGCGCGGCCGGCCCGTCGCGCAGGAGGGCGGGTCGGCGCCATGAACAGTTACCGCCGCGCGAGTGGGGAGGCGCGCGCCGGCCGGCCCGAAAAACGAAGCGGCGGCCTGTGGCCGCCGCTCGTCACGCCGACTGGCGTTGCCGTCAGCGCATGCGCCGACGCAGGGCGCCCAGGCCGAACAGCGCCGCGCCGAGGAGTGCGAGCGTGCCGGGCGTCGGAACGCCGTTGGGCGGCGGCGCGCCGGACTCCTGGTAGAACGCCGTACCGTACGCTTGGCCGAGCGTGCCGTAATTCTGAACCAACGTAGCTGCGCCGGTACTGGTGTTGACGGAGTAGACGCCTTGGCCCGACGTGGCATAGAGGACGCCGTTCTCGGCCGTCGCCAGTCCGAACACGCTCCCGACCCCCAGCCCGCCAATCGCCGAGCCTGCTCCGGTGACCGGATTGACCTGAATGAGCTGGTTGGTCGTGGAGGACAGATACAAATTGCCGCCGTTGAACGCGAGATCTCCGGCGGACGCGAATCCGATCGAACCGACCAGGGTGCCCGCACCGGTCGTGGTGTTCACCGTGTACAGGTTCGACGTGTTGGCGCCCGCCGCGTAGAGCGTGCCGTCGCTGCCGAACACGAGCGCGTTCCCGCCGTTGATCCCGTGATTGCCCACGAACGTAACGGCGGCTGTCGACGTGTTGACGCGGAAAATGCGGTCGAACGAGATGCCCCAGAGATTCCCCGCGGGGTCGAAGGCGAGGTCGGTCATGGTCTGCCCGCTGAACCCCGCTCCGGAGAAGCTGCCGATGATCGTCCCCACCCCGGTTGCCACGTCGACCGTGCCAAGCCGGTTCGAGCTGTCGTCGATCCAGAGGATCGGCGCGCCGACTGCCGGGGTCGCGAGCGCGACGAGACTCGCAGTGGCGATGGTACGAAGAGTGCGCGTTGACACGATTCGGCTCCCTATGTTTTCGTTGGTCGGAAGGCGAGGGTGAGCCGAAAGCAAAACGGGTGCCAAAAATATCAACTGCCACAAATACAGGGCGTTGCGGTAACAATGCACCGGGCGGTCGCCGCGCGGTGTAAGCGCACCCGACACCGGGCCGATGGTCAGTCCCCGAACACTGCGAGCGCCGCCCGCGCGATGTCCTCCCCCCACTCCTGCACGAAGTGCCCTGCCTGCGGGACCACGTAGGGCTCGGGGCAGCCCCGGATGTGACGTCGCAGCGCGTCCATCACCGGCGGGCCGAGCACCGGGTCGGTCGCGCCGACCGCCATGAAGCACCGCCCGGTCCACTCGCGCGCCCACCACTCGCGCGCGCGGCGCGAGAGCGCGGCGCCGTCGGCGTCCGGATGGT
>WBZO01003532.1_pt1 | contig 18104 bp, 9 predicted proteins | sample 5204261 | NCBI WGS metagenome assembly WBZO01 (sample SAMN12412400, study PRJNA552823) | activated sludge metagenome | isolation source: activated sludge from anammox sidestream of wastewater treatment plant... | place: USA: North Carolina | collected 2017-09
CTTTCGGCCTTCGGCCGTGGGTCGAAGAGGCAGAAGACCATGCCCACGGCCATGATGCCGATCGCCCACAGGGCCTTGGAGCTTAGTTGCTGCTTGGCGTAGTCGATGCTCGAATAGACCATGAACAGACTCGACAGGCAGAAGAGGATGGGGACGATCGGGTAGAGGGGGACCCGGTATAAGCGCGCGGCGTGTGGGTCGCTCTGCCGCAGCGCGAAGAGCGACAGCCCGACCAGCAGGAAGAACAGCCAGAACACCGGGGAGGTGAAAGCCAGGAGCGCGTCGAAGCCCTCGGCGCCCGTCTGCCATCCGAACCCCACCACCAGGGCCAGGGTCACTGCCGCCTGAGAGAGCAGCGAGACCAGCGGCGCGCCGCGGCGCTCGTCCCAGTGGCCGAGCCAGGCGTAGAGCTTGTGCTCCGTGCCCATGGCGTAGTAGATCCGGGCGCCGGTGAAGACCATGCCGTTGATCGCGCCCAGGGCCGAGATGCAGATCAGAACGCTGATGAGGCGTCCGCCCCAGGGGCTGACGACGTTGACAACGTCCGCCGCCACGGCCCGCGACGTATCTCCGGCGGCGGAGGAGAAGCCGGGCACGCCCAGGACGCGGATGAACGCGACATTCACGAGCACGTAGATTGCCGCCACGGCCACCGTGCCCAGCACCAGGGCGCGGAGGATGTTCCTTTGGGGATTGCGGACCTCCGCCCCCACGTAAGCCATCTCGTTCCAGCCGCCGTAGGTGTAGAAAACGAAAATCATGGCCAGCCCCAGGTTGCTCCAGACCTGCCCGGCGGCCGGCGGGGGCTCGGGCGAGCCGCAGAACATGCCGATCACGAAGATCGCGCCAAGGCCCACGACCTTCACGACGGTCAGGACGTTCTGCGTCCATTTGCCTTCGCGCACGCCGAGCATGTTGATCAGCGTGAGCAGGACGATCGAGCCCGCCGCGTAGGCCACGAGCGCGTGGGACGAATCACCCAGTTTGACGATCTGGTTGGCGTAACGCGCGAACACGTAGGCGTACAGCCCGATCGAACCCGGGCGCACGACCCAGAGCTGCGCCCAGGCGAAGAGGAAGCCCATCTCGCGCCCAAAGGCCCGCGTCAGATAGACGTAGTCGCCCCCGGACTTCGGGTACGCCGTGGCCAACTCGGCGTAGCAGAGCGCTCCCACAAGCGACAGCAATCCGCCCAGCAGCCACACGCCTATAATGATGCTCGTGTCCGAAAGGAGCGAGGCGACCAGGGCGTTGCTTTCGGCAAGCTGGCCTAACGTGGGGACCGACTCGGCGAGCTTGGCACCCAGGCCCGAGGCGGCGGCGGCGATCTTGGGGCTGGTCTCGTAAATGCCCGACCCGATGATGATCCCCACGATGATGCATGTGGAGTCGAAGAGCGTCAGTTGTCGCTTCGGGGCGGCGGGCTGGTCCGTGGCCGGTGCGTTTTCGTTGTGGCTCATGGCCGAAAGCATAGTCCAGACCAGCCCGCCGCGATAGAGGCGCGGCTCGCAGCAGAGAGCGGAGGCCGGAAGGCAGATCGCGGATTGGCGCATCGGCCCTCTGCCCTCTCCCTTCCGCCCTCTTCTCACATCCTGCTTCCGAGGGGGGCCCGCACTGGACGGCCAGCCAGAAAGTGGTAAATTGAAGTCTCGCTGCGGTCGCCGCCGGGGCGTCCGCGCATGACCGTCCCCACGGGAATTGTGTATGACGAAGAAGGAAGAAGCCCTGGAAGTAGAAGGGGTGGTGACCGAGGCCCTCGCCAACACGCGGTTTCGCGTCCAGTTGGACGGAGGGCACAAGGTCATCGCCCACGTTGCCGGGAAGATGCGGAAGAACTTCATCCGCATCGTGCCGGGCGACAAAGTGCGGGTGGAACTATCGCCTTACGACCTCACCAAAGGCCGGATCACCTACCGCGAACGGTAGGGCATCCAAGCTATCACGTCCAATGTCCCACCGGATTCGGAGCCGCCTCCGCCCCGAGTCTTCTCGCCCGCTCTGACGCGGGGCCGCTTGATCTACGCCGCCACGGCGAGCAACCTCGCCGGCTAAATGGGATATGTTGCGGAAAGCGGCAGGAGCCAAATAGCAGTTGAATTGCGGCTGCCCATCCAAGATTCCCCGGCTTGCGGCGAATAGCCAGCGGGTTATTCTGTCTTGGGGCGCAGGCATCTGGTGTGGATGTCCCGCTCGTTAGAGGGGGCCCGAAGAGAACAGTCTTCTCGGCACGCCTTTGCCCCGCCGTTCCGTTCCCCTGTCTTGTGGAGGATTCACCATGCGAAAGCTCTTGGGGTGCCTTCTGGCAATTGGGTTGGTGTTCGGCGCGTTGGGCGCTGGCCCGGTCCTGGCCGACCCGCTCAAGCCCGTCGCCGTCGTCTCGGTGGCAAGCTACGACGAGCTGATGGGCGACCTGCAATTCGTCGGCAAGCTCGCTGACCGGCCCGAGTTGGCCACGGGCGTCAGCGGCATGTTGAGCCTGGTCACCGGCGGACGCGGCCTGGAAGGCATGGACAAGGCCCGTCCCGTGGCCGCCGTGATCCAGACCGACGGCCAGAAGTTGTCCGGCTACGGACTTGTCCCGGTCACCGACCTCAAGAAGCTCCTGGCCGTGGTCGAGCCGGTCGTCCGCAAGATCGTGGACAAGGGCGACGGGGTCTATGAGATCCAGACCGACCAGGGCCGCAACATCTACGTCAAAGAGAAGACGCGGGGCTGGGCCGCGGTCTGCGAAAGCCAGGACGCCCTGGGCAACCTGCCCGAGGACCCGGCCGCCAGCCTGACCAAGGCAAGCGAGAAGTACGACCTGGCCGTGACCGTGTTCGTCCACAGCCTGCCGGAAAAGAGCAGGCAGGACTTCGTCGCCCAGTTGCGCAGCAGGGCCGAGCGCCAGATGCAGCCGCTCCCCGGCGAGTCCGAGGCCGAAAACTCCGTGCGCAAACGGCTCATGGAGCGGGCGGTGAACTCGGTGGCCAAGGTCGTGGAAGAGATCGACCAGGTGGCCGTAGGCGTCACGCTCGACCACAAGGCCGAGAAGTTCTCTCTCGACGTGTCGGCCACCGCCCTGCCGGGAAGCCAGTCCGCCAAGGACCTGGCCAGCCTGGCGAACGCCAAGAGCGCCTTTGCCGGGCTGTTGCTGCCCGGGGCGGCCATGACCGGCAACCTGGCGGTCAAGGTGTCGGCCGAGGACGTGAAGGACCTGGCCGAGGCCATCGAGGTGCTCAAGCCCCGCGCCATGGAGCAGATCGACCGACGGGCCCGTTCCGCCGAAGAGGGCAAGGTGCAGAAGGAGATCGTGGGCAGCCTGCTGGAGGCCACGCGCAAGACGGTTGCCAGCGGGCGGTCCGACGCGGCCATGTCCCTGGTCATGGCCCCGGACGCGGTGACCCTGCTGGCCGGCTGGTACACGGCCGACGGCCCGACCGTGGAGAAGATGTTCCGGCAGATCGTGGACGCCGCCCGGGGAGCGAACGCCGACTTCGTCAATCGCGTGGTCAAGCTCGACGCGGGCCAGGTGCGGGGTGTCAACCTGCACACGGCCTCCATTCCCCTTCCGGCCGAGATGCGCGATCGGGAGAAGGCCGTGCGCATGGTGGGCGAGAACCTGGAGATCGTCGTGGGGGTCGGCCGGGAGAGCGTATACGTGGCCGCTGGCAAGGATGCGATGAAATCCCTGCGCGACGCCATCGAGCGGTCCGACACGGCGGCCAAGGTCAGCCCCATGAAGCTCTCCATCGCTCTGGGCCCCATCTTCAAGTTTGCCGCGGAGGTCGGCGAGTCGGAGCGCGAGCGTCAGATGGCCGCCAAGGCGGCCGAGGCCCTGGAGAAAATGTCGGGCAAGGACCACCTGAACCTGGTGGCCGAGCCGATCGAGCGGGGCATCCAAGTGCGGTTCGAGGCCGAGCCCGACGTGCTGAAAATCCTGGGCGTGCTCGCCAAAGAGCAACGCCTGCCGTGACGAACGCTCCAGGCAACCGGGTGGCACGGGCTGCTTGCCAGCCCGTGCCACGGCGTGGCGTGGGGAAGCAGACTTTCCGGGCCACGGCACGGGCTGGCAAGCAGCCCGTGCCACCCAGCCCCAACCGAGGGGTCGCTCGACATCGCGCCAGCCGGCTGCCCCTGGTCCCCGGGGGCCCGGCTGGCTAGACTTATTCGTTCATCATGTCTTTGGGTGATCGAATTTGCAGCACAAAGTGTCCTGTGGCCCGCTGGCCGCAGGAGTCCTTCCATTCCCAGATTCCGCGAAAGGAGATCGGATCGTGAGACGCACGTGGTTGTCGATGCTGGCGGTGGCCATGCTCCTGGGGGCGGCCGTCCCGGCGCTCGCCCAGGAAACCAAGCCGGTGATGGTAGTCTCGTTTTCGGGCTACAACGAGTTGATTGCCGACGTGGATATGATCGGCAAGTTGGGCGGCGCGCCGGAGCTTTCCAAGGGGCTCGAAGGGCTCCTGGCGGTGGCCACCGCCGGCAAGGGAGTCGCCGGACTGGACAAGACCAAGCCGTTGGGGGCCGTGGTCTACACTGACGGCGACTCTTTCCCCGCGGTCGGCTTCGTGCCGGTGACCGACCTGAAGGCCCTCCTGGGCGTCCTCGAAGGCCCGCTGGGCGAAGCCAAGGACGACGGGACGGGCATCTATGAGCTTTCCGGCGGCGACACGACCTGGTTCATCACCCAGAAGGCCGGCTGGGCCTTCGTCGCCAGGGAAAAGGAACACCTGGGCAAGGCCCCGGCCGATCTGCTCAAGGTCCTCGGCGGCCTGGAGAAGCAGTACGACCTGGCCGTGAAAGTGACGGTCAAGAACCTGCCCGAGCAGATCCGCGGCATGATCACGGGCGGATTGCAGATGGGCGCCCAGGCAGCCCTGGAGCGCCAGCCCGGCGAGAGCGACGAGCAATACGCCCTCCGCAGCAAGCTGGCCCAGCAGTCCATGGAGCAGATGCTCCGGGCGATCAAAGAGCTGGACACGGTGCTCGTGGGGTTCTCCATCGACCGCGAGTCGAAGAAGGCGTTTCTCGACCTCACGATCACGGCGATTGAGGGCTCCGAGACCGCCAAGGAGATGGCCGAGGCGGGCGATTTGAAGACCGAGTTCGCGGGGTTCGTGATGCCCGAGGCCGCCTTCACCACCCGCATGACGAGCGCCATGTCGGCCTCGGACATTGCCCAGACCAAGAGCATGATGGCCTCGTTCCGCAGCTCGATTGTCAAGAACCTCGCCAACCAGGGGCTGACCGAGGACCAGGAGAAGAAGGCCGAGAAGCTCATCGGCGACTTCTTCGACGTGATCGACAAGACCATCGACAGCAAGAAGATGGACGCGGGCATGGCGGTGCTGCTGAAGCCCGGCGCCGCGACCCTCGTGGCCGGCGCCTACGTGGCCGACGGGGCCAAGATCGAGGGGATGGCCAAGGAGATCGTGGCCGTCGCCAAGCAGGAGCAGCCCGAGGTGGCCGGCATGATCAAGCTTAACGCCGAGACCCACGAGGGGGTCAACCTGCACGTGGCCACGGTGCCGCTGCCGGTCGACTCGGGCGACGAGGGCGCCAAGCGCATGGCCCAACTCGTCGGCGACAAGCTCGAAGTGGCCCTGGGCACCGGCCCCAAGGCCGTGTACTTCGCCGCTGGGCGCGACGCCCTGAAGACGCTCAAGGACGCGATCAGCAAGAGCAAGACCGACGCCGGCAAGGAGGTCGTGCCGGTGCAGATCTCGGTGTCCGTGGGGGCCATCGCCAAGTTCGCGGCTGAAACGTCCGACGATCCGCAGGCCAAGCAAGTGGCCGGCATGATCGGCGGCATGCTCGCCCAAAGCGCCGGCAAGGACCACGTCACCATCACCAGCAAGACCGTGCCCAACGGGGCCACGGCCCGCATCGAGCTCGAAGAGGGCGTCCTCTCGGCCCTGGGCGGCGCGGTCCGCATGGGCATGATGATGGGCGCCGGCGGCGGAGCTCGCCCCGGCATCCCGGGCGACTTCTAACGGCCTCACCCGGTCTTGTGCCGCCTGTGCTCCGGCGGCGCCGCTCGCTCGGGCGGCGCCGCCGGTTTCATTGCGCCCAAGGCCCGAGCATCTTCCTCGCGTCCGAGCGACAAGACGGATATAATCTCCGTGGGCAAGTGCATGGCCATTTGGCCGCCGTGCGTGGCAAGGGGGGCGCCGTGGCTGATTTTCGCCGCCGGGCGTTTACGCTCGTTGAGCTGCTGGTCGTCATCACGATCATCGGCATCTTGATTTCGCTGCTCCTGCCCGCCGTGCAGAGCGCCCGCGAGGCCGCCCGGCGTGCCCAGTGCGCCAACAACCTCAAGCAGATGGGCCTGGCCGCTCACGAGCACTTGGCGGCCCAGGGTTTCTTCCCTTCGGGGGGCTGGGGATGGGGCTGGGCGGGCGACCCCGACCGTGGCTTCTCGAAGAAGCAGCCGGGCGGATGGTTCTACAACATCCTCCCCTTTGTCGAGCAGCAGGCCCTGCACGACATGGGCAAGGACGGCAACCGGGCCGAAGGGGCCCGTCGGACCGAGACGCCCGTGGCGTTGTTCCACTGCCCCACGCGCCGCCGGGCGGTCGCCTATCCCTATACCCACGGAAGCCCCTACGTCAACATCGACCGGCCGCGGGTCATCGGCCGCGCCGACTACGGCGCTTGCGCGGGCGACAACTGGGCCGAGGTGAACCCGCGCTTCCCGTCCGGCGTTTCCGAGGACCTGGCGGGCGGCGACAGCGCCTCGGATGCCGACTGGGACAACCTGCCCGGCGGCGCCAACCACGCGACCGGGGTCACGTTCCGCCGGAGCATGATCGCGGCGGCCCACGTGCGCGACGGCACGAGCAACACCTACCTGTACGGCGAGAAGTACCTTTGCCCCGACTACTACAGCGACGGCAGCGGCTATGCCAGCGACCAGGGCTGGGACTTGGGATACGACTACGACATCAACGTGTGGACCGTCCCGGACGCCGAGTGCGTCCCGCGCCAGGACCGCCCCGGCCTGTACTACGGCCGGGCCTTCGGCAGCGCCCATCCCTCGGGCTTCCAGGTCGTCTTTTGCGATGGCTCGGTACATGCCATGAGCTACTCCCTCGACCCCACCGTCCATCGCTGGCTGGGCAACCGCAAGGACGGCCAGGCCATCGCCGCGGGGGCGTTCCCGTAACCCTCGTCCCGTCGGACGGCCTTTCCAGGGCGTCGTCTTCGTGCGGAGCTAGGCGTTCTCGTCCCCCACCGGCTCACGCACGCCTTGCCACACGATGCCGGGTGAGTCCTGGAAACCGTTGCCCTGTTGCTCGCAGTCGAGCAACTCGCTGGGCAGGGGATAGCACTCGGCCTGCTCGGCCAATGTTAGCGCCGCGGCCTCGTCCGGGTCCGGTGCAAGAACGCCCCAGTAGGCGACGTACTCGGTCCAGTGACCCTGCCCGCTCAGACAGCCCGGCCACTGGGGCCACCGCTCGTCCAGCGGCTGCCGCACTCTGCAGACGTAGTAATTCAGCCCCTCGGCCACAGGCCGGGCATTGCGGTCGGGCTGGAAGAGGTCCTCGGGCGCCAGGCCGCTCTCGACGAGGCGCTGGCGCAAGGAGGCGTGTTCGGGGGCGTCCGGGGCGAGGCAGGTCGACGCTTCGTAGAGCTTTCCCATCAACCGTTTCAGCCCCGAGGCGCTCAGGTAGTCCACGACGGCCAGCCTCGCCTCGAGCGCCACGGCGAGCTGCCGGCGGAACTCCGCGGCGTCGCTCCGCAGGCCGTGGGCCCAGGCGCGGAGAACATCGAGGTGGAAGTGCCCCCACTCGCACCGCGATTGTTCCAGGTCCACGGCCGCCAAGCCCTCGTCGGCGCGGCCTTTCTCCAACAGGCACCACGCGCGGTAGTACTGGACCCACGGTTGCCCGGGATCCTGCGCCTCGACCCGGTCGAAATAGGTCAGGGCCTCATCGTAGCGGTCCAACTGCAGCGCGGTCAGGCCGGCCTGCCAAGCCACCCGGGGATCGTCGCAGCCTTCGCGAAGGCACAGGTCGAGCACGGCCAGGGCGTCGCGGGGGCGGTCGGAGTCGGCATAAAGCTCCGCCAAGCTGAGGTTCACGCCCGAGTCGGTGCGGTCGAGGCAGGACGCCCGGGCGAGGCACCGCTCGGCGTCGCCCTTGCGCCCCACGTCGAGATAGAAGAACCCGGCCCTGGCGAAGTTCCTTGCCCGCTCGTGGTCCAGATCGAGAGAGGCCCGGAACAGCGACTCGATTCTCTCGGCTGGTACGATCTGGTCGGCGCCCTCGCCGGCGGCCGTGCGGGCGGCGTGGCCCAAATCGGCGAGCACGTTGAGCGTGGTCCCGTGCTGGGGAAAACGGCGGCTGAACGGCTCGGCCCACCGCCACGCCTCGGCGGTCCGATCGACCACGCGGGCCGCGTAGCCGGCCAGATAGATCAGGCGCGCCCCGTCCTCGGCCACATCCACCTGGTCAAGATCCACCGCCATGATCTCGTTGAGCGTCTGGCTGAAGACCTCCTCGCTCCCTTCCGCTCGTCGCCATCGCTCAACCACGCGATCGGCCATGGCGGCCAACGGCGTGGCCTCCGGCTCGCCTTCGGCCGGCGGGGCGCTGGGACCGACCTCCGGCCCGGCGGCGGCCGGGACGGCGGCCGGCGGAGCCTGGGCCTGAGCCGGGGCGAACGGGCCGCACGTGGCCGGGGCCAAGAACGGGACCGGCGAGGGCGGCACGGAGCCGTCCAAAAGGCCATCCAGACGCTTGAGGATCATCCACGCCCGGGCCTTGCCGGCCCGCTCGCGGAGCGGGGCGGCCAGGGCCTCGGCCCTCGCCCGGTCGCCGGACAGGACGTGGACGGCCACCAGGCGAAGCCGGACCTCCATCCATTCGTCCAGGGCGTTCTGCCGGGTGAGACGCTGGTCCCAGCCGCTGAGCAGGTCGGCCGCCTTGGCAAAGTCCTTGCCGCAGCAGGACGCCACGGCGTCGCGCTTCGCCCGCAGAAGGTCGAATTTGGGGTGCTCACCCTCGGGCGGGACCAACGATGGGTCCAAGGCGCCATCGGCCTCGCTGAGCCACTCGTCCACGGCGTCGCCACCGCCCGAAAGGTGCGCGATCTCGCCGAGAATGTAGGTTGTGTCCACGCGGGCCGAGAGGGGGTTGTGGTACGTGCCGGCGAGGCGCAAGGTCTCCACGGCGGCCCGCCTCGCCTCGCCGAGCTGGCCCTGGATCAGAAGCAGCTTGGTCATATCCTGGGCGCCGCACATGCGGCGGTCGTTCCGCTCATCGGCCGGATCGCTAGTGGCGACCAGGCGGGCGTGGTGCATGGCCAGGTCCAGGTCGTTCGCCTCGCGGAACACGTCCGTGGCGTACTCGCGGAAACAGGTGATGCACGCCACTTTGCCGGTGCGGCGGCAGACCTCGATCCCCTCCTGGATCACGTCGTGGACGCCGTCCGAGTTGTACCCGTCGCGGGCGGCCACGTGCGTGCCGAGGTTGTCGTAGGCGCAGGCGCTCATCCAGTAGACCGTGTGGTAGTACTCCTGCTCCGGGAAATCGGCCTGGAACTGCCGGGCCTTTTCCTCGCTCTCCAGCATGGCGATGTTCTCGATGGCCGCCTCGACACCCTCGTCCGGCTCCATCGTGGACTGGCAATCATTCATCAGGTAGAAGTTGGCCATGAGATAGGGAATCAGCCGGCGCTCGGCCTTGGCCACCCGCTTCATTTCCCGCGCCACGCGCATGGCGGACCGCGTCAGGCACTTCTCGCGGAGGCCCTTGATCCGCTCGTCCAACTCTTGGATTCGGCGATCGGCTTCCGTCAGGTCGTCTTCCACTGGGATACCTTTCTTTCACGAACCTCTATGTCTCCCGTCCCCACAGGGCCTCGGCGATCCATTGCAGGTCGTCTTCCTGCTGGCGGTGGGCGTCGCGGTCAAGGACCATGCCCGCCGCCGACAGGGCCCCGCTCACCAAGAGCCGCAGGACGCTGGCCAGCGCGCTCCCGGTGGCCTGGTCCAGGGCCCGGCCGACCAGGCGGTGGCGGCGGTTGAGCACGATCTCATTCGGCTGAGGAGGGTCGTCGGCGAACTGCTTGTCGATCATCCGCTGGAAGCCCGCCGGGATGCTCCCCTGTTTCTTCAGGTGCTCCAGCGTCTGCCGCAGCTCGGTGCGCTCGTTGAGGAAGGCCATCACCGGCTGGGCAGGGTCGAAGGAGGCGACGTAGACCGTGGCCCCGCCGATCCCCAGGAAATCGCGCCACTCGGGCGGCGCCTCCTCCATGTCGCGGATACCCAGGATCGCGGCAGCGAAACCCTCGGTCCCCGGGCTGGCCGGGCGGAGCTCGACCACGTCGCCCCCGCCCGACGCATCGCCGATCATCGCCCCCAGGAGCGACTCCTCAAAGCTGAACAGCGTGTGAATGCAGGGGGCCGCGTGCCCGGCGAACAGCGTGTTGGCCCATTGCTCCTGGCGGCGACTGGGGTTGAACCACACGACCCGGTCTGCGCCGGTCTCGAAGAGCGGATCGGCCGCGCTACGCTCGAACACCGCGTCGAACGTCAAGGGCCCTTGCGAGGTGGTGAAGTTGTAGACGTGCCGGAGGATCGCTCTCAGCCGCGGATGCTCCAACGCCGCGCCGGCCAAGGTGTAGCGGTGCCAGGCGACCAAGGCAGCCAGCCGGCCCGGGTCGCGCCCGGCCAGGCCCTCGAAATGGGTGTACAACAACTCGTCCAACGCGGCGCGGACCTGCTCGAAGCGCGCGTCGCGCACGAGGTCCTCGCGGCTGGCCGTGGGGGAGCAGTCGGTCAGCTCCAGCACGCCGCGGATGAACGGTGCCCACTCGGGCAGGAGCCCCTGGACCTTGCGGTCGATGACCATCCGCCGCACGGTCACGGCCACGGTGGGCAGGTCGGTGAAGCCCGGCACCCGCTGCGGCGTCACGTAAAGCGCCCCGTGGATGGTAACCGGCTTCTCCATGCGGATGGGCACGATTTCGAGCGGCGCCTCCTGAAAATGGCTCTCCAACTCCATCTCGACGGCCTCCGGATCGGGTGTGGCCTCGAACCAGGCCGCCCCCGCCCGGTTGACCCGCGCCGTCGCGCCGTTCAGATGGATGGGAACGGGCAGGAAGTTGGCGTACTCGCGCACGGCCGCTTCGATGGGCTCCTCCCGGTCGGCCAGGGCCCGATGCTCCGGCTTCAGGTGGAGCGTAACGCAAGTGCCTGGCGACTGGCGGCTTCCCGACGACAGCTCGATGTCCGTGCCCGCCCCGGCCTCCCACCGCACCGGGTCGCTTGCGCCCGCGCGAAGGCTCTCCACCACGAGCCGGTCGGCAATCATGAACGCGCTGAAAAGCCCGATGCCGAACTGGCCGATGAGCAGGTCCCCCTCGCTCGACTTCTCAACCGTGGCCTGGCGTTTGATCATGCCGGTGATGCCTATGCCCAGGGTGCCGAGATACTGCTCCGCCTCGTCGGCCGAGAGCCCGATGCCGTCGTCCTCGAAGCGGAGTGTTCCGGCGGCGGGACCCTGGACGATGTCGATCCGTCCACGGTAACCGAGGTCCGTCCGGCGGCGGCGCACGATGCCGTCGTGCGCGTTCTGGATCAGCTCGCGGATAGGCGTGTCGCGGCGGCTGTAGAGCGACTCGCCCATGAGCTGGATGATCCCGGCTACGTCCACCTGAAACGGAATCTGCTTGCTCCACGGCTGCATGAGGGGACCAGTAGGGGTTGGTTGGCTTGTGGTGCAGGCGTCCTGCCTGCCGGCAGTCCGTTCCGACGTCCCGCCTGCCCAAGGCTCGTGCAGGTAGGACGCCTGCACCACAACGGAGGTTCGGTCCCGGGTTGGGGCCTCAACGCCCGCGTGCCCGCCCTGGCCGTGGCCTCAGACTATCCGAGTCTGGTTAAGTGTGTCAAGAATGCGCGCGAGCGCGATCGGCTGGGCGCCGGCCCCTGCGGGGTCTTGAACCTGGTTCTCAGTATCAGTTTCGGGCGCGCGGCCTCGGACGGCGACAAACCCCGATGCGAGCGTTCGGGCGAAACGGCCCCACTTTCGTGCTCAGGACAGGGAAGTATGATTGTGCTATGCAGACTGACCGCGCCGACCAGCTCCGCCGCGAGGCCAACCGCGAGAAACAGTGGGTCGCCGCCACCTCGCTCGCCGCGGCCGTGGTCTTGACCGGCACCAAGCTCGCGGTCGGCCTGGCGACCAACAGCCTGGGCATCCTCTCCGAGGCCGCCCATTCGGCCCTTGACCTGGTGGCCGCCGGCATGACCCTCTGGGCGGTCCGCGCCGCGAGCCGGCCCGCCGATCAACGCCACACCTACGGCCACGGCAAGTTCGAGAACCTCTCGGCCCTGTTCGAGACGCTCCTCCTCCTGGTCACCTGCGTGTGGATCATCTACGAATCGGTCCGCCGCCTGTTCTTCGCCGAGGGCGTCGAGGTGGACGCCAACGTCTGGGCCTTCCTCGTGGTCATCGGGTCGATCGTCATCGATTTCTCTCGCTCCCGGGCCCTCAAGCGCGCGGCCGACAAGCACCAGAGCCAGGCCCTCGAGGCCGACGCCCTGCATTTTTCGACCGACATCTGGTCGTCCATGGTCGTGCTCCTGGGGCTAGCGGGCGTGGCCCTGAGCGACCGGCTCAACATGCCGTGGCTGGTGAAGGCCGACTGCGTGGCCGCCCTGGGGGTGGCCGCCATCGTCATCGGCGTCAGCTTCCGGCTGGGCAAGAAGTCGATCGACGACCTCTTGGACTCGGTGCCCATCGAGCTCCAGGAGCGGGTGGCCGAGGCCGCGCGGTCCGTGCCTGGCGTGGAGTCCGTCCGGCTGGTCCGGGTCCGCCGCAGCGGGCCGGAGTTCTTCGCCGACGTGACCCTGGCCGTCCATCACGGGGCCAGCCTGGAGCGTTCGCACGAGGTGGCCGACCGGGCCGAGGCCGCCGTGCGCCGCGTGCTCCCCAAGGCCGACGTGGTGGTCCACGTCGAGCCGGTCGCCGGGGCGGACGACGACCTCTTGACCACGGTCCGCATCGTGGCCGCGCGCCACGGGCTGGGGGCCCACGGCGTTCGCGTCTACGACCAAGGGAGCGAGCGCTCGCTGGAGATGCACCTGGAGGTGAGCGAGGCCCTCAAGCTGGAGGAAGCCCACGAGCAAGTGAGCCACTTCGAGGACGAGTTGCGCCGCGCGGTCCCGGGCCTGGCGCGGATCGTTACCCACATCGAGCCGGCCGGCGAGTCCTCGTCCACGCTGCGAGCCGAGCACGTGGGCGGGCCGGCGGTGCGCGCGGCGATCGTCGACTTCCTCCACGGCCATGCCCCGCAGGTCAACCCGCACGACTTCGAGCTCCAGTGGGCCGGCGGCGAGTTTTCCGTCTCCTTCCACTGCACGCTCCAGGGCGACACGGCCATTACCGACGCCCACGATCTGACGGTCGAGCTCGAAAAGCACCTCCGCGCCCAGTTCCCCGAGGTCGGCCGCGTGGTGATCCACGTCGAGCCGGAGGGGGAGGAGTGAGGGGGGCGAGGTTGGAGGCGAGAGGGCGGATGGCTGAGGGCGACGGCGCTTCCCCGCCTCCGAACCCACGGAATCGTGCGGTGGCCAGCCGCCGACGCCCCCCCAGCAAGAAGGAGGTCGCCGCCAAGGCCCGCACAGCCCGCGCGATCGGCGCGGCGCGGCCTTGGCAATGCGGCGTGATTTGGGACGAGAGTTTTGCCTTGGTTTCCGTGCAACCTACGTTTCCGTAGGTCCTGGCTGGGCCCCGCGAAGCACCTGCCAAACCATGCCGACTCCAGCGGCCCCCGAGCCCTTGCGACTCAGAGGTTCGTCTCCCATGAAAGTCGAGTACATCAACCCGTTCATCTCCTCGCTGGGCACGGTTTTTCGCACAATGCTCCAGTGCGAGGTCAAGCGGGGGGCCATCAAGCTGAAAGAGGGGAAGAAACCAGGCCATCCGATCAGCGGCGTGATCGGGCTGTCCGGAAACGCCGTGGGCACGGTCGTCCTGAGCATGTCCGAGGAACTCGCGATGAAGGCCGCTTCGACCATGCTCCTCACCGAGACGACTGAAGTCAGCGCCGATGTGCTCGACGCCGTCGGCGAATTGACCAACATGGTGGCCGGACGGGCCAAATCGCAGCTCGAAGAGTTGCACCTCTCGGTGAGTCTGCCCAACATCATCACGGGCAGCGACCACGAGATCCGCTTTCCCTCCAACGTGACCCCCATCTGCGTGCCGTTCGACACGGAGTGGGGGGCCCTGTCGCTGGAGGTCGGACTGGCCCCCGTGCTGGAGCCGGCCGCGACCTGATCGAGCTAAAGTCCCGCCCAGGCTTAGGCCGATATGGGGCCAGCCAACGGCAACTCGGTCGAGCGCCCGCGCAGCCGGTCAATTTGGGCAAGACGCGGGGTATGGGGCGTGGCAATTCGAGGGATCGGCGCTATGGCGCAGCCATTGCCAGCAGCCCCATCGAGGAGGAATTCTCAGTGGCCAACGACATCCGCAAGGCCGCCGTTCTACTCATGAGCCTGCCCACCGATCAGGCGGCCATGATTCTCTCGAAGCTCGAACCCAAGCAGATCGAAGCGGTCTCCGTGGAGATCGCCAAGACCGGCGTTTTCAGCGGCGACGAGCAGGAGACGGTGATCCAGGACTTCGCCCGCGCCAACCCCACGGCCCTGACCGGCAAGTGCGGCGGCCTGGAAGTGGCCGAGAACCTTTTGCAGCAGGCCCTGGGCAAGGCGGCCAACGTGACGCTGGACAGCGTCCGCCAATCGATTGAGGCCCTGCCGTTCGGGTTCCTTCAAAAAGTCGACAGCCAGAACCTCCTGACGTTCATCATCGACGAGCATCCCCAGACGATTGCCCTGATCCTCTGCCACCTGCATCCGTCGCAGGCCGCCGAGATCCTCAGCGGCCTGCCCACGGAGCGGCAAATTTCGGTGATCAAGCGGATCGCCGGCATGTCGCAGTGCAGCCCCGAGATCATCCACGAGGTGGAAAAGGGCCTCGAACACCGCATGGCCAGCGTGATGAGCCAGCAGTTCGAGAAGAAGGGCGGGGTCCCGGCCGTGGCGGGAATGCTCAACGTGATCGACCGGGCCTCGGAGCGAAGCCTGCTGGAGAACCTCGCCCAGGACGACCCTGAGCTGGTCGAAGAGATTCGCCGCCTGATGTTCGTGTTCGAGGACCTCACCAAGCTCGGCGACCGCGACATCCAGTCGCTCTTGAAGAACGTGGAGAGCTCGCAATGGGCCATGGCCCTCAAGGGCGCGAGCGAGGAGCTCAAAGAGAAGGTGCTCAAGAACATGTCCAAACGGGCGGCCGACCTGCTCCGCGAGGAGATGGAGTACCTCGGCCCGGTCCGCCTCTCGGTGGTCGAGCAGACCCAGCAGCAGATCGTCGACGTCGTCCGCCGCCTGGAGGACGCCGGCGAGATCACCACCCACGGCGACGAGGAAGAGGAGCGGTTCATCCAATAGCCCCATTCTGGGTGGGTGGAAGGGCTGGGCGCGGATTGAAAAAAGCCGGCCGTCGTGGTCTACTAGGGGTTTTCTTCGCATTGCCCCCCGACAGGATGGTTGGCGAACATGTTCCGGCCCGTGGCAAACCGCGTCTCTCTTCCCGAGCAGGAAGAGGCGATCATCCGTTTCTGGCTCGACCGCCGCATCTACGAGCAATCGCTCGAGGCGCGGCAGGGCTGCCCCTCGTTCGTCTTCTACGAAGGCCCCCCCACAGCCAATGGGCTGCCTCACCCGGGGCACTGCCTCACCCGGGCGATCAAAGACCTCTTTCCCCGCTACCGCACCATGCGGGGTTTCCTGTGCAAGCGCAAGGCCGGGTGGGACACCCACGGCCTGCCGGTCGAGGTCGAGGTCTGCAAGGAGCTCGGCATCCACAGCAAGGAGGAGATCGAGGGTTTTGGGGTCGAGCCCTTCATCCACCGCTGCCTGGAGAGCGTCTTTCGCTACACCAAGCAGTGGGAGCAGCTCACCGAGCGTCTCGGGTTCTGGATCCATCTGGACGAGGCCTACGTCACCTATCACCAGAGCTACGTGGAAAGCGTCTGGTGGGCGCTGAAAAACCTCTTCGACCGGGGCCTCTTGTACCAGGGGCACAAGATCGTCTGGTGGTGGGCCCAAGGCGGCACGGCCCTCTCCTCCGGCGAGGTCGGCCAAGGCTACCGCGAAGTGGCCGATCCGAGCGTGTACGTCCGGTTCCCGCTTCTCTCCCCTCTCCCTCCGGGAGAGGGCCAGGGTGAGGGGTTGAGGGACGTAGATCTGCTGGTCTGGACCACGACCCCGTGGACCCTGCCGAGCAACCAGTTCGCCGCGGTGAAGCCCGACCTGGAGTATTCGCTCCTGGAGATCGAAGGCGAGCCGCGCCGGCTGATCGTCGCCTCGGCCCTGGTCGACTCGATCGCCCAGAAGGCCGCCAAGGAGCTGAAGATCGTTGCCACGTGCCAGGGCGAGTCGCTCGTCGGCCTCCGCTATGTGCCGCCGTTCGACTGCTACTACAAGACCGACGGACAGAAACAGGGCCGGCTCAAAGCCGGCGCCCAGGAGCACGTGGCCTGGCGCGTCGTGCCGGCCGATTTTGTGACGATCGACACGGGCACGGGCGTGGTCCACCAGGCCCCGGCCTTCGGCGAGGTGGACTACGAGGTGCTCCTGGCCGAGCAGGCCCGGTTCGTCGATGGCGACGGCCCGCGCCTCATCAACTCCGTGGCCCCCGACGGCACCTTCACCGCCGAGGCCCCGCAGTACCAGGGCCGATGGGTCAAGGACTGCGACCGCGACATCATCCGCGACCTCAAGGCCCGGGGATTGCTCTTCCACCAGGAACAACACCTGCACGACTACCCGTTCTGCTGGCGGGCAGAGGAAGACCCGCTCATCCAGTACCCCCGAAAGAGCTGGTTCATCCGCACTACGCAGTTCAAAGAGGAGATGCTGGCCAACAACCGGCAAATCCACTGGCTGCCCGAGCACATCCGCGACGGGCGGTTCGGCAATTTCCTTGAGACCAACGTCGACTGGGCCCTCTCGCGCGAGCGGTACTGGGGGACGCCCTTGCCTATCTGGGTCTGCGAGAAGACGGGCTACGCCGAGGCTGTTGCTTGCTACGACGACCTGCTGGCCAAGCCGGGCGTTCGCGGCGCCGACGTGTGGGAGAAGGCCAAGGCGAAAAACCCGGACCTCTCCGAGCACCTCAAGGTCCACAAGCCCTACATCGACGCGGTGACCTACGACTCGCCCAAGGCCAAAGGGGCCAGGATGCGCCGCGTGAGCGAGGTGATCGACTGCTGGTTCGACTCCGGGGCGATGCCTTTTGCCCAGTGGGGCTTTCCGGCCCAGGACGGCTCGCGCGAGTTGTTCCAAGAGCAGTTCCCGGCGGACTTCATCAGCGAGGCCCTCGACCAGACGCGGGGCTGGTTCTACAGCCTGCTGGCGATCAGCACGCTCGTGTTCGACGACCAGCCCTCACCCCCGGCCCCTCTCCCAAAGGGAGAGGGGAGCAAGACGCCCCAAGCCCCCTACCCTCACCCCTTCCGCAATTGCATCGTCTTGGGCCTGATGCTGGCCGAGTCGTGGGTCTGCCAGGACTGCAAGGAGCGGTTCCTCATCGAGGTCCCGCGGTGCGAGAAGTGCGGCGGCAAGGTGGCCCACAAGGTCGAGAAGATGTCGAAGAAGCTGCGCAACTACCGCGAGCCGCAGGAGATCTTCGACCGCTACGGGGCCGACGCCCTGCGCTGGTACTTGTTCGCCAACCAGCCGCCGTGGAACTCGATCATCTACAGCGAGCGGGCGATCAAGGAGAACATCCCCGAGTTCCTCCTCCGCCTGTGGAACGTTTACAGCTTCTTTGTGATCTACGCCAACATCGACGGCTTCGACCCGGCCGCGGCCCTGGGGGGCGACGGCGGGCAACTGGCCCCGGAGACCCTGGCCAAGGCCAAGGGTTATCGCGATATCTTCATCGGCTATGCCGATTGCGGCACCGGCGGCATGTTGGACGCGGTCATCGGGAAGCACGGCGTCCAGCGCATGGCAGGCCCACATTGCTTCGCTTTCTATCAGGGCATGGAAGCCTATCGAAAGGTCGCCGACGACGACATGATGTCGTTCTACATGACCGACTTCC
>WBZO01003533.1_pt1 | contig 18103 bp, 17 predicted proteins | sample 5204261 | NCBI WGS metagenome assembly WBZO01 (sample SAMN12412400, study PRJNA552823) | activated sludge metagenome | isolation source: activated sludge from anammox sidestream of wastewater treatment plant... | place: USA: North Carolina | collected 2017-09
CCGTTGGGCATGCCTGCCACTGCGAGCGCCGCGGCCCCCGGCATCCGTTCCCGGGGTTTCATCCGGCCGCTCCGCTCACTTCTCGATCTTCGTCACGATGTACTGGTCGCCCCGCTTCTCGGCCTGGAACTTCACCTTGTCGCCCGCCTTGACCCGGTCGAGCATCCCCGCGTCCGCGACCTGAAACACCATCGTCATCGGGGGCATGTCGATGCTCGGGATGGGGCCGTGCTTGATGGTCAGCTTCTTCGCCTCCCTGTCCACCCGGCGGATCTCGCCCTCGGCCATCGGCGCGGACGCGGCCTGCACCCCCTGCGCGCCCGCGTGGCCCGAGTGGCCGGACTGCGCGAGTCCCGCCGCCGGCATCGCCGCCGCCAGCACGGCTCCGAGAATGATCCTCTTCCGCATCGTCGTCTCCTTGAGTAAACGCAAATTCCGCGGCGCGCTCAGCGCACCGTGATCTTCCCGATCATGCCCGCCTCCAGGTGGCCGGGAACGAGGCAGGCGAAGTGGAACTCGCCCGCCGCGGTGAACTGCCACACCATCTCGCCGGTCTCGCCCGGCCGGAGGTGCACCATGTACGGCTCGTCGTGCTCCATGCCGGGGAACTTCTTCATGAGCTCGTAGTGCGCCTGCAGCTCGGCCATGGTGCCGATGACCGTTTCGTGCATCAGCTTCCCGCCGTTCGTCACCACGAAACGGACCGTGTCGCCGCGTTTCAACTCGATCGCGGCGGGCGTGAAGCGCATCCTGTCGGTCCCCTCGATGCGCACCGTGCGCGTCACCTGCGCCGGGTCGCCGGGCCGGCCGAACGCCTTCTCCTGGTCGGCGGCCGGGGCCGCCTTCCTGGTCGACTTCTTGGCGTGCGCCGATTCGCCGTGTCCGAGCGCGGCGGGGGAAGCGGCGAGCATCGCCGCGAGGAGGACTGCGCGCTTCTTCATCCGGGTTTCTCCTGGTCGGTGATGATGCCATCCGCCTCCGCGGGGTCCTTCGCTTGCGTCAGGATCCGCGCCGGTCTCCCGGCCGCGATGACCGGCGCAGCGCGCGCCGTGCCGAGCCCGCAGCAGGGTGGGGCACACACGGCGCGTGCGCCGCGGTTACCGGGTCACGATCACCGCGGCGCCCGGCGCGCCGAGCTTGCGATCGATCGTGAGCAGCCGATAGCCACCGTGCTTCGCCTGCGCGTAGAGCAGCCGATCGAAAGGATCGGTGTGCGCCTGGCGCGATTCGCAGGAGACGAGCAGGGGTTCCTGATGGATCGCCAGCGGACGCAGGCCGTTCGCGATGGCCTGCCTGAGGATCCGGCGCGGCTGCACGGCGATCTTTCCCTTGCGCCACTTGAGGCCCAGCTCCCAGAGCGAGGCGTCGGAGAACCAGACGCTGTCCGCGTCGGCGATCGCGCGCCGCGCGGCGGCGTCGAGCTCGGGCGCGTCGGTGACGAGCCAGATCAGGCAGTGCGTGTCCAGCAGAAGCCTCACGTGCCGAGCAGATCCTCGTCGCGCAGCGGCGCGTGGAAGTCGGGGGCGAGCTTCAGCCGTGCCGCCCTGAGGCCGCCGAACCGCACGCCGCTGCGCGTCGCCGGCGCAGGCGCGATCGGCGTCAGCCGCGCGACCGGCTTGCCCGCGCGGGCGATGACGACCTCCTCGCCCGCCTGCGCCTTCTCGAGCAGCGCGGACAGCTGGGCCTTCGCCTGGTAGATGTTGACCAGCATCCATCCCTCCGTCCAGTTGGTCAGATTCTAGCAAACTTGACCAAGTGTGCTCGAGGACGGGAGAACCCCGATCGCCCTCATGCGGCGCCCGCGGCGGGCGCGCGCGCCGCCGCTTCCCGCGCGAGCCCCCGGCGCCGCAGCAGGTAGTACGCCGCCGGGATCACGAGCATCGACAGCAGCGGCGCGGTGACCATGCCGCCGATCATCGGCGCGGCGATGCGCTGCATCACCTCGCTGCCGGTGCCGGCGGACCACATGATCGGCGCGAGGCCGGCCAGGATCACCGCCACGGTCATCGCCTTGGGCCGCACCCGCAGCACCGCACCCTCCTCGATCGCCTCGAGCAGCGTGCGCTCGTTCGCCGGCGCGCCGGCCGCGAGGCGGCCCTCGAACGCGTGCTTGAGGTAGATCAGCATCACCACGCCGAACTCCGCGGCCACGCCCGCGAGCGCGATGAACCCGACCGCGCTCGCGATCGACAGGTTGTGGCCGAGCAGCCACACGTACCAGAACCCGCCCACCAGCGCGAACGGCGGCACGATCATCAGCAGCGCCGCCTCGTCGAAGCGCCGGAAGGTGAGGTAGAGCAGCACGAAGATGATCGCGCCGGTGAACGGCACCACCACGCCCAGCCGCTTCACCGCGCGCTCGTAGTACTCGAACTGGCCGGACCACTGCACCGAGACGCCCGCGGGCAGCGCGACCTCGCTCGCCACCGCGCGCTTCGCGTCGTTCACCACGGCCACCAGGTCGCGCCCGCGGATGTCGACGTAGATCCAGCTCGCGAGGCGCGCGTTCTCGCTCTTCAGTCCCGGCGGGCCGTCGGCCACGGCGAGCGTCGCGACCGCGCCGAGCGGCACCTGCGCGCCGGCCTCGGTCACGATCGGCAGCTCGCGCAGCCTGCCGACCGAGTCGCGCAGCTCGCGCGGGTAGCGCACGTTGATCGGGAAGCGCCGCCGGCCCTCGATCGTCTCGCCCACGTTCTCGCCGCCGATCGCGGCCGAGACGACCGACTGCACGTCCGCGACGTTGAGCCCGTAGCGCGCCGCCGCCGCGCGGTCGATGCGCACGTCGATGTAGCGTCCCCCGGTGATGCGCTCGGCCAGCGCCGAGCTCACCCCCGGCACGTCCTTCACCGCGGCCTCGATCGCGGCCGCGACGCGCTCGATCTCCGCGAGATCGTTGCCCGACACCTTGATCCCGAGCGGACTCTTGATCCCGGTCGCGAGCATGTCGATGCGGTTGCGGATCGGCGGGATCCAGATGTTGGCGAGCCCCGGCAGGCGCACCAATGCGTCGAGCTCGTCGACCAGCTTCTCCGGCGTCATGCCGGGCCGCCACTCCGCGCGCGGCTTGAGCTGCACCGTCGTCTCGATCATCTCGAGCGGCGCCGGGTCGGTCGCGGTCTCCGCCCGGCCGATCTTGCCGAACACGCGCTGCACCTCGGGGACGGTCGCGATCAGCCGGTCGGTCTGCTGCAGGAGCTCGGCCGCCTTCGACGGCGCGATCCCCGGCAGCGTGGTCGGCATGTAGAGGAGGTCCCCCTCGAAGAAGGGCGGCAGGAACTCGCCGCCGAGGCGCGTCGCCGGCACCGCCGTCGCCGCGAGCGCGACCAGCGCGACCGCGAGCGTCGCCTTCGGCCAGCGCAGCACCGCCGCGAGCAGCGGGCGGTAGGCGGCGATGAGCGCGCGGTTGACCGGGTTGCGGCGCTCGTCCGGGATGCGGCCGCGGATCAGGTAGCCCATCAGCACCGGGATCAGCGTCACCGCGAGGATGGCCGAGGCGGCCATCGCGTAGGTCTTGGTGAACGCGAGCGGCGCGAAGAGCCGCCCCTCCTGCGCCTCGAGCGCGAACACCGGCACGAACGAGAGCGTGATGATCAGGAGCGAGAAGAAGAGGGCCGGCCCGACCTCGACCGCGGCCGCCCCGATCACGCGCCAGCGCTCGTCGGCGCCGAGGCGCGCCCCGGGGTGCGCGTGCGCCCAGGCCTCGAGCCGCTTGTGCGCGTTCTCGACCATCACGATCGCCGCGTCCACCATCGCCCCGATCGCGATCGCGATGCCGCCGAGCGACATGATGTTGGCGTTCACGCCCTGGTAGTACATGACGATGAACGCCATCAGCACGCCGAGCGGGAGCGTGACGATCGCGACCAGCGCCGAGCGCAGGTGCGCGAGGAAGAGCGCGCAGACGAGCGCCACGACGACGAACTCCTCCACCAGTTTGTCGCGCAGGTGCGCGACCGCGCGCTCGATGAGCCCCGCGCGGTCGTAGGTCTCCACGATCTCGACCCCCGGCGGGAGGCTCTGCGCGAGCTCGGCGAGCTTCGCCTTCACCGCGTCGATCGTCGCGAGCGCGTTCTTGCCGGCGCGCATGATCACCACGCCCCCCGCGACCTCCCCTTCGCCGTCCAGCTCGGCGATGCCGCGGCGCATCTCGGGGCCGACCTGGATGCGCGCGACGTCCTTCAGCGTCACCGGCACGCCGCCCTTGCCGGTCGCGAGCGGGATGGCGCGGAAATCGTCCAGCGTGCGCAGGTAGCCGTTCGCGCGCACCATGTACTCGGCCTCCGCCAGCTCGACCACCGAGCCGCCGGTTTCGCGGTTGGCGTTCTGGATCGCCGTCACCACCCGCGCGTGCGGGATCCCGTAGGCGCGCAGCCGGTCCGGGTCGAGCACGACCTGGTACTGGCGCACCATGCCGCCGACGGACGCCACCTCCGCGACGTTCGGCAGCGCCTTCAGCTCGTAGCGCAGGAACCAGTCCTGGAGCGCGCGCAGCTCGCCGAGGTCGTTGCGGCCCGAGCGGTCGACGAGCGCGTACTGGTAGATCCAGCCGACCCCGGTCGCGTCCGGCCCGAGCGCCGGCTTCGCCTGCGGCGGCAGGCGCGCCTGCACCTGGTTCAGGTACTCGAGCACGCGCGAGCGCGCCCAGTACGGGTCGGTGCCGTCCTCGAACAGCACGTACACGAACGAGTCGCCGAAGAAGGAATACCCCCGCACCGTCTTCGCGCCCGCCACGGACATCATCGTGGTGGCGAGCGGGTAGGTGACCTGGTCCTCGACGATGCGCGGCGCCTGGCCGGGGTAGGTCGTGCGGATGATGACCTGCACGTCGGACAGGTCGGGCAGCGCGTCGACCGGGGTGCGCGCGACCGCGTAGAGGCCCCACGCGGTGACGAGCGCGGTCGCCATCAGCACCAGGAACCGGTTGGCGATCGACCAGCGGATGAGGGCGGCGATCATCGCTGCGCTCCATGCCCGGCGTGCGGATCGAGGCTCTTTGCGGCCGCGCCGGCCCGTTCGACCCTGGTCGTCTGGAACTCGCCGTCGCGGGTGATCACGAACTCGAAGCGGATCGGGTCGCCCGCCTGCAGGCCCTGCGGCAGCCCGCCCGCCGGCGACTTGAACTCCATCGTCATCGCGCCCATCCCCGCGCTCGGGACCGCGCCGTGCTTGATGGTGAGGAACTTGTCGTCGCCGGTGACCATGACCCCCTCGGCCTTGTGCGTGGGCGCCGCCGCCGCGGCCCCGCCCTCCGCCGGCTGCATGCGGGTGAGCACGGCCCGCAGGCTCGCCTCCGAGTCGATGAGGAACTGCCCGGACAGCACCACGCGGTCGCCCTCGGCCAGCCCCTGCACGATCTCGGTGTCGCCGCCCGATTCGGCGCCAGCCTCGACGTCGACCGGCCGGAACATGCCGTTCTCGTCGGCGCGGATCACGACCGTGCGCGTCCCGGTGCGAATCACCGCCTCGCTCGGGACGAGCAGCGCCGCGCGCGCGGCGGGCGGCGCGAACGCGAGCGACGCGAACATGCCCGGCGCGAGCCGCGCGCGCGGGTTCGCGAGCTCGATGCGCGCGCGCACGGTGCGCGTCTCGACGTTCAGCTCCGGCAGGATCGCCGCGACCCGGCCGCGGAAGGTCTCGCCGGGAAAGGCCGCGACGCGCGCTTCCACCGGCGTGCCCGGCCGCACCGCCGCGCTCAGGGCCTCGGGCACCTCCGCGTTCACCCAGACGGTGGCGAGGTCGACGATGCGGAACAGCGTCGCGCCGGGCGCCACCGTCATGCCCTCGCGCACGTCGAGCGCGGCGATGACGCCGCCGATCGGCGCGCGCAGCGTGAAGCGCGGCTGGGCGCGCCGGTCGCGCTCGACCGCCTGGATCAGCTCGTCGCTCATGCCGAGCAGCACCAGGCGCTGGCGCGCGGCCGCGCGCAGGGTGTCGGCGCCCGCGAGCTCGCTCCGCAACAGCGCGAGGTACTCCTCCTGCGCCGCGGCCCACTCCGGCACGAGCAGCTCCACGAGGGGCGCGCCCTTCGCCACCGGATCGAGCGGCGCGCGCGCGAAGAGGCGCTCGACGAAGCCGCCGGTGCGCGACTGCAGCACGACCACGCCGCGCTCGTTCCACGCGACGGTGCCGACCGCCTCGACGCGGCGCTCGAGCGCGCCGCGGCGCACCGCGGCGGTGCGCACGCCGAGGTTCTGCGCCACGCGCGGGTTGATCGCGACGCCGCCCTCGCCGGCCGGGTCGTCGGCGTACTTCGGCACGAGCTGCATGTCCATGAAGGGCGACTTGCCGGGCTTGTCGAAGCGGCTCTGCGGGTACATCGGGTCGTACCAGTAGAGGACCTTGCGCCCGCCCTCGGCCGGCGCGCCGGCGCCGGTCTTGCCGGCGGCGGCCGGCGCGGGCGCCGCGTGCTTCATGCCCTCCGCCATCCCGTACCAGTAGCCTCCGCCGATCCCGGCGGCGAGAAGCAGGACGGCGAGCGTCCAGGCGACGGCGCGCTTCATGGCTTGTCCTCCTCCTGCGGCGCGAGGTAGCTCAACCCCGCCCACGCGCGGGCGCGCTCGAGGAGCGCGTTGTTCAGTCCGATCTGCGTCTCCGCCTCGGCCTTGCGCGCCTCGACGACGGCCGCCAGTTCGCCCCTGCCCCCGCGATAGGCGGCGAGCGCCGCCTCCCCGCGTTCGCGCGCGAGCGGGATGAGCACGGTCTCGAAGCGCGTCGCGCGGCGGCTCCACGACTCCCAGTCCACCGCGAGCGAGCGGATCTGCGCCTCCTGGGCCCGGCGCGCCTCCGTGCGCAGCGCGCGCGCCCGGTCCACCTGCGCGAGGCTCGCGGCGACGTCGCGGTCCTGCCGCTGCGCGGCGGCGATCGGCAGGTCCACGCTGAACATCAGGGTCGCCATGTTCGAGTAGTACGGCGAGCGCTGGCCGAACAGGAACTCCACGCTCCAGTCCGGGCTCGTGCCGCTCTTCGCCACGTCGACCTCGCTGCGCGCGAGCGCCTCCCGGCTCTCGAGCACCTGCAGCGCCGGCTGGCGGTCGAGCGACGCGAGCAGCGCCTCCACCGGCACCGGGAGCCGCGCCGTGTCGGGCGCGGCCCCGACCGGGCGCCGGGCGTCCGGGCCGATGAGCGCGGCGAGCTGGATCCGTGCGCGCGCGAGCACGCGCTCCTGGTCGATCACCTGGTCGCGCACCGCTTCCAGCGCCGAGCGCGCCACGAACCCGTCGGCCGCACCGGCGCGGCCCGCGGCGATCGCCGCTCCGACCGTCTCCTGCTGCAGCGCGGCCGCGTCCGCGAGCCCGGTCATCGCCGCGAGCGAGCGCGTCGCGTACAGCACCTCGTACCACGCCACCGCCACCTCGCGCCGGATCTCGGCGCGCTCGAGCGCGAGGCTCGCCTGCTCGACCGCGCGCTCGCGCGCGACGCGCGCGCCGCGCGCCCGGCGCTTGTCGCCGCTCGGGACCTCCTGCATGACCCCGATGCGCTTCATCGTCATCGCGTCGGCGGTGAGGCTGAGCGCGTCGGCGCCGCTCACCGGCACGTTGTCGAGGCCGAACCGCAGCTTGGGGTCGGGGAGCTGGTGCGCGCGCTCGACCAGCTCGCCGGTGGCGGCGACCGCCGCCGACTGCGCGGCGACCCGCGCCGAGCGCGCCTCGCCGAGGCGGATCGCGTCGTCCAGCGACAGGGCTTGCGCCAGCGCGCCGGGCGCGCTGACGCTGATCAGGATGCACGCGAGGGCGCGCGCACGGGCTACGGGATGCATGGAACCTCCGCTCGATCGAACCGGAACGCGGCCGTGCCGGCACGGCACGGCGCATCGATCAGTCGGAGGTCAGATTCTCAGGCGGCGGTGGAGGAGGAACGGCGGCGGCGCGCCCGCGTGCGCGAGCCAGTCGGTCGCGCCGTGCGCGGCGCTGGACGACATGGCGGCGCCGGCGCGGAGCACGGCGACCGGCGCGCCGAGAGCCGGCGCGACGAGCGGCTTCGCCTGGTCGACGGTTTGCGTACCCGCCTCGCAATGCGCCTTGCACAGCGTGTCCGGGGCGGGCTGTTCGGACGCCTCGTGGTGGCAGCTCTCGACCGCCTCGTCGGCGACCGGCGCGAGCAGGCACGCGTGCGCCGCAGCGAACGCCTGGCCGAGCACGAGCGCCGCGCTCAGAAGGAGCGCGGTGACGCGGCGGGGCAGGACCGGGCGACGCACGGTCCGGAGGATACCCCAGCCGCCCGGCGCGGCGGGTTGCGCTGGGTCAATCGGGCCGCGGCACCCGCATGGCCCGGCGCGCGCCGGTGGCGCATCGCATGAGCCACCAGCGTTCGCATACTTGGCCGTGAGCCAGGTTGCGCAGCTGTAACGTATACGATACAATAAATGGCGTGCGAGATTCGCCGTTACCGCACCGTTGCCGGCGACGAGCCGTTCACGCAGTGGCTGGGAGCGCTGGTCGACCGGCAGGCGCGTGCCCGCGTGCTCGTGCGGCTGGAAAGGCTCGCGCTCGGGAACGCCGGCGACGCGCGTTATCTGCGCGATGGCGTCAGCGAGCTGCGGATCGATTGGGGTCCCGGCTATCGCGTCTACTTCGGACGGGAGGGAAACTCGCTCGTCGTCCTGCTCTGCGGAGGCGACAAGCGCAGGCAGGCAGTCGACGTCGAGCGCGCGGTGAAGCTATGGCACGAGCACGAAAACCGAAACAAGGCCCCGCCGCGCGTCAAGCGCTGACGGTCTCGCACCGCGAGCGACTCGTCGCGGAGCTGCGCGCGGATCCCGCGCTCGCCGCGGCGTATCTGAACGCGGCGGCAGAAGACGGGGATCCCCGCGTCTACCTCGTCGCGCTGCGGACCGTGGCCGAGGCCGAGGGCATGGCCAAGGTGGCGAAAGCCGCCGGCGTCCCGCGGGAGAGCCTCTACCGCGCGCTTTCCCCGAGCGGCAATCCGCGCTTCGCGACGCTGCACGCGATCCTCCGGGCGGCCGGTCTCCGGCTCGCCGTCGAGCGCGCCTGAGCGCGGCAGCTCGCAGCAGGTCCTCGTGCGCCACTGCGTGCCCGGCAACTGGCCGCGCGCCGAAGACGATGAGTTTGTGCACGGCGTAGCGCTCCGGTTGCTAGACAGCTCGTGAACATGTTTAGCAACCGTCAAGGAGGGATGCCGGCGGATCAGAACCGGCGCACCGCGTTCGCGAGCAGCTCGTACAGCGCGATCTGGCTGCCCTGCAGCGCGCCCATGCTCGGCAGGAGATCGAACGGCGTGGCGATCCGGAACCGCGGCAGCACCGTCGGCGCCGGCACCACGTCGAGCCCCGCCGCCGCGAACTCCGCCCGCGCGCGCCGGATATCGAAGCCGTGCATCACCAGCACGATGCGCTTCACCCCGTCGCGCTTCAGGATCGCGGCCGCGAACTGCGCGTTCTCGTGCGTGGTGCGCGAACGCTCCTCGGTCCAGCGCACCGGGACCTTGAACTCCTGCTCGAGCGCCGCGCGCATGACCGACGCCTCCGTCGCCGTGTCGCCCCACACCGAGCCGCCGGCGACGAGCACCGGCAGCCCCGTTTCGCGCGCGAGCTTCGCCCCGTACCGCACGCGTTCCAGGGTCCAGCGGTTGAGCGTGTCCCCGCCGTACTCGGGCGCGCCCCGCCGCAGGCCCCCGCCGAGGACGACCACCGCCTGCGCGCTGCGCGCGTCCTCGAGCCGCACCGCCGGCGCGTCGTTCGCGAGGCGCAGGAGCAGGTACGAAACCGGCCCGAGCGACAGCGCGAGCAGCGCGAGCAGCCCGGTCCAGAGCAGCAGCCCGCCGAGGCGCGGCCGGCGTCGAAGCGCCAACGCCCCCGCGACCGCGAGGAGGAGCGGCCCCGCCGGCGGGAGGACCAGCGCGGTCGCGAGCTTCTTGAGGAAGAAGAGCTCCATCGGAGCGTCGACAGTACGTCATTCGGGGCGCCGATGCGCGAGGGAACGAGCGCCCCGTCGGAAAACCGGTGACGGACTGCCGGGGCGCCTTCTATACTGGCCGGGCCGCGGCGCACGTCGAAGAACCGGGTCTCCATCCGCCCGCCGCGGCGGGGAACGCAAGCACGGGGGAGGCGTCATGTTTCTGTTCGAGCTGCTCGATCTCGCGCACGGGTTCAGGAAGTACTTCGACGTCGCGCCGGCGGTCACGCCCGACCTGCGGCGCCGGGCCTACGAGATCCGCCACCGCGTCTACTGCGAGGAGCTCGGCTTCGAGCCGGTGCGGCCGGACCGGTGCGAGCGCGACGCGTACGACGCGCGCGCGGAGCACGTGCTGGTGCGCTCGCTCAAGCACGACCGGTTCGTGGCGTGCGCGCGGCTGGTGCGCGTCGACCCGTCCGACGCGGCGAGCGAGCTCCCGGTGGAGCGCGCCTGCGCCGCGACGATCGACCGCCGGCGGCTCGACCCGGCGGCGCTCGACCGGCGCCGCATCGGCGAGATCTCGCGCCTCGCGATCGTGTCGGAGTTCCGCCGCCGCAACGGCGAGAAGCACGCCGCGATCGCGGTCTCGGAGGCGGACTTCGGCGCGGTCGACCTGCCGCGCTTCCCCTACATCCAGGTCGCGCTCTACCTCGGCACGATCGCGTTCGCGAAGCGCCTCGGCATCGAGACGCTGTTCGTCCTCACCGAGCCGCGCCTCGCCGGCCACTTCGCCAAGCTCGGGGTGCGCATCGAGCGCATCGGCGGGCCGGTCGAGCACCGCGGCGAGCGCGTGCCCTCGGTCATGACCGTCGGCTCGATCGAGTCCAACCTGCCGCGCTCGGTGCGGCCGCTCTACGAGCTCATTTGCAGCGAAGTGTGGAGCGGCGTCGAGCGCGGCGCCGCGACGGTGCACTGAGACCCGCCCCGGCGGCTAGCGCGCGCCCTGCTTCATCAGCTCGACCAGGTGCCGGCTCGGGATCGCGTAGGTGATCCCGCTCGGCTGCGTGAGCGCCGACTCCTTCGAGCCTTTCACGAACACCATGTTGACCACCCCGATCACCTCGCCGGTGGCGGGCGCGTACACCGGGCTGCCGCTGTTGCCGGGGTAGGCGGTCGCGTCGAGCTGGAACACCGGGAACGCGCCGCTCGCGAGCTGGCGGATCGCGCGCGTGTCGAGCTGGCTCGAGCTCGGCGGCGGGATCGCGATCGGCGTGATCGCGGCGATCATGCCGCGGTGCGTCGCCGGGTACGGCCCGAGCACGTTGCCGATCGGAAAGCCGGTGAAGAGCACCGCCTCGCCCTCGCGCACGCCGTCGGAGTCGCGCACCGCGAGCGCCGGCAGCGGCGCGCCCTCGACGCGCAGCAGCGCGAGGTCGTGCGCGGGGTCGGTCGCGCCGCGCACGGCCGGGCGCACCTGCGCCGTGCGCCCGGGGCCGGGCACCAGGATCGCGATCGTCTCGAGCTTCTCCGCGTCGAGCGTCGCCGGCAGCACGTGCGCGTTGGTGGCGATCGTCACGCCGTCGCCGACGGCGAAGCCGGTGCCGAGGAAGCGGAACGCGGGCGAGCGCGTGCGCTGGAACGACCCCACCGCCACGACCGAGGCTTTCACGCGCTCGATCGTGCGCGGCGCGTCGGCGAGGCCCTGCGCCCGCGCGAGCGCGGGCGCGAAGAGGACGAGCGCGAGCGCGAGAGAGGGGCCGGCGCGCATCGGCTACATGCGGCCGGCGATGAGCGGCGAGGGCTCGGCGGCCTGCGGGTCGTACGGGTGCGCCTCGGCGCCGTACAGCCGGCGGATCTTCAGCACGTAGTCGCGCGTCTCGGCGTACGGCGGGACGCCGCGATGACGGTCGACCGCGCCCTCGCCGGCGTTGTAGGCCGCCGCGGCGAGCTCCACCCGCCCGCGGTAGTACGCGAGCAGCCAGCGCAGGTACGACAGCCCGCCGCGCACGTTCTCCGCGGGATCGTACGCGTTGCGGACGTTGAACCGCGCCGCGGTGCCGGGGATGAGCTGCATCAGGCCGCGCGCATCCTTCGGCGAGCGCGCGAAGGGCTCGAAGTTGGACTCCACCGCGACGATCGCGAGCGCGAGGCGCGGGCTCACGTCGTACTTCGGCGCGAGGGTCCGCACCAGCTCGACGAACTTCTGCTTGTACGGCGGCAGCCCGGCGAAGGTGTCGGCGCCGTCGTCGAAGGCGAGCGTCGCGGCCGGCATCTGCGCCGGGCGCATGCAGTCGGGCAGCCGGTCGACCGACTCGCCGACGAACCGCTGCATGCGGCGCGCCGGCTCGTGGCCCTGCGCCGCGGCGAGCGCGAACAGGCTCGCCGCGATGCCGTCGTCGTGCGCGAGCCCGCGGCCGTTCGCGTACATCCAGCCGAGGCCGTACTGTCCCTCCGCGTCCCCGCGCCGCGCCGCCTCGCAGTAGAGGAACGCGGCCTGGACGAGGTTCTTCGGCACGCCCTCGCCGTGCTCGTAGGCGAGCGCGGCGGCCACCAGCGCCTGCGGGCTCGCGCTCGCGTCGAAGGCGACCGGCGGCTCCGCGGCCCGCGCGCCCGCGCCCGCGAGGAGCGCGAGGAGCGCGAGGAGCGCGCACGCGAGGCGAAGGCGGGGCACTGCGCCGCTCCTAGGCCCGCGCCGGCTCGGGCGCGAAGCGCGCCACGTACCACGGCAGCGCCTCGGCGAGGCCGGCGGCGAGGTCGTGCGTGGGGGCGAAACCGAGCAGGCGCGCCGCCTTGCCGATGTCGGCCTGCGAGTGGCGCACGTCGCCGGCGCGGAATTCCCCGTGCACGGCGGCCGGCGCGTCCACGTCGGGCATCAGCCGGCGCAGCGTCGCGTACAGGCCGTTCAGCGTGGTGCGCTCGCCGACCGCGACGTTGTAGACCTGGTTCGACGCGGCCGGGTCGGCCGCGAGGGCCGCGCGCAGGTTCGCCTGCACGGCGTTGCCGACGTAGCAGAAGTCGCGGCTCGTCTCCCCGTCGCCGTAGATCGCGACCTGCTCGCCGCGCAGGAGCGCGCGCACCCAGCGCGGGATCACCGCCGCGTAGGCGCCCTCCGGATCCTGGCGCGCGCCGAAGACGTTGAAGTAGCGCAGCCCGATCGCGCTCGTCCCGTAGCAGCGCCCGAACACGTCCGCGTAGAGCTCGTTCAGGTACTTCGTTACCGCGTAGGGCGAGAGCGGCGCGCCGATCCGGTCCTCGACCTTCGGCAGGCCGGGGTGGTCGCCGTAGGTGGAGCTCGACGCGGCGTACACGAACCGGCGCGCGCCGGCGTCGCGCGCGGCGACGAGCATGTTGAGGAACCCGGTCGCGTTGGCCGCGTGGGTGACGAGCGGCTGCTCGATCGAGCGCGGCACCGAGCCGAGCGCCGCCTGGTGCAGCACCACCTCGACCCCGGCGCACGCCCGGCGGCAGGCGGCGGGATCGACGATGTCGCCCTCGATGAACGCGTGCCGCCGCCACGCCTCCTCGCCCACCGCCGCGCGCACCTCGTCGAGGTTGCGCGCGTAGCCGGTGGCGAAGTTGTCGAGGCTCACCACCTCCTGGCCGAGCCCGAGCAGGTGCTCGACCAGGTGCGAGCCGATGAAGCCGGCCGCGCCGGTGACGAGCCAGCGGCGGCGCGTCGCCGCGACTTCCCGGCGCAGGGGTTCGGCGATCGGGTGCGTCATCGCCCTACAGCCGCCAGACCTGCACGCCCCGCGCGCGCAGCGCCGCGGCGTCCATCTGGCACTTCACGTCGACGAACAGTCCGCCCGGGGCGAGCTTCGCCACGTACTCGTCGAGCGGCCGCGCCCTGAACGCCCCGTGCGCGACCGCGGCGACGAGCGCGTTCGCGCGCGGCAGCTGCTCCCAGGCCTTCAGCTCGACGCCGTACTCGTGCACCGCCTCGGCCGGGTCGGCGAGCGGGTCGTGCACGTGCACCGTCACGCCGTACGACTCGAGCTCGCGCACGATGTCGATCACGCGCGAGTTGCGCAGATCCGGGCAGTCCTCCTTGAAGGTGAGCCCGAGCACGTTCACGTGCGCGCCCTTGACCGAGAACCCGGCCTGGATCATGTGCTTGACCGTCTGCTCGGCGACGAACTTGCCCATGCCGTCGTTGATGCGCCGCCCGGCGAGGATCACCTGCGGGTGGTAGCCGAGCATGTCGGCCTTGTGCGTGAGGTAGTACGGGTCGACCCCGATGCAGTGCCCGCCCACGAGCCCCGGCCGGAACGGCAGGAAGTTCCACTTCGTGCCGGCCGCCTGCAGCACCTCGTGCGTGTCGATGCCGAGCTTGTGGAAGATGAGCGCGAGCTCGTTCATGAGCGCGATGTTGAGGTCGCGCTGGGTGTTCTCGATGACCTTCGCCGCCTCCGCGACCTTGATGCTGCTCGCGCGGTGCACGCCCGCGGCCACGACGCTGCCGTAGACCCGCGCCACGCGCTCGAGCGTCTCCGGGGTGTCGCCGGCGACGACTTTCACGATCTTCGTGAGCGTGTGCTCCCGGTCCCCGGGGTTGATCCGCTCGGGCGAGTAGCCGACGAAGAAGTCCTCCTTCCACTTCAGCCCCGAGTGGCGCTCCACCACCGGGATGCAGACCTCCTCGGTCGCGCCCGGATACACGGTGGACTCGTACACGATCGTCGCGCCGCGCTTGAGGTTGCGCCCGACCGCCTCGCTCGCGCCGACGAGCGGCCGGAAATCGGGCTGGTGCGCGTCGTCGATCGGGGTCGGCACCGCGACGATCACGAAGTCGGCGTCCCCGAGCGCGGCCGGATCGGTCGTGACGCGGAGCTGCGCGGCGGCCTTCAGCTCCGCGGTGCTCACCTCGCCGGTCGGGTCGACGTGGCGGCGGTACGCGTCCACCTTCGCCGCCGAGAGGTCGAAGCCGATGGTCGGGTGCTGCTTGCCGAACTCGACCGCGAGCGGGAGCCCGACGTAGCCGAGGCCGACGACTGCGAGCGTGGTCATGCGCGCCTCAGAGCTTCTGCGCGAGCGCGGCGGCCTCGGCCTTGAGCGGGCTCTCGCCCGGCGCGGCGGCCACCGCGTCGAGCTCGCGCTTCGCGCCCGCCTTGTCGCCGCCCTTCAGCAGCGCCTTCGCATAGTGCAGCCGGATCTCGAGCGCGTTCGGCGCCGCGGCGGCGGCCTTCGCCAGGATCTCGGTGCCGCGCTTCGCGTCGCCCTTCTCCACCAGCATCCAGCCGAGCGTGTCGGCGACCGCCGGGCTGTTGGGCGCGGCCGCGAAGGCCTTCTCCGCGTAGTCGAGCGCGGCAGGGTCGTTGAGCTGCCCGAGCGTCCACGCGAGGTTGTTGAGGGCGAGCGCGTTGCCCGGCTGCAGCGCGAGCAGCTCGCGGTAGCCGCGCGCCGCCGCCCGGTAGTCCTTGCCCGCCAGGGCGCGGTCGGCGAGGTACAGCCGCATCGTCGCGTCCTTGGGCTGCTCCTTCAGCCAGCGGGCGGCGAGCGCGTCGGCCTCCGCCGTGCGCTTGGCGGCGGTGAGGAGGCCGTGCAGCCGCACCGCGATCGCGGGCGCGGCCTGGCGCTTGAGCGCCTCCCCGTACGCCGCGATCGCCTCGTTCGTCTTCTTCTGTGCGAGGTGCACCTCGCCCTCGAGCACGAAGCCCGCGGCGTCCTTCGGGCGCTCCTTCTGCAGCGCGCGCGCCTCGGCGAGCGCCTCCTCCGGCTTGCCGGCGGCGATCTGCACCGCCATCAACCCCTGCAGCGCGTTCAGCTGCGAGGGCGCCAGCGCGAGCGCCTTGCGCAGCGTCTGCGAGGCGGCGTCGTAGTCCTTCGCCGCGGCCTGCGCCCGCGCGAGCAGCATCAGCGGCGCGGGCGATTGGGGCAGGAGCGCGACGAGCCTGTTGTACGTGGAGATCGCCTGCTGCGTGTCGCCTGCCGCGAGCTGCGCGCGCCCCAGCGCCGCCACGATCTGCGCGTTGTCGGGGATCGCCGCGGCCGCTGCCTGCGCCGCGGTGACCGCGCCCTTGGCGTCGTTGGTGCGCAGCCGCAGGTCGACCGCGGCGAGCCGCGCCCGCAGCGCGGTCGGGTTGGCGGCCACCGCGCGGTCCACCGTCGCGATGATCTCGGCCGCGCTCGCGCCGGTGGCGGCCTGGACGTCGGCGAGCCCGAGCAGGGCCTGTTCGTTCTTCGGGTCCTTCGCGACGATCGCCTCGAAGCGCTTGCGCGCGGCGTCGGGCTGCTTGTCCGCGATGTCCAGCCGCGCGAGGTTGCGCACCGCCGGCAGGTAGTCGGGCTGCAGCGCGAGCGCCTGCTCGAAGCTCGCGCGCGCGCCCTTGCGGTCGCCCTTCGCGCCCAGGATCCCGCCGCGGATCGTCGGCGGCAGCGGGCTCTTCGGCTGTTTCTGCACGAGCCGGTCGGCGATCGCGAGCGCCTTGTCGAACTCGCGCTTGCTCAGGTGCGCGGAGACGAGCGCGAGGTCGGCCTGCATCCCGCCCGGGTCCATCTCGGCCGCCGATTCCAGGTCCTTCAGCCCGCCCTCGGTGTCGCCGGTGGCGAACTTCACCGCCCCGAGGCGCGCGCGCACCGCCGCGTCGTCCTTGCTCACCGCCGCGGCGCGCTCGTAGTACTCGCGCGCCCGTTTCGGGTCGTTGTGCGAGAGCGCCACCTCGCCGGCGATGCGCAGCAGGCCGGGGTCCTTCGGCGCCTGGCGCAGACCGGGCTCGATCACCTCCTCGGCCTGGTCGGGTTTGCCGAGCCGCAGATAGGTGGCCGCGAGGAGCGCGCGCGCGTACGTGTTCTGCGGCTGGCGTGCGAGCCCGCGGCGCAGGTAGTCCTCGGCGGCGACGAAGGCGCCGAGCTGGTACTCGGTCGCGCCGGCCAGCACGAGGCTCGGGCCGTGGTCCGGGGCCACCTTCAGCACCTGCTGGATCGCGTCGCGCGCCTGCGCGGGCACGCGCTGCTGGAAGGCGAGCAGGGCCTCGAGATAGCGCGCGCGCACGTCCTGCGGCAGCGCCTTCTTCAGCGCCTCGATCTCGGCCGCGGCCTCGTCGTACTTGCGCGCGTCGATCAGCATCATCGCGACGGAGAAGCGCGCCGCCCCGTTGAGCGGCTGCGCCTTGACGGCTTCGCGCATCGCCGCGATCGCCGCGTCCGGCTCCCTGCGCGCGGCGTGGATCTCGGCCTTGAGCATCAGCGCCTCGGGCATGCCGGGGGACCGGGCGAGCACCGCGTCCACCCCCTTCATCGCCGCGTCGAGGTTGCCGTCCACGGCCGCGAGCCGCGCCTCGCCGAGGCGCGCGAGCGGATCGCCGGGCTGGTCCGCGAGCGCGGCGGCGAACGACTCCCGCGCCTCCTTGGGCTGGCCGAGCGCGAGCTGCGCGGTCCCGAGCTGGGCGCGCACCGCGGCGCGCGCCGCCGCGTCGTCCGGGCGCAGGTCGCGCAGCGTCTGGATCACCTTGCGCGGGTCGCCCTGCGCCGCCAGCGCACGCACGTACAGCGGGTAGGTCGTCGCCGGCGCGTAGCCGGCGTCGATCGCGCGGCGGAACTCCTTCTCGGCGGACGCGAAGTCCCCGCCCTCCATCTGCGTCACCCCCAGCAGGTAGCGCGCCTCGGCGAGGTCGGGCTGCTGCTGGAGCGCGTTCTTGAGCTGGATCTCGGCGCTCTTGTAGTCGCGCTTCTCGATGAAGCCCTTCGCCGCGGCGACGAGCTTGTCGGGACTGTCCTGCCCGCAGCCTGCGAGCAGCGCGAGGGCGAGGGCGAGGGCGAAGCGACGGACGAGGTTCGAGGTCACGGTGGGATTCCCTGTGGACGGGGCGCGCGGCGCGCTAGCGCAGGCCGAATCGCTCCATGAGGTCGTAGAGCGTGGGCCGGCTCACGCCGAGGAGCTCGGCGGCCTTGCTCACGTTGCCGTTCACGCGGCCGAGGACGCGCACGATCGCCTGCTTCTCCGCCTCCTCGCGGACCTGGCGCAGGTTCGGCACCGCGCGCCCCGCCTCGTCTCCCCCCGCGAGCCCGAAATCGGCCGGCGCGAGCGCCGCCCCGTCGGCCATGATCACCGCGCGCTTGACGCAGTTCTCGAGCTCGCGCACGTTGCCCGGCCACGGGTGCGCCTCGATCGCCGCGAGGGCGTCGGGCCGCAGGCTGAGCGAGCCGCGGTGGTGCTCGGCGGCGAAGCGCCGCACGAACGCGTGCGCGAGCAGCGCGGCGTCGCCCTGGCGACGGCGCAGCGGCGGGATCTCGACCGAGATCTCGGCCAGGCG
>WBZO01003534.1_pt1 | contig 18102 bp, 14 predicted proteins | sample 5204261 | NCBI WGS metagenome assembly WBZO01 (sample SAMN12412400, study PRJNA552823) | activated sludge metagenome | isolation source: activated sludge from anammox sidestream of wastewater treatment plant... | place: USA: North Carolina | collected 2017-09
CGGGGGTGCTGGTGGCGCGGCCCGGGCTGTACCGGCGGGCGGGCAAGCGGGCGCTGGACGTGGTGCTGGCGGCGGCGCTGGTGGTGCTGGCGGCGGTGCTGGCGGCGGTGGCGGCGGTGGTGCGGCTGCGGCTGGGGAGTCCGGTGCTCTTCCGGCAGGAGCGGCCGGGCCTGGACGGGCGGCTGTTCACGCTCTACAAGTTCCGGACGATGACGGATCGCCGCGACGCCGCCGGGAAGCTCCTGCCGGACGGGGAGCGGCTGACGCGGCTGGGGGCGCTGCTGCGGCGGACGAGTCTGGATGAGCTGCCGGAGCTGGTGAACGTGCTGCGGGGGGAGATGAGCCTGGTCGGGCCGCGCCCGCTGCTGGTGGAGTACCTGGAGTTCTACACTCCCCGCGAACAGCGCCGGCACGCCGTGCGGCCGGGGATCACCGGCTGGGCGCAGGTCAACGGGCGGAACCGCGCGAACTGGAATGAGCGGCTCGGAATGGATGTCTGGTATGTTGAAAACCAGACCTTCTGGTTGGATATGCGGATTCTGTTTGAGACTCTCCGGTACATATTCAACCACACCGGAGTTGTCACAGATCCGCGGAGCGTAATGTTGGACTTTGACGAAGAACGCCGATTATCAAAGCGAGAAGTGTGACAATGGCCGCGACGGTTCAACGCGCTTCGCCTGATCACGCGCAAGCGATCGTGGCCGTTATGCGGTCGGGCTTCATTGATCACCTGCTGCCCTATACGATCTTTGGCTGTCACGGTATTGCGGAATATCTCTGCGATGTGCTTTCTGTACAGGAATACAGCAGCAGTCAGTATTTTGTCTGTGTTGAAGGAAACAGAGTCCTGGCGTTTGCGGAGCTGCGATATACGCCAACAAGCCTGTTTCTTAACCATATTTACGTGCTGGCGGAAGCCAGGGGGCGTGGTATCGGATCAGAACTACTCCGTTACGCACTCCAGCAGATGATGACAGGCGGACAGGACACTCTGGAACTGGATGTATTTACGAGCAATACACGAGCAGTGGAATGGTACACATCGCTGGGATTGGCCCCTGTCTATGAACAAGTCTGGCTTGAAGCAGGGATCAGGCCGCCCGCAAACGGGGCAGAAGGCTGGTGGTGTGCCCCCGATCTGGCACAGGCCAACAGGTTGCATGAAATATATGGGTTCTCTCAGTTCAGCCTGCAAACAAGCAGCGCTTCGTACATAACAGGCAGACTGGGAGCACACGCTTTCAGAAGCACTAATATTCTCCTTCTTAATGATGAAATTGCTACCAGAGCACTATTTACACTCGACCGAGACCGGAAGATGCTATACATATTGCGGTCAGATTGTCTGACACCCGGGCTGGATGGGTTCAAGGTGTTGGCGAGCAGTATGCGTTTGCAGGGACAGATTGATAGCGTACGGGCACGGCTGGCCTAAGGATGAACATGCTGGCGGAATTCATATCCACACAGGATGAAAGATGGCGGGGTTTCTTGCAGCAAACCTCCCATGACATCTACCATCTGCCTGAGTATCTGGAACTCTCCGCCCGGTATGAGGGGGGCACGGCTGCTGCTTTTTACGCCGAGAACGGTCAGGATCGTTTTCTCGCCCCCTTGCTGATTCGCCCGGTCCCGCGCTTCAACGGTACATCAACAGACCTGCGGGACGCTACGACTCCGTATGGGTATCCTACGCCACTGCTCATCGCCGACACACCGGCAGAAGCACTGGAAACGTTCCTGGAACTTTTTCGGACCCGTTGCCAGTCGCAGGGTATAGTGACGGCGTTTTTCCGCCTTCACCCACTGCTCCCTCTCCCAGAGACACTCGCCACCTACGGAGAGATCGTCTATCACGGAGATACCGTCAGCATCGACCTGACTCAGTCCGATGACGAAATGTGGTCTCAGATTCGGCAAGGTCACAGGAACAATCTGAAACGATTGAATAAACTGAATTTCCACGTCGAGCTAGATCAAGAAGAACATTTCGATGATTTTGTTCACCTATACATTCAAACAATGCTGAGACTGTCTGCTCGATCTTTTTATCAGTTTGACACCGTGTATTTCGAATCCTTACGGGCACTACTAAGTAAGCAGATTCATCTTTGCACCGTCCACACACCGGAAGGGAATATCGCATGCGCCGGATTGTTCTCCACTGTAGGTGATCTCATACAGTTCTATCTCTCCGGAACAGATGAAGAGCATCTCCGGTTGGCACCGAGCAAGCTGATGCTTGACCATATGCGCCGCTGGGGAAAAGAGCAGGGCTACAGGACATTTCATCTTGGGGGTGGGTTGGGTGCTCAGAACGATTCCCTGTTCATGTTCAAAGCTGGATTCTCCAGGCAGAGACACTCGTTCCATACCTTCAGAATGATCTTGGACACACAAAAATACAGCGAGTTGGTCGATAAATGGCGGGAAAATTTACCAGATTCCAGCGGCCCACATGATTTTTTCCCTTTATACCGCGCTACACCCAATTAGCAGGGAGTTCATCATGCACATCTCCATGTCATCACCCGACATCACGCAGGCCGAGATAGACGCCGTGCTGGCGGTGCTGGGCACGACCACGCTCAGTCTGGGTCCGCGCCTGGAAGCGTTCGAGAAAGCGGTGGCCGCCTACAGCGGGGTGCGGCGCGGCATCGGCGTGAACTCCGGCACGAGCGGCCTGCACCTGCTGATGATCGCGGCGGGCATCGGCGAGGGTGACGAGGTCATCACGCCGTCATTCAGCTTCATCGCCTCGGCCAACTGCGTGCTGTACGAGCGCGGCACGCCGGTCTTCGCCGACATCGATCCGCTGACGGGCAACATGGACCCGGCGGCGGTGGAGGCGGCGATCACGCCGCGCACGCGGGCGATCATCGCCGTGCACGCCTTCGGGCAGCCGGCGGATATGGACCCGCTGCGGGCGCTGGCCGAGCGGCATGGGCTGGCCCTGATCGAGGATGCCTGCGAGGCGATCGGCGCGGAGTATCGTGGCCGCCGGGCGGGGACGCTGGGCGACGCCGCTGTGTTCGCCTTTTACCCCAACAAGCAGATCACGACCGGCGAGGGCGGCCTGATCGCCACCGACCGCGACGACTGGGCCGACCTGTGCAACAGCCTGCGCAACCAGGGCCGCGATGTCTTCAACGGCTGGCTGAACCACAACCGGCTGGGCTACAACTACCGGCTGGACGAGATGAGCGCGGCGCTGGGGCTGGCCCAGATAGGGCGCATCGATGAGATGCTGGCCCGGCGGGAGCAGGTCGCGGCCTGGTACACCGACCGGCTGGCGGCGCTCCCCGGCCTCCACCCGCCCCATATCGCCCCGACGACGACGCGCATGAGCTGGTTCGTGTACGTCATCCGCTGCGACGAGGAAGCCGACCGGGCGCGCCTGGTGGAGGGGCTGGCCCGGCGCGGGATCCCCACCCGCCCTTACTTCACGCCGATCCACCTGCAGCCGTTCTATCAGGAGCGGCTGGGCTGCCGGCGCGGGATGCTGCCGGTGACGGAGAAAGCGGGCGACACCTTTCTGGCCCTGCCGTTCTCCAGCATGATGACGGAGGCGGAGGTCAACTACGTCTGCGAGCATATCGCCGCCATCGTCGACGAGGGCATCGCGCCAGCGATCCTGCTGCGGCCCTTCAGCCAGCGGGCGCGAGACCGCGACCACCAGTACGCGGCGGCGAGCGGCAAACGTTAGCGCTCTCCCGTGATACGTAAGCGGCTCCGGGCGGCGCTCACCCATCCCGCCGCCCGCTGGACAGCAGTTCTGTTATGGACTACCCTGGTTCTGGCTTTGATGCTGCTGCCGGGCGACCGGGGCAGCACGGTCGATAACCTCTCGCGCTTCTTCGGCGGGGAGGATATCACTGACGACGCCGGACATGCCTTCCTGTTTGCGATTCTGACGATCCTGTGGGCCGGGGCGCTGTGCACCCGGATGAGCGCGCGGCGGGCGCTGGTCAGCGCTGCCGGGGTCGGCCTGCTGCTCGGCACGGGGACGGAGATCGCCCAGTTCGGCATCGACTACCGGGGCGTCTCGTTCCTCGATCTGGCGGCGAACTGGGTCGGGGTGGCGGCGGGCGTCGCCCTGCTGCTGATCGCCGCCCGGGTGCGCCAGACTCCGCCGGAGGGCGCGCCGCCCTATTCCGGCAGGGTGTAGATCACCTCAATCCACTGGTCAGTTGTCAGCGTCAGGCGGAATTCCAGCACCTGGCGGTCCACGTTGTAGCTGGTAGCCACAGCGGGCGTCGTCCCCACCAGCCGCGCCCCCGGCGGCAGGCTGACCTGCACGCTGACTGGCTCGCCGATCATGCCGGCCTGCTTCTGGATCGCCAGCCGGTAGCGGCGGTACTGGCCCACCGTCTCCACCAGCGGCGGCGACGTGTAGGAGAACTGGAAACGCTCCCCGGAGTTGTAGGGAACCTCAACCGTTGAGACGAAGATCGTATGCGTCTCAGTCGATACGATGACCGGCTGGCGCGGCAGGTTATTCCAGGCGGTGAGCGTGCTGCCCGCCGGGACAAAGACCTGCATCAGGTTGTAGTAGTTGATCTGGTTATAGTGCTCCGGGCGGACGGCCGGGTCGGCCTCGGCGACCGACGCCGGGAAGTCATAGGCGACAGTCAGGCGGCTCTCCAGCGCGCCGTCCGGCCCGATCGCCACGTCGTAGGTCAGGGCGCGGGAGATCGACCGGTTGGACTTGCTGCCCAGGTTGGCATCGGCCACCATCAGGTAATCGTTGGCCGTGCCGGGGAGCTGAGCGCCGGACCAGTTGAGGGCGTCCACCAGCCGCTCCAGGCGCTCGTCCTTGAAGAAGAGCATGATATGCTTTTCCTGCAGGGCGCGCAGGACGGCGCCGAACATCTGCGCCCCCTGCTCGCGATCAACGCGCTGCCAGTCAGCCATGATCTGCCGGTATAGCGCAGCCAGGAAGCGCTTGTGCTCGCGACTCTGCGCCCCTTCGCCCCGGATGGCATAAATCAGGGTGCGGAAGTTCTCCGGCGTGACCACTTCGTGATATTCGGGGACCGTCACGCTGCCCAGCCCGTCCAACAGGTATTCGAAGCCCACCAGATCGATGGCGATCACGCTGTCCACCGGCGCCCGGGGGTTGTCGCCGCCGTCGTAGAACCAGGCGGACATGGCGGCGGTGGAAGGAAAGTCGGCGTACCAGCTCCCATCCCAGGCGGCGTACACGGGCTGCCCGTAGCGAATCCACCAGGCCGGGGGAGCGAAGCTCGCCGCCAGGCTCGCCGGAGGCGGATTAGGGCTGGTCTCCGTCGTCGGATAGTAGTTGTAATCCACGACACGGCCATCATCCAGCAGCAGCCAGCCGTAAGTGCTGATGTACCCGCCGGAGGGGCGCAGCTCATCGCTGTTCTGGGCCAGCACCAGGATGTTCTGCCTCTCATCCAGACCCAGGGCCGAGGTCAGCAGATCGGGCGCTTCGGCCAGCAGGACGCTCAGCTCCAGCAGATCGCGCTGGTAGCGGGAAAGCTGCTCGGAGAGCAGGAGCAGGTCTGGCGAGACGCTGTCCAGCGCCAGGCCATCCAGCGCCAGACGGGCCTCCTGTAAACGCTGCTGCGCCTCCAGGAAGCGCCCCCGCCCCAGCGCCAGCAGTTCCACCACGCGCCCGCCCGACCCGGCCTGGACGGCCATCCCCGTGTCTTCGCGGCCCGAAACCAGCGAGAACAGGGTAGGCCGCAGCCCTTCCAGCATGGCCTGCCCGCCGGTCGTCATCGATCGTCCGGCGTCCAGCAGGCCTAACTGCGCCGCCCAGTCCGGGTTGAGCGCGGCCAGCGGACGCAGGAGGCGCGTCTGGGCGTCCGCGCGGGCGACTGCCCCGGCCAGGTCGTTGACGCTTGCCTGCAGGCGGTCGAAGTCGGTCAGGGTGAGCCGCGTGCCGGGCGTCGCGCTGATGGTGCCCAGCACCCGCTGGACGGAGGAGGCGGCGGATTCGATCCGGCTGCGGGCATCGGTGGCCAGGACCAGGGCGCCGACCACGGCCAGCGCCGCCACAACAATGACCACGGCGAACACCAGCGGCCAGTGCACCCGGCGCAGCCGCCGCCGGATACGGCCGAGCGGCCCGCTGTGGCGCCGCCGGCGACGCTTCTGCGGAGCGAGAGGCGAGAGGATATCGGAATCGGGCAGATCGGACATGGATGGGAGACCTGGTTACGTCACAGATTCGTGTCGGTCATCGCGGTTCTGTTCGGCCGATTTGCTGGCCGGCTTGCCATTCTGGCGGCCCGAACGCGATGAATCCGAGCTGTAATAGTAGTAGTACCGCCCCCCGTAGCCGTAGTCGTCGCGCATGGTGCGGGAGCTGATCTGGTTCAGGACCACGCCCTTGACTTCCACGCCGAGCTGCGTGAACTGCTCGCGGGCCTTGATGGCGGCATTGCGGCGCGTCCGGCCGGCGTTCACCACCAGCACGACCGAGGCGCCGGTCGCCGCGGCCAGCACAGCCGCGTCGGAGACGACCAGCACCGGCGGCGTATCGAAGATGATGACATCGACATTGCTGGCCTTGCGAAAGGCGTTAAACCAGCGTTTCATCAGGGTTGTGCCCAGCACCTCGGCGGGGTTGGCCGGCAGGAAGCCGCTGGTGATCGCCCGCAGGCGGGGCACACTGGTATCCTGCAGACATTCGCGCGCCGCGCTCACCTCAAACTGGCCGATATCGATTTCCTCGGCGGGCGCCGCCGAAAGCAGCGTGGTCAGCCCCAGCTCATTCTGCAGGCCCAGCACGCGGTGAATCATGGGGCGGCGCAGGTCGGCGTCCACCAGCAGGACGCGCATCCCGGTGGCGGCCATGGCCACAGCCAGGTTAGCCGCCGTGACGCTCTTGCCTTCTTCCGGGCCGGGGCTGGTGACGATGTACGCCTGGGTCCCTTCGCCCTGGACAGAGAACAGCAGGTTGGTGCGCAGCACGCGGTAGGACTCGGAGATCGGGGAGGACGGATCGTCAAACGTGATCAGGCGCTTGCGGGGGTCCTCGCCAGATTTGCCGAAGCGCGGGATCATGCCCAGCACCGGCAGTTTGAGCATCTGGGCCGTCTCCTCCGAGGAGCCGACTGTGTCATCCAGGTACTCGATCAGGAGCACGGCCCCGGCCGCCAGCACCACGCCGATGATCATGCCCAGCAGCGTCGCGGCGAAGACGCTGGTCCCGCTCGGCTCGGTGGGGATGCGCGCCTGCTCCACCACCGAAAGCGAATTGGTGCGGCTTTGCAGGTTGGCGATGGTGTCGGAGAACTGGGCCAGGTTGGCCGACGCCTGGTTGATCTGGTTCACCAGCAGATTGCGCTGCGCCCGGAGCTGCTCCTGCTGGTTCGTATCGGTGATCACCCCGAGCTGGCTGTCGATCAGTTGAAGCTGGGCGCGCTGATCCCGCAACTGGGTATTAAGCCGGGCAATCTCCTCATTGGCCATGGCCAGCTGCGCCTGCTGCTCAGCCGTCAGGTTGGAGGGGCTGTTCTGAATAAGCTGGCGGGCGACTTCGTTGGCGATATCGGCGGCCATGATCGGGTCGGCGTAGTTCACGGTGACAACAAGCAGCGACGTGTTGGGGATCACGCGGGTGCTGATGGCGCGCTCCAGCTCCTGCACCGTCAGGGGGAAGTCGCCAGCGTCAATGGCGGCTTCCAGCACGTCGTAGGTGCGGGCCAGCACGGCGTAGGTCTGGGCCAGCTCCACGCCGGTGCGAATCTCGGTCGAATCGGGGTTGGGCGACTGGATGAAGCCGCCGACGGAGAGCATGACCTGCGCCTCGTAGCTGTTGGCCTGGCGGCTGCGAATCAGAAAGCTCACCCCGCCGAAGAGCAGCGCCGCCACGATCAGCAGCCACAGCCACTTGCGAAACAGGCGAATGTACTCAGCAAGTTCCATACCCTTAAGCCCCTGTCCTTCTCAACCTTCCACGATACGATTAGACGCCAAAAGAAAGCGGCGGGCGAGCGTTCTGTTAGGGAATCGTCGGAAATGTGGACGAATTTAGCTAAAATTTAGAATTGCCCGTCCTACCCGGCCCCTGTCCGATTGCCAAATTGAGACCGTGCTCCTATGATTAGAGCAGGATGGTTTGCCCTGAATTAGCTCAGGATACGATTGCGGTTCCAACCAGTATACCCGGTTTGCCGGTAAAGGGAGAATCGCACGAATTCCGCGCCGCTTTATCTGCGAACCTTATAGCCATGGCGCGCCTGTCCGTCCGCTCTTCCCGCCCTGCGCCCTCGCATCGATGAGCACCAGAGAAGGCCAAGCTCTTATGAAACTACACCGGCTGCTTATCCCAATTGTTGTGCTGCTTCTGCTAACGCTGGGGGTGGCCCAGCGACCCGCCCCGCTCTACGCCCAGGCCGACCAGAGCTGCCCGCAGCTTGTTCAGGCGGCGCTGGACGAACTGGGGACCAACTGCGCCAGGCTGGACCGCAACGCCGCCTGTTACGGCTTCAACCGCGTGAACGCCACGTTCTCCCGGACAATGCCGCCCGACACCTTCAGCGCGACCGGCGATCGGGCCGACCTGGCCACGCTCCGCAGCATCGAAACGGCCAACCTGGACCCGGCCAGCCAGACGTGGGGAATCGCTGTGCTGAGCGTGCAGGCTGACCTGCCGACCGCCCTGCCCGGCCAGGCGGCTGTCTTCCTCCTGCTGGGCGATGTCACCCTGGAGAACGCGGTTGATCCGGCGGACACCCTGCTCCCGGCAGCGCCGGTGACGGTCACCACCGCCGAAGGGACCACGCTGCGCAGCCGGCCGGGCATGCAGGCCAACGCGGTCGGCGTCGCGCCGGCAGGCACGACTTTTCAGGCGGACCGGACGACGGAAGATGGCTACTGGGTGCGCGTCCTGTACCAGACAGGGCCGGCCTGGATCAACATCCAGGCGCTGGAAGAAGCGGACCTGAGCGGCCTGCCCGTTGACCATCAGGAACGCTTCACCCCGATGCAGGCCTTCACTTTCAGCACCGGGTTCGGCGCCCCCGCCTGCGATGCCGCACCGCCGTCCACCCTGGTCGTCCAGAGTCCGGAACGCTACAGTATCGACATCCGGGCCAACGGAGTCGATATCCGCCTCGGCTCCACAATCTTCCTGCGCACCCTGCCGAACAACGCCATGGAGATCATCGTCGGCGCGGGCCAGGCCACCCTGTACCCCGGGACACTCTTCGAGCTGGTTATCCCGCCCGGCGTGGCTGTGACAGTCCCCCTGGGGCCGGACGGCCAGCTCTTGCTGCCGGGCCTGTGGGGCACATGGCGGCTGCTGTCGCAGGCAGAGCTGGATCAGTTCGCCGGGCTGGAGAATGTGCCGCCCAATATCTTCAACACCCCCTTCCGGACGCCGATCATCCTGAGCGCATCCGGCGTTGGCCACCCTGTGCCCGGCGTCCAGACGCCGGGCGGCGTGGTCTTCCCCACCCCTCCGTCGCACGGGCATTTCTTCATCCAGATTCCGATGGACCCGACCGCCGGCGGAGAGCCGCTGCCCCGCGCCCCATGGCGGGCGATCCGGCTGGGCCAGCCCTCCGGCGGGCAGTGGATTCTCTACCACAGCAATCCGGGCGATGGCTGGGGTATCTACCGGCTGAGCGATCCGCGCGAGGCCGGGCTGCCCGGCGGACTCGTGATAGGGCCGGGTAGCTCCGTCCTGCAGCCGGCTCTATCCCCGGACCGGAACTGGATCGCTTACACCTCCGATCATGATCCGGCCGGCGGCTGGGAGATCTACGTCACCCGCAGCGACGGCAGCCAGCCGCAGCGCGTGACCTATAACACCGGCACCGACATCAACCCGGCCTGGGGGCCGGACGGCCGGATCGTCTACGAGAGCACGCGCGACGGCAACTGGGAGCTGTATCTCTTTGACGTCAGCGACGCCAGCGGCGAAGAAATCCGCCTGACCGACAGCCCCGGCAACGACATCAACGCCTACTGGATGCCGGACGGCAGCGCCGTCATCTTCCAGAGCGACCGCGATGGCGACTGGGAGCTTTACCGCCTGGACATGGCGACGCTGGAAGTTACCCAGATCACGAACAACGCCACCGATGATCTTGAGCCGGTTATCTCCCACAACGGAGAGATGATGGTCTGGGCGCACACCAACACCTTCGGGACGCGGGACCTGTGGCTGATGGATCTGGAAAGCGGCGACACGCGCATCCTGACCGATACCGGGACCGATATCGGCGGGCATGTCTTCGCGCCGGATGACTCGTATGTGGTCTACCACACCAATCTGGATGGCGACTACGATATTTACGCCGTGGATATTGCCACCGGCATCATCAAAGCCCTGACGGTTAACACAGTCACGGATCGAGCGCCGGCGTTCTGGCCGGACGGCCGGCTGGTCATCTACCAGTCCACGCAGGGGGCGCCGGCGAACGCCCCGGATCAGTTCTCTCTGTACGGCGTAACTCCGCTGCCGCTGACCGGGCCGGCTTCCGCGCCGCTCCGGATGACCTTCGACGCCGCGGCGGACGATATGTACCCGCTGGGCGAAAGCCGCAGCGAGTTCAACAGCCGCGAAGGTCTCGTGCCGCCGCGCTATGTCGCCGCGCCAGCGGCCGGATAGGCTCGGCTCGCGCATCAGACTCGCCAGCTAAAACACAGCCGGAGGGGGCGCCCCCTCCGGCTGTGCCGTCTCTATCCGCCGCTCATTCCGCCCCGGTCAGGAAGCGCTTCTCGATGGACCGGCCCGGATCGAAGCGCGGCAGCAAGAACTGATCGGCCCCCGGGGGGACAACGCCGGGCTGGGTAGTGAAAGCCATTTCGTATCCGGCTTCGGCGGCCTCCACCCCGGAGCCAACCGTAAATGTCCCGTTCGGGAAGGCGAAGATCGGGCAGGGCTGTCCCAGACGCGCTTCTAATGTCAGGCGCGATTCGCGAAGCTCGCGGGCGCGGACGGCCGGAGGCTGGCTGGCATGATGTATTTCGTGCATCACACCGTGGCTGCCGATGGTGACGCCGTTCCGGGCCAGCATGGCGACTTCTTCCCAGGACATCATAGCCAGGGAAGGGAACTGCTCCAGCAGGCGTCCGGTCTCGCCGCGGGGGAACTGCGCCCGAATCAGGCCGAGGATCGCCTGACGATCGGGCGCGGGCAGAGTCTTCAGGGGGCCGCGGACGGTCTGGAACGCCCGCAGACGCGCCGCGCGCGAGGTCAGGGGCCAGCGCTTGCCCAGCACATCCACTTCCGACGCCTGCCCGTGCAGCATCAGCAGCGACAGCTCGACCGTCCAGATCGTGCGCGGCGGGTCCGCCGGAGTCTCCTGCAGCTCCCCGGTGGAGACGAACAGCATCCAGGGCAGGTCCAGCTCGGCCAGCACCTCCGCCATGAGCAGGTTGTTGCGGTAGCCGTCATCTACGGTGATGACGACCATCGGCTGCTCCCAGGAAGGCCGGGCGATCTCCGCCTGCAGCTCCGGCAGGCTGAGGACGCGAAAGCGGCTGAGGAAGCGCATCTGCTGGCGGAAGATATCCAGCGGGGTCAGGTTGCGCTCCAGGTGCGGATCGGTAACGCGCTCCACCACGCCGTGGTAACAGAAAATACGCAGGCTGCCCGGCCCCCAGCGGGCGCGCAGGGCGGCTACTTCCCGGCGCAGCCGGGCGCGGACAGGCTCGACAGCCAGACTGGTGATCGTTCTGAAATACTCCATATCCCTTACTCTACCCGAAAAATACGCCCGAAGCCTCCTTGCAGCCAGATTCTTTATAAAATTTTCACAACAGGTCTGTTTGTTGTCCTGTATAGTGAAGAATTAAGGACCGCTGCCGGTTGTGCCATCCGGATTGCGCCGCGATCGGGCCATGACAACCCGCCGGCGTCAGCTTTTGATGGCATCTTTTGTGGCCGCAATGTGGCTCAAAGCACTGTACAGAGAATGCCCCTCACAGCATCCGACTCCGGGGGCTGGCGGGCCGCCGGAATCGGAGTACAATAGTATTGTAATATAATCTTCGGTTAATTGCCCTATTTCTATCTTATTATATTCCAATCCAGGGCAAGGCTCCCGGAGTTTTGAGAAGGATATTTGATTGGCTCCCGTGTTCATCCACCCCACAGCAGAAGTTGAGCAGGATGTCGTGCTCGGCGAAGACACCAGAGTGTGGCACCTCTGCCATATCCGCCGGGGCGCCCGGATCGGGTCGGAATGTATCCTGGGCCGCGGCGTGTTCGTGGACGCCGGGGTGCAGATCGGCAACCGGGTCAAGGTGCAGAACTACGTCTCTATCTTTCACGGCGTCATCCTTGAAGACGGCGTCTTTGTCGGGCCGCACGCCTGCTTCACCAACGACCTGATTCCCCGCGCTGTCAACCCGGATATGAGCCTGAAGAGCGGCGCGGACTGGGTCGTGAGCGAGACGCGCGTCCGGCAGGGCGCGGCCATCGGCGCCAACGCCACCATCCGTTGCGGCATCACTATCGGTCGCTGGGCGCTGGTCGGCATGGCCAGCGCCGTCATCCATGATGTGCCCGACTACGGCGTGGTCGTGGGCAACCCGGCCCGCCTGATCGGGTATATTTGTCCCTGCGGTCTGCGCTATGATACGCCCGAAGCCGCCCGGGGCTGCCCGCGGTGCGGCCATATCGCGGACCGCTGAATCCGCCCCAGAGGGAATACCTATGTCAATTGGAATTGCCAGACCCGTCATTGGAGAGCGAGAGAAGCAGGCCGTCATGGCTGTGCTGGAGAGCGGCCAGCTTGTCCAGGGGGCGGAGGTCGCGGCGTTCGAGCGGGCCTTCGCCGACTATCACGGCGCCCGCCACGGCATCGCCATGAACAACGGCACGACGGCCCTGATGGCGAGCATGATGGCCCACGGCTTCGGCCCCGGCGACGAGGTGATCATCCCGTCGTTCAGCTTCTTCGCCACCGCTTCCGCCGTGCTCAGCGTTCAGGCGACGCCGGTCTTCGCCGATATCGACCCGGCTACCTACTGCCTGTCGCCGGCCGCTGCCGAAGCCGCGATCACGCCGCGCACGGTCGCCATCATGCCGGTGCATCTCTACGGCCACCCGGCGGATATGACCCGCTTCGAGGCCATCGCCCGGCAGCACGGCCTGGTCCTGCTGGAAGACGCAGCCCAGGCGCACGGCGCGGCCATCGCCGGGCGGCGCGTCGGGACATGGGGCACGGCCTCCTTCAGCTTCTACCCCTCCAAAAACATGACCACCGGCGAAGGCGGCATGGTCCTGACCGACGACGACGAGATCGCCCGCAAGCTGCGCATGATCCGCAACCAGGGGATGGACCAGCAGTACCGCCACGAGGTCGTCGGATACAACTTCCGCATGACCAATATCGCTGCCGCCATTGGCCGGGTGCAGCTTGAGTCCCTGCCGGCCTGGACGGAACAGCGCATCGCCAACGCCGCCTACTTCAACGCCCGGCTGACCGGCGTGGGGACGCCGGTGACTGCCCCCGGCTGCACCCACGTCTTCCACCAGTACACGATACGCACACCGGAAGGCAAAGAACGGGACGCGGTGGAAAAGCGCCTGAACGAGCGCAGCATCGGCGCGCGGGTGTACTACCCCCGCCCGATTCACCTGCAGCCGGTTTTCACCACCATGCCCGGTTACGCAGCCCCATCCCTGCCGGAAACGGAGAAGGCGGCGCGGGAGGTGCTCAGCCTGCCCGTCCACCCCATGTTGACTGAAGAAGAGAAAGCCCTGATTGTGCAGGAGGTAAACGCGCTATGCTGAAAGCAGCCGTCATCGGCGTCGGGAGCATGGGGTCGAATCACGTCCGCGTCTACCGCGATATGGAACAGGTGGAGCTGGTCGCCGTCGCTGATCAGGCCGAAGCCACCGCGGCCCGACTCGGCGCCCGCTTCGGCGTGCCTTACTACGCCGATTACCGCAAGATGCTGGATGAATGCCAGCCGGATATGGTCTCGCTGGCCGTGCCGACCATCCACCATCTGGAAGTCGGGATGGAGCTGATCCGGCGCGGCGTGCATGTGCTGGTGGAGAAGCCGATCACCGGGACTATTCAGGAAGGGCAGGAGCTGATCGATCTGGCCGAGAAGAACGGCGTGGTCCTGGCTGTCGGGCATATCGAACGCTTCAACCCGGCCGTTCAGGAGCTGCGCCGCCGCCTCCGCGAGGGGATGGCCGGGCGCATCTACCAGCTACATGCGGTGCGGCTCAGCCCTTACCCGGCCCGTATCCGCGATGTGGGCGTGGTGATCGATCTGGCGTCGCACGATATCGATCTGCTGCGCTTCCTGATGAACGAGCGCATCACCCGCCTGTACGGCGAGACCCTGCAATCGATCAACTCCGATCGCGAGGACGCCCTCAACGGCGTGCTGCGCTTCGCCAGCGGGGCGATCGGCGTGCTGGATGTCAACTGGATCACGCCCAAGAAAATCCGCACGCTGACCATCACCGGCGCGCGCGGGCTGTTCCACTGCGACCTGCTCTCGCAGGAGCTGTTCTTTTACGAAAATGAGTTCGGCCCCAGCCAGTGGGACACGCTGAGCGTGCTGCGCGGCGTCAGCGAAGGCAACGTGCTCGGCATCCGTATCAACCGCCAGGAGCCGCTGGCCGCGGAGATCGCCGACTTCGTCGCCGCCGTGCAGGCCGGGCGCGCGCCCACCATCACCGGGCGCGACGGTCTGGAGACGCTGCGGCTGGCCCACGAATTCGTGCGCTCCGGGCGGGAGCAGCGTCTGATCCAGCTCGACGAAGCGCCCGCCAAAAGCGCCGGTTAACCTGACGGAGACAGCATCGTATGAAAGTGATGACGGTGGTCGGGGCGCGTCCGGAATTCATCCAGACCGCCCCGGTCAGCAAGACTATCCGCGAGCGCGGCCATACCGAGATCCTGGTCCACACCGGCCAGCACTACGACGCCAACATGTCCGACGTGTTCTTCGCCGATCTGGACCTGCCGCAGCCGGAGATTTACCTCGGCGTCGGCAGCGGCAGCCACGCCGGGCAGACCGGTCAGATGATGATCCACCTGGAGCCGGTGATGGAGGCGGAACGGCCGGACTGGGTGCTGGTCTACGGCGACACCAATTCCACCGTCGCCGCCAGCCTGACCGCGGCCAAGCTGGGCCTGCCGCTGGCCCATATTGAGGCCGGGCTGCGCTCCTTTGACCGGGCCATGCCGGAGGAGATCAACCGCGTCGTCACCGACCACCTGAGCGATATTCTGTTCGCGCCGACGGCGGCGGCCGTCCGCAATCTGGAGCGGGAAGGGCTGGCCGCCGGCGTGCGGCAGGTCGGCGACGTGCGCGTCGATGTCACGCTGGGGCTGGTGGAGGGGGCGCGAGCGCGGCAGGAGCGGCTGCTGAGCGGGCTGGGCCTGGGGCGCGGGGAGCCGTTCGCCCTGGCGACCATCCACCGGCCGGTCAACACCGATGACGCCGGCCACCTGAGCCAGATTGTCGAAACCTTCAACACGCTCGACCTGCCGGTTGTCCTGCCGGTGCATCCCCGCTTGCGCAAGATGATGGCCGCCTTCGGGCTGCGCTTCGCCGGCAATGTCCGGGCCACCGACCCGGCCGGCTACCTGGATATGATCGCCCTGCTGGACGCCTGCACGATCGTGATCACCGACAGCGGCGGGCTGCAGAAGGAAGCCTATATGCTGCGGCGGCCGACGGTCACTGTGCGCGACACAACCGAGTGGATCGAAACAGTGGAGGCCGGCTGGAACCGCCTGTGCGATACCGCGCCGGACGCCTTCCGCGCGGCGGTGAGCGCCGCCCTGGCTCCGCCGCCCGCCGCCCACCCGGATTTCTACGGCACGCCGGGCGTCAGCGAACGCCTGTGTGTGGTGATGGAGACAGAAAGACGCTAAGCTATCAGGATGATGCTGACCGGCGGGCTGGACTCACCCCACCCGGCGGGTACATTTCATATCCGGGGCAAAAAACAGGGACCGCAGAGGCGCAGAGGGCGCAAAGAAAGGCATCTCCTTCTTTTTTCTCTGCGCTTCTCTGCGTCTCTTTGCGGTTCAAAGTCTTTTCTTCCCAGAGACGCCCCGAATTTGAAACGCCCCCCACCCGACCAGCGCTTTACTGTGGTTCAAAGTATAGTGTTCGATGGTGAAATGCTATGACGAAAGTGACTCTGGTTATCCCGGCTTATAACGAAGCGGAGGGCGTGGCGCAGACGGCGGACAGGCTGCGGCCGGTGCTGGACCAGCTCGCCGCAGCTTATGATGTAGAAGTGATCTTCGTAGACGACGGCAGCAAGGACGAGACGCAGGCGCTGCTGACGGCGCAGTTCGCGGGCGACGCGCGGGTGAAGATCGTGCCGCACGGCGTCAACAGGGGCCTGGGCGCGGCAATCCGGACCGGCTTCGCCAGCAGCACGGGCGACATCATCGTGACCACAGACTTCGACGGGACATACGCCTTCAGCACCATCCCCGCCATCCTGGCCCAACTGGAGCGCGACAACGTGGATATCGTCACTGCCTCGCCCTACCATCCTCAGGGCGGCGTGAAAGGCGTGCCGCGCTACCGGCTGTTATTCAGCTTCGGGGCGTCGCTGCTGTACCGGCTCCTGGTGAGCTGGCGCATCCACACCTGGACGGCGCTGTTCCGTGCTTACCGCCGCCCGGTCATCGAGACGATCGCGTTCGAGAGCGACGACTTCCTGGCCGGGACGGAGCTGCTGGTCTACGCGCTGCAGGCGGGCTTCACCGTCTCCGAATATCCGACGGTGCTGCGGCAGCGGTCGTTCGGCCAGTCCAGCATCAAGATCGCGCGGGTGACCATGGCCCATCTCAGATTTCAGGGGCGTCTGCTGCTGCGCCGCACGCCTCGCTTCACCGCACCGGCTGCCGCCAGAAAGTGATATGACATTATGGTTTCATGGGGCTTTATCATCCTCAGCACCACTTTCAGCGTGCTGGGCCAGCTCATGCTCAAATACGCCATGCTGCGGATCGCCCGCGTGCCATCCGCGCGCCCGGTGGTCCTGCGCATCGTGACTTCGCCCTACGTGATCGGCGGGCTGGCCGTCTACGGGCTGGGGGTGATCTCGTGGCTGCTGGCGATGTCCTCCATGCCGATCACGGTCCTGTACCCGTTCGCCAGCCTGGCCTATGTGGGCATCATCATCGGGTCATACTTCCTGTTCAGGGAGAACATCACGCGGGCACGCCTGATCGGGATCGCCATCATCATCGCCGGGGTGGCCCTGATCGGCCTGAGCGCGGCGGTGTGAGATAAGGCGATCCCGGGCCACGGCCTACTGTTCAGCGAACTGGAAAATGGCGCACTCTGCCTCAATGCCCGGCCCGATTTGCGTGGCATTCTCTTGCAGGTAGTTGAGCAGGGCCGGGTTGTTTTCGTACAATGTCTTGTTATCGATCACGAAATATAAGGCGCCCGCCTGCCGGCAAGTCTCCACCCGCTCCGGCGTATGCCAGTCGCTTGGCAGGCTCCAGCCGTAGCGATCGCTGAAGAAAAAGATGTTTGGCTCCTGATAGTCGGAGGGGACTCCATTCCTGGTGGTCGCCGTCTCTGAGCTGACAATGATCAGCTCGTCTTTCGCCACAAGGGCGTTCACCTGGGCGCCACAGGCTATCGTGGAGCGCCGGTACTGCCTGTTCAGGGATGTCTGGTACATATACACTGTCCAGATGAGCGCCGCGAGCACAGAAACGCCGCAGGCCGCCCCGGCCAGCGCATAGGGCGACCGCCGCAGATCGGGCCAGCCCACCTGTCGCAGCTTCAGGACAACCCAGTTCAGCCCGATGCCAATGCCCAGCGCGGCAAAGGGGGCGAAATAGAGGTGATACTGAACCCCCCAGTGTTCTTCCGCGTATCGCGCCACAATCATGTAGTAGATCGGGGTGGTAATCGTGCCGAAGATCAGCAGGAGGGGATGGCGACGGCGCAGCGCCAGGATAAACCCGATGGCGAACGGCAGTATGCCGCCAGCGGCGAAAATCCACTCGGTCTCCCGGGCCGCCAGGCGCAGGTAAAATAGCGGATTCAGCCAGTAGCTGAAGTTGCCGAACTTGCTGTCGCCGCCGGAAAGGACGCCGAACGTATTCCCGTAGGTCAGGTACAGGTTGCGGGCGTGGAGGTACCACACCACCCCCG